>WNFT01002072.1_pt1 | contig 17097 bp, 15 predicted proteins | sample 5400191 | NCBI WGS metagenome assembly WNFT01 (sample SAMN13153359, study PRJNA577476) | soil metagenome | isolation source: 80 cm saprolite under Madrone tree | place: USA:California | collected 2016-06-14 | reverse complement strand
CCGGTCTACCGCCTCTTCGGCCTGGAGGCCAAGGACGCTCCCGCGACCACGTTCTCCATCGGGATCGATACCCCCGAAGCCACCCGGCAGAAGGTCCGGGAGGCCGAGCCCTATCCCATCCTCAAGATCAAGGTCGGCCTCGACACCGACGAGGCCACGATCGAAGCGGTGCGCAGCGTCACCAGGAAGCCGCTGCGCGTGGACGCCAACGAGGGCTGGAAGAGCAAGGAGGAGGCCGCCCGCAAGATCGCGTGGCTGGAGTCCCAGGGGGTGGAGTTCATCGAGCAGCCCATGCCGGCGGCCATGCTGGAGGAGCAGCGCTGGCTGCGCTCCCGGGTCCACATGCCGATCTTCGCCGACGAGGCGTGCTTGCGCTCGCGGGACATCCCAAAGGTGGCCGACGCCTACGACGGCATCGTTGTGAAGGTCGACAAGGCGGGCGGGCTCCTGGAGGCCGTCCGCTCGATCCACACCGCCCGCTCCTTCGGCCTCAAGGTCATGCTGGGGTGCATGGTCTCGAGCTCGGTGGCCATCACCGCCGCCGCTCACGTGTCCCCCCTGGCGGACTACGCCGACCTGGACGGCAACCTGCTGATCGCCAACGATCCCTACCAGGGGGTGCTCGTGCGGGACGGCAGGCTCGTCCTCCCGGAACGCCCCGGGCTCGGCCTCATCCCCGTGGTCTGACGCGGGGCGGCTCCGGGTGCTACCATCCCTCCCCCGGGGGGCCCTGAGGTGAAGGACGTCGTCACCGCGGAAGACGTGCTCGCCACCCCGCCCGGCGGCGAGGTTCACGCCTCGCCGAGCGCCGTCGTCACCCCGTGGGCGCGCGAGGTCGCGGCGAGTCGAGGGGTGCTCATCGTCCTCGGTGCGGCCACCCCGGGGGCGATCTCAGTCGCGGTGGGAGCCGACCACGGCGGCTTCGCCCTGAAGGAGGAGGTCAAGGCCCATTTGACCCGGCTCGGCTACCCCTTCCGGGACCTGGGGACGTTCTCCACGGACCCCGTCGACTATCCGGACGTGGCCCTCGCGGTGGCGCGGGCGGTCAGGAACGGCGAGGCACGCCTGGGCATCCTCGTCGACGGGGCCGGGCTCGGCTCCGCCATGGCCGCCAACAAGGTGCGGGGAATCCGGGCCGCCCCCTGCACGGATCCCGCCGCGGCCAAGAACGCCCGCGAGCACAACGACGCGAACGTGCTGACCCTGGGAGCGCGCTTCGTGGACGTCCCCCGGATGCGGGAGATCGTGGAGGTCTTCCTGGCGACCCAGTGCACCGAGGAACGGCACCGTCGCCGGGTCCAGAAGATCGAGGCCATCGAGGAGGGCGGAGGGCGGTGAGTGACCCTCGTCTGGTGGACGCGATCGTGCGCGCGGTGGTGGAGAGGCTGCGGCCGGAAGAGCCGCCCTGCGCCTGCCATTCCGCGAGCGCGGGCTGCTGCCCCGACCGCCTCGGCGACATGCTCGGCCAGGGGGCCGAGCGCTTCGGCCTCCTGGCCGGGACCACCTATCCGCGGGAGATCGCCCGCCTCATCGACCACACCCTGCTCAAGCCCGAGGCCACGCGGGCCCAGATCGAGGCCCTCTGCCGCGAAGCGCGTGAGCACGGCTTCGCCACCGTCTGCGTGAACCCCGCCTGGGTGCGCCTCTCCGCGGACCTCCTGCGGGGCTCCGAGTCGCGGGTCTGCACCGTGGCCGGCTTCCCCCTGGGGGCGACCGTGCCGGAGGTCAAGGCCTTCGAGGCCGAACGCTGCGTCGCGGACGGGGCTTGCGAGGTCGACATGGTCATGAACGTGGGCGCGCTCAAGTCGGGGGACCACCGGCTGGTCGAGCGCGACGTGCGGGCGGTGGTCGAGGCCTCCCGGCCGGGGGGTGCATTGGTGAAGGTCATCATCGAGGCCGCCCTCCTGACCGACGACGAGAAGGTGAGGGCCTGCGTGATCGCGAAGGTGGCGGGGGCGGACTTCGTCAAGACCTCGACCGGCTTCGGCCCCGGGGGGGCCACCGCGGCCGACGTGGCCCTCATGCGCCGCGTGGTGGGGCCGGCCATGGGGGTCAAGGCCGCGGGCGGCGTGCGCGACCTGAAGTCGGCCCAGGCCATGATCGCGGCGGGGGCCGACCGCATCGGAGCCAGCGTGGGCGTGAAGATCGTCCAGGAGAGCCGCGGCCAGGCCCCGGCGAGCTCCGCGGCTTCGGGCTACTGATCTCTCAGGCCCTGCGGCCGATCTGCGAGATGTAGGACTCCGTCACCCGCCGGGGGTCGAGCCCCACCATCCGGGCGTATTCCTGCAGGAAGCCCCGCAGGTAGACCGGTGCGGGCAGGTACGCGTAGCGGTCCTCCTCGATGTACTCGAGGTAGCGCATGCCCACCTTGCTCGCGTTCGCGATCTGTCGCAAAGAGATGCCTCGGGTCTCCCGGATCCGCCGAAGCACCGCCCCCGTGACGATCTCGGGAAGGGCTATCGGCTCGGGGCCGCGATCGACCGGCTCCGGGAGGTACCAGGCCGGATCGGGACCGGCCCCGACACCGAGAGCCTCGTCGTAGGAGCGCCGCTGACCCGCGTCGGCCAGCACGTGGTAGGCCTCGTCGACGCGAGCCCGGCTCGCCTCCACCTCCTGGGGCTCGAGCAGCGAGTAGGTGGCCAGGGAGCCGGGACCGTACATGTCCCGGCAGAACTGGTAGGCCCGCTCGATCTGCTCCCGGGAGGCCCGGGGCGCGAGGCCGAGGACGCGGTAGTGATCCTCGGTCGCGCTCGGGGCCTCGGCGGCGACCGGCGTCGAGGTCGGGGCGTCCGGGGGAGCATCCAGCGGCGGGGCGCCCGGGGTCGCGTTGGCGGCGGGCTCGGTCTTCACATCGGCCGGTGCGGCATCGACCACCTGCTCGGGAGCAGCAAGGCTCGCGGGCTCTTCGGCGCTCGAGGCCCCGGCGACGGCTTCGACGGGCACCTCTCGCTTGGGGGTTGCCTCGGCGCGGACCGGCTCCCCGCAGTCCACCAGGATCCGGCCGACTCCGCCGCTCGCCATGGCCTCGTCCCTCCCCTCGCTCAGACCCACGGCAGGGACAGGCTCTCGCCCTGCAGGAGGCCCCGGGCGAGCTGCCGTACCTCCTCCGCCGCCCGGCACATCGGGGCGTCGACCATGAACAGCCGTCGGCGCCGCACGCTCTGCCAGATGGAGTCGTCGTAGTGGACGTACCCGGCGTAGGTGGTCCTGATGCCGAGGTGGCGGGCGCAGGCGGCCACGAGTTGGTGGCCAATCGGGATGTCCGCGGTGTCGCGCACCTGGTTGACGATGAAGCGCGGCTGGAACGACGCCATCTCGCGCCTCAGGACGGTCACCGCCTCGGGGTCCGCGCGCTCGACGTGGGCCAGGAGGTCGAGGGGCGTGCGGATGCCCCGCGGGCTCCTCGGGTCCAGGGCGTCGTCGATGACCTGCCGGACCCCCTCGTGGGGCGCGGCCGCCCGCAGCCGGCGGTAGAGCGCGCTCTTGATGAAGCGGTAGCCGTTCTCGATCGACGTGGGCTCGGGCACCACGGTCAGCACCGAGAGGTCGGAGATCAGGAAGAAGTCGATGATGTTGAACGAGGTCCCGGCCCCGAGGTCGAGCAGCACCATGTCCACGTCCAGGGCCTTGATCCGGTTCAGGACCCGCACCTTCTGGGCGTGCTTGATGTTGGCCGCGCCGAGAAAGTCGGAGGCTCCGCTGATGAGCCGCAACCCCGGCGTCCCCGTGTCGACCAGGACCTCTTCGATGGTGTCGCGCCGGCGCTGGATGAAGTCGCCCAGGGTGTGCTCGGGGTTCGGCAGGCCCAGGCACGTGTGCAGGTTGGCCCCGCCGAGGTCGGCGTCCACCAGCACCACCCGCTTGCCCATCCGTGCGAGCTGCCACCCCAGGGAGGCGGTGAGGATGGACTTGCCGATTCCCCCCTTGCCGCCCCCCACGGACCAGATCTGCCGGCGCGCCCGGGCGAGGGGCGTCGGCACCACGCCGCTGACGCTCAGTGCCACGGTCCCAGCTCCACGCTCCGGACGACGCGCTCGAGAAGGTCACGCGTCTCCGCGGACTTCTTCCAGAGGCTCACCGGGCAATAGGTGACCACGCAGAGGGACTGTCCGTCCCCCACCACCGTCAGGTTGCGCTGACGCCACTGCCGGTGGCCCAGCACGGGCTGGTCGTAGTTCACCGCGAAAGCCGAGTCGAGGGCGCGGAGCGGACCGTTCGCCCACGAAACGAAGTCGTACTCGTATTTGACCTGGGGGGCCATGTCCATCGCGCCCGCCAGCCGCTCGAGCATGCAATCTGCGTGAAGGCTGTCGTAACCCGCCTCCTCCCCGCGGTGGAGGAAGCGCATCAGCACGCCGTCGCCGCGGGCTTCCAGGACCTCGGGGCTTTCCCGTATCTTATCGACGATCCACGAAGAAGGCGTATAGAAACGGAAGGACTCGGCGGCGTTGCGGTGCTCGCTGGCCAGGGCGATGGGCACAGAACTCCCCCTCGTCCCGGCGCGCAAAGGCGCGGGGACCAGCAGGAGAGAGACGAGAATAGCCTGTGCAAGGTCCTCCATCAGGGCCCTTGGGAAGTTAGGTTACAACAGTTAACGCTTTACATCAAGCGGAAGCACACCGCTCGGGGATGTAATCCCCAGCCTGCCAGGGAGTTGCATGCTGCGGCTCGTCGCCTTTGACGGATCGATCCCCCTGCGAACCGCGACCATCTCGGCCAGGATGCTCACCGCGATCTCCTCGGGCGTCTGGGCGCCGATCTCGAGGCCGAGCGGGGCATGCACCTTGGCGAGCTCCTCGGTGCTGACTCCATTCTCCCGAAGGGCCGAGAAGATGTGGACGACCTTGGGCTTGCTCCCCAGCAGTCCCACGAAGCGCAGGCCCTTCCCAACCGTGGCCGCCAGGGCATCGCCATCGCTCCTGTGTCCGCGAGTCACGATAATCGCATACGAATTGGGACCCAACGTCATCCGCCGAGCCGCCGACGGGAAGTCCTCGACGACGATCAGATCGGCCTCGGGGAAGCGCTCGCGGTTTGCGAACTTCACCCGATCGTCGGCCACCTCGACCCGGAACCCGACCGCCTTCGCCATCCTCGCCAGGGGTTGGGCCACGTGCCCGGCCCCGAAGAGGCAGAGCGTGGGCGTACCCTCGATCGGCTCAATGAAGACCTGCATCCTCCCTCCGCAGACGAGGCCGTCCTCGCCCGCCTGCTCCGGGGTCAGGTCATAGGAGACGAGCTGGACCCGGCGGTTCTCGATGGCTTCGCGCGCCCGCCAGGTCATCTCCGCCTCGAGGCAGCCGCCCCCGATCGTGCCCACGATGCGGCCGTCCGCATGGACGAGCATCTTGGCCCCGGCCTTCTGAGGAGTCGACCCTTCGGTTGCCACTACCGTCACGAGAGCGGCCCGCTCGCCCGATGCCTCGGCGCGGAGCGCTGCTTCCAGGACGTCGCGCATGGTCAGGGAACCGGTGCCCTCAGGCCCTCCAACGCGGCGGCCAGGGTCCGGCGGTCGAGCGGCTTGGGGACGCAGCCGCGGAAGAGGCCCGCCTGCGCCCCCAGGTCCTCGCGGTTCGCTAGGGCGAACAGGGGCAGCGACACCGTCGCCTCGTTGTCCCGGAGGCGCTCGGCCACCTCCTCGGCGCGCAGGCGCGGCAGCACCCGGTCGAGCACGATCGCGGTCGGCCGGAGCCGGATGGCCGCCTCCACCGCCTCGACACCGTCGGTCACCTCGTGAATGCCGAACCCGAGGTCCTCGGCCACCCGCCGCACCTCACGGCGGGTGCCGGAGTCGCGAGCGGCCACGAGCACGAGGGGAGCCCGCGTCTGGGCGGCGGCTCCGAAGAGCGGCAGGGAGAACGAGAACGTGGAGCCCACGCCGGGCGTGCTGTCCAGGGTGAGCCGGCCGCCGTGGGCGTTCACGATGCGGTCGCAGATGTGGAGCCCCAGGCCGAAGCCCTCGATCCCGGTGCGCTTCCGATCGTGGAGGCGGGAGAAGGGCCGGAAGAGCTTCTCCTTGTCGTCGGGGGCGATCCCGATCCCGCGGTCGTAAACCCTCACCACCGCGGCGTCCCGCTCCCGCCTCAGCTCGATCCGGACCTCCCCTCCGTCCGGCGAGTACTTGATCGCGTTCGAGAGCAGGTTGTCGAGGACCTCGGCCAGGCGCTCTCCGTCGGCCCAGCAGGGCAGCGGATGGTCGGGAAGGTCCAGCACGACCGGGTGGAGCCGGTCCTCGGGCAGGCGCCCCGTCACCTCCCGCACCTTGGTCACGAGATCGAGGAGGCCGAAGTCGAAGGCGAAGTGCCCGGTCTCCAGGCGGGTGGTCTCCAGGGTCTTGTCCATGAGGCCGGCCATGCGGGTGGCGGCCTTGACGATGGCGCGGACCCGCTCCACGCGCTCCTCGGCGGGAGAGTCCGGCTTCAGCTCCAGGACCTCCGCCCAGCCGAGGATCGCGGAGAGGGGGGCCCGGAAGTCGTGGGCGACGATGTTGACGAGCTCGCTCTTCATGCGGTCCAGCTCGACCAGGCGCGCGTTGGTCCCTTCCAGGGTCTGGTACAGCTCGGCGTTGCGCAGGATGATCCCGATCCCGTCCGCGATGGTCTCCAGGGTGATGACCTGGCCGCGGTCGAAGGCCTGGGGGACGTCGCTCTCCACGTCGAGCACGGCCACCACTTCGTCCCCCGACAGGATGGGCACGCTCACCCCCGCCCGGGCCGAGGCCATCCAGGGGTTGTAGTCGGGCTCCCGGGCGGCGTCGTTCACCAGGACGGTGCGCTTCTCGCGCAGGGCCCGGCCGGCCATCCCCTCGGACAGGGGGAAGCTCGCCCAGCCCTCGGGCCGTGGATCACGGCTCGCCACCGCGGTCACCTTGAACAGACCCGATTCCTGGTCGGGGACCATGATCGAGACCACCGGGTAGTGGAAGCCCTCGTGGATGCGCTTGACCGCGGCCTCGAGGACCCGCTCCCGCGACAGGTTCCCCGCGATCTCCCGCAGAAGCGCGTTCACCAGGGCGAGCTGCTCGCTGCGCTCGCGCTCGGCGGCGAAGGCCACGGAGTTCGCCACCGCGATCGAGAGCTGGCCGGCGAACCGCGTCAGGTAGTCCAGGTCGTCGTTGGTGAAGGGCGGGGAGCCCGGCCGGCGGGTGGCGTTCAGCACTCCGAAGATCGCGGGGGCGCCGCGCTCGCGGTCGTATTGGGTCAGGGGGACGCAGAGGATACGTGCCATCTCCTTGCCCCGGCGGACGTAGCTCTCGTGCCGCTCCGCGTCGTTGATGAGGACCGGGATCAGCTCCTGGGCCACCCGGCCCGCGATCCCTTCTCCCAGGCGGAAGGTGGGCTTGGGCTCGGTGGCGGGCACGGGCTCCTGGGCCCAGGCCGCGAACAGGCGGAGCAGCCCCGCCTTCTCGTCGAAGCGGAAGACCGAGGTGTGCTCGGCCCGGATGAGGCGGCCCGCCTCCTCCGTGGCCTTGATGAAGAGCGCCCGCAGGTCGCGCAGGGCCGCGGTCTCGAGGCCGAGGTCGTAGAGGGTGGCCATCTGCCGGGCCATGTGCTCGGTCGCGGCCTCGCTCTCCGCCCGCCGGAGGGCCAGGGCGAGGTGGCCGGCCAGGGTCGAGAGCAGGTTCGTCTCTTCCTGCTCGAACGGGATCGGGGGGCGGCGCCGCACCGCGAGCACCCCCAGCGCGTGGTCGCCCGCCCGGACGGGCACCGCCAGCTCCGAGGCGGTTTCCGTGCGGGAGGCCTCCAGGGGCGCGGAGAGCCGGAGGGCCCAGCGCAGGGCCTCGGAGTCGGGAGCGGCGGGGCCGGGGCTCGCGCCGGCCTCGGCCTGCAGCTCCAGCCCTTCGCCGCCCTTCGGGGCGTGGAAGGAGACGCGCTCGTAGCCGAGGTCCTTCTGGATCCGCCGCACGGTCAGGTCGAGGAGGCGGTGGCGGCCCGAGACCGACGCCATGTCTCCCACCAGGGCGGCCAGGCGCACCAGGCGCGCGGCGTGGCGGCGCTCGCGGGTGAAGATCTGGCGGCTCCGGAGGAACGTGGCCACGGGGCCCACGAACGTGGAGAGGAGCTGGACATCGCTGTCCGTGAAGCCGCCCGGCTTGTCCGCCGCCCCCAGGAGGCCCAGCAGGTCCCCCTCCGAGAACATCGGAACCATCACCACCGACTTGGCCTCGGCCAGGAGGGCGATCTCCTGGGCGAGGCGCGTGTCGGACGCGGGCTCGTTGCTCACGTAGGGCCGCCCGGTGCGGGGGCTCCAGAGGCTGCGGTACTCCGGCCGGGGGGCGTAGCGGAAGCGACGGGCGGCCTGATCGGTGAGGCCGTGGATGGGCAGGGCCGGCTCCATCATGCGGGTCTGCGGGTCGTAGAGCGCGATCCCGCAGATCGGGGCGCCGATGAGGTTGGCCAGGCGGGCGGTCACCATCCGGTTGAAGTCCTCGGGCTCCGCGATCAGCGACCAGTCGCGGCCGATCTCGTGCAGGCGGGCCAGGTCCCGGGCCCGGGCCTGGGCCTCCTCCCGGCTCGCCGCCAGCTCGTCGTGGAGCGACTTGAGACGCAGAAACGCCCGCACCTTGAGGATGAGGGCCGGGGTGTCGACCGGCTTGTGCAGGAAATCGTCGGCTCCCGCCTCGTAGCCCCGGCGGACCGCCGTCGGGTCGCCGAAAGCGGTCAGCATGATGACGGGCAAGTAGGGCCCGTGGGCCTCCCGGATGCGCTGGCAGGCTTCGTACCCGCTCATGCCGGGCAGCCGGATGTCGAGGAGGACCAGGTCGAAGCTCTCCCGGTCGAGGCGCTCCAGGCCCTGCTCCCCCGACTCGGCGGAGGCGGCGACGTATCCGTGGAGGTTCAGCAGGTCGACGAGGGTCTTCCCGACCAGAGCATCGTCTTCGATGATCAGGATCTCGGCCATGGGAGGGAGAAGGCCGGGGTCCGGGTTATCCGCGTCCGGCTGTCTGCGCGATCGGATTCGGCGCCACGTCCCCCTCGTTCAAGACCACCTGGCCGTACCGGCTGTAGAACGACAGCGTCCGTCGGTAGCAGATTCGCTTCTCGAGATCGAAGGCCACGCACGACTCGATGGGCCGGCTGTAGATGTGCAGGGAGACCACCCTTTCCTTCCCCTGCACGATCACCTGGTGGATGGTCTGGACCTTGTCCACGGTGTTCACGGGCCCGTCCGGGTAGCACTCCTGGACCTCGCGCCGGTCCAGGTCCAGCTCGGTGGCCCCCGCGAGGCAATCGAGGCCGACCACGTTCTGGTTGTCGGCGGCGTTGCAGCCCATCCACTTGTAGTTCACGACCGCCAGCGCCCCGCTCTGCACGCTCATCCAGCCGAGCTGGCCGTTGTGGGTGTGGATCACCGTGCGCTGCCCGGGCGACCAGCAGACCGCCATCAGCTCGAAGAGGTCGTCCCGGTAGATGAGGTTGCGGGTGTAGGCCTCGGGGCGGAACTGGACGAAGGGATCCAGGGAAGCGGGCGCCACCGCCGTCTCCCGCAGGTAGTGCAGGATCCGGTCGCGGGTGATGGGCTCCTTCTCGAAGCCGCGCAGGGCCTCGACGAGATCCCCGATCGCGACCCTCTTCCTCGCCATGACGCCCCCGGTGAATGAGCCAGTGTGCGACCCGTCACGCCAGGAAGTCAACAAGGGGCCCGCCCCCGGTGATCCCCGACACGCTTCTCCTTGTCAGCCTTCGCGAAATCCCGTACTCTCGACCAGGGAGCGTCACCGCTCTCACGGATCGGGGTGCTGTCCCTGACCGCGCGGCGCCCCAGGGGGAGGCACGATGGGGTTCGCCGGGCCGGAAGCGCTCCTCGAGATCATCCGCCAGAAGCAGGACTTGCAGGGGTACCGCGAGCGCCATTGGACGGGCGGCTTCGCGGATTACGTGGAGATCGTGCTGCAGAACCCGAAGGTGGCCCGCAACGGCTACCAGCGGCTCTACGACATGATCCTTTCCCACGGGGTCGCGGAGTACACGCGCCACCACGAGAAGTACGCCCACTACCACATCTTCGACGATCCCGTGGACGGCGGGCGGGACGCGGTGTTCGGCCTCGACCCGCCCCTGATGCGCCTCGTCAACAACGTCAAGTCCGCGGCCTTCGGCTACGGCACGGAGAAGCGCATCCTGCTCCTCCACGGGCCCGTGGGTTCCTCCAAGTCCACCATCGCCCGCATCCTCAAGAAGGGGACCGAGGTGTATTCGACCACCAAGGAGGGCGCGCTCTACACCTACGGCTGGCGCCCCGACTTCACGGGCACCGGCCAGGACGGCATCCAGTGGTGCCCCATGCACGAGGAGCCCCTGCACCTGGTCCCCCTCGAGGCCCAGGGGACCATCTACGCGGAGATCAACCGGCGGATCGACCCCCGGGACTACCGCATCGTCCCCACCGGCAACCTCTGCCCGTTCTGCCGGAAGATCTACCAGGACCTGATGACCCAGTACGACGGGAACTGGGAGCGCCTGACCCGGCACATCGTGGTCCGGCGCCTGATCCTCTCCGAGAAGGACCGGGTGGGGATCGGGACCTTCCAGCCCAAGGACGAGAAGAACCAGGACTCCACCGAGCTGACGGGCGACCTCAACTACCGCAAGATCGCCGAGTACGGCACCGACTCCGACCCCCGGGCCTTCAATTTCGACGGCGAGCTCAACATCGCCAACCGGGGCATCATCGAGTTCATCGAGATCCTGAAGCTGGACGTGGCCTTCCTCTACGACCTCCTGGGGGCGTCCCAGGAGCACAAGATCAAGCCCAAGAAGTTCCCGCAGACCGACATCGACGAGGTCATCGTCGGGCACACGAACGAGCCCGAATACAAGAAGCTGCAGAACAACGAGCTGATGGAGGCCTTCCGCGACCGCACGGTCAAGATCGACATCCCCTACAACACGGTCTGGAAGGAGGAGGTCAAGATCTACGGCCGCGACTTCAACGACCGGCAGATCACGGGCAAGCACATCGCCCCCCACACCATCGAGATGTCCGCCATGTGGGCGGTCCTGACGCGCCTGGAAGAGCCCAAGAAGGCCCAGATCACCCTGGTCCAGAAGATGAAGCTCTACGCGGGCAAGACCCTGCCCGGGTTCACGGAGGACAACGTCAAGGAGCTGCGCGAGGAGGCCCCCCGCGAGGGCATGGAGGGGATCAGCCCCCGCTACATCCAGGACAAGATCAGCAACGCCCTCGTGCGCGACGACACCGGCTCCTGCGTGAACCCGTTCATGGTGCTGAACGAGCTGGAGGCCGGCCTCTCCCACCACAGCCTCATCACCCGGGAGGAGATCCGCAAGCGCTTCCGGGAGCTCCTCACCATGGTCAAGCAGGAGTACGAGGACGTGGTCAAGAACGAGGTCCAGAAGGCGATCTCCGCCGACGAGGAGGCGATCGCCCGGCTCTGCGGCAACTACGTGGACAACATCAAGGCCTATACGTTCCACGAGAAGGTGCGGAACAAGTTCACCGGGCAGGAGGACGACCCCGACGAGCGCCTGATGCGGTCCATCGAGGAGAAGATCGACATCTCGGAGAGCCGCAAGGACGACTTCCGCCGCGAGATCATGAACTACATCGCCGCCCTCGCCCTGGAGGGAAAGCAGTTCGACTACCGGACCAACGAGCGCCTGCAAAAGGCCCTGGAGCTGAAGCTCTTCGAGGACCAGAAGGACTCCATCAAGCTCACCAGCCTGGTCTCGAGCGTGGTGGACAAGGACACCCAGGAGAAGATCGACATCGTCAAGGGCCGCCTGATCAAGAACTACGCCTACTGCGACGTCTGCGCCACCGACGTCCTCAACTACGTCGCCTCCATCTTCGCGCGCGGGGACAGCAAGCAGCGGTGACGATGCTGGGGAAGATCGACCGGGACGTAAAGAGGTTCAAGCAGATCGTCCGCGGGGTGATCAAGAAGGAGTTCCGGAAGTACCTCACGGAAGGCGAGCTGATCGGCCGGCAGGGCAAGCACGTCGTTTCCATCCCCCTTCCCCAGATCGAGATCCCGCGCTTCCGCTTCGGCTGGAAAGAGGCCGGGGGAGTGGGCCAGGGCGAGGGCGACGCGGGTGACCCCCTCGAGGGCTCCCCCGGCACCGCCCCCGGCCAGCACCTCCTCGAGGTCGAGGTCAACCTCGAGGAGCTGGCCGAGATCCTGGGCGAGGAGCTGGAGCTGCCCCGGATCCTGCCCCGGGGGAGGCGCACCCTGCCCGTCGAGAAGTCCAAGTACTCGAACATCCGTCGGGTGGGCCCCGAGAGCCTCCGCCATTTCAAGCGCACTTTCCGCGAGGCCCTGAAGCGCCAGATCGCCATGGGCCTCTACGATCCCGCGAACCCGGTGATCATCCCCATCCGGGAGGACCGCCGGTACCGCTCCTGGCACCTCCGGGAGGTCCCCGAGTCCAACGCGGTGATCATCTTCTGCATGGACGTGAGCGGCAGCATGGGGGACCAGCAGAAGGAGATCGTGCGAATCGCCTCCTTCTGGATCGACACCTGGCTGCGCAGCCAGTACCGGAGCCTCGAGAACGTGTACGTGGTGCACGAGGCCTTTGCCAAGGAGGTGGACCAGCACACGTTCTACCACCTCCGGGAGAGCGGGGGGACCAAGATCTCGACCGCCTACGAGCTGGTCCACCAGATCGTGGGCAGCCGGTTCCCTCCCGAGGGCTGGAACGTCTACCTGTTCCACTTCTCGGACGGCGAGAACAGCGACAGCCGGGACACCGACGACTGCGTGGAGCTCCTCAAGAAGGAGCTGCTCGCCAAGCTGAACCTCTTCTGCTTCGGCCAGGTGCGGTCGTCCTACGGAGGCGGCCGCTTCAAGGCGGACCTCGAGGAGGCCTTTCCCGGCGAGGAGAAGATCGTCACCAGCGACATCCGCGACCGCGACGAGATCTACGACGCGATCAAGAAGTTCCTGGGCAAGGGCCTGTAGGGCGCGTGGCCAACCTCCCTCCCGACCTCGAACGGTGGCGGCGGCAGATCGAGGGGTACGCCCGCGAGTACGGCCTCGACTTCTTCGACGTGGTCTTCGAGGTGGTCGACTACGACCAGCTCAACGAGGTCGCGGCCTACGGGGGCTTCCCCACCCGCTACCCCCATTGGCGCTTCGGGATGGAGTTCGAGGAGCTGGCCAAGAGCTATTCCTACGGCCTCTCCAAGATCTACGAGCTGGTCATCAACAACAACCCGGTCTACGCCTACCTGATGAAGGCCAACTCGGCCCTGGAGCAGAAGCTGGTGATGGCCCACGTGTTCGGCCACGCCGACTTCTTCAAGAACAACCTCTGGTTCAGCGAGACCAACCGCCGGATGATCGACGAGATGGCCAACCACGCCACCCGGGTGCGCCAATACATCGACCGCCACGGGGTGGAGGTGGTGGAGGACTTCATCGACGCCTGCCTGAGCCTGGAGAACCTGATCGACTACCACGGGGAGTTCATCGAGCGGCGGGAGAAGTGGAGTCAGCCGGTCGCCCCCGAGGACGAGGACCCCCCGCCCGTCCCCCGCCTCCCCAGCAAGGGCTACATGGACCGCTACATCAACCCGCCCTCCTTCCTCCGGGAGCAGAAGGCGCGCCAGGTGGAAAAGGCCCAGAAGAAGAAGCACGTCCCCGAGGAGCCCCGCCGCGACGTGCTCCAGTTCCTCCTCGAGCACGCGCCCCTCGAGAACTGGGAGCGGGACGTGCTGGCCATCGTCCGCGAGGAGGCCTACTACTTCGCCCCCCAGGGGATGACCAAGGTGCTGAACGAGGGGTGGGCCGCCTTCTGGCACGCGACCCTCATGACCCAGCGCGCGATGAACGACTCCGAGGTGGTGGACTTCGCCGACCACCACGCGGGGACCCTGGCCATCACCCCGGGGCGCCTCAACCCCTACAAGATCGGGATCGAGCTCTTCCGGGAGATCGAGCACCGCTGGAACAAGGGAAAGTTCGGGAAGGAGTATGACGAGTGCGACGACCTGGAGGTGCGCCGCCGCTGGGACCGGAAGCTGGGCCTGGGCCGGCAGAAGATCTTCGAGGTCCGGAAGATCTACAACGACGTCACCTTCATCGACGCCTTCCTGAACGAGGAGTTCTGCGAGCGGCTCAAGCTCTACGTCTACGGCTTCGACTCACGCTCGGGGCAGCACGTGATCGTGAGCCGGGACTGGCGCAAGGTGAAGGAGAAGCTGCTCTTCTCCCTGACGAACCTCGGCCAGCCCCTGGTCGAGGTGCAGGACGCGAACTACTCCAACCGGGGCGAGCTCTACCTGAAGCACCGCTTCGAGGGAGTCCCTCTCGACGTCGAGAAGGCCAAGGACACCTTGAAGAACATGCACCGGCTCTGGAGACGGCCCGTCCATCTGGAAACCGTCGAGGACGGCCGGGACCGGCTCCTTTCCTACGACGGCACGGAGCACAAGGCGACGAGGCTCTAGAGTGAGCCCACGTCGCGCCGCTCTTGTCGCCGCCCTCGCGACCCTCGCGGGGGGGCTGCTCCTCGCGTGGGGTCCCCTCCGGGCGGTCTGGCTGAACGCGGGTCTCCGCATCGACTACCCGTGGCCGCGCGGGGCCTCGGCGTTGGTGGCGGCGGGGGGCGCTCTCGGGCTCTGCATCCTGGCGCGCCCGCGGGCCTTGCGGCTCCTGGCCGCCGCCCTCTCCATCGTGCTCGGCCTCGTGGGGGCAGGCCTGCTGCTCTATCGCCTCGAGGCCCTCGCCGAGGGTCTGGTCGAGCGCCGGCTCCTGGGCACGGTCCGCCTCGCATGGTCGGAGGTGACGGCCGTGCAGACGGAGCCCGAGGCGCTGCTGGTGGCGGGCGCCGCGACCCGGGTGCGGATCGACACCACGCAGCTCTCCCCCGACGAGCGGGCCAGCCTCGAGCGCACGATCGCGCGACGGGTACGGGAGGCCAGCGCGCCTAGATGAACAGGTGCTCGTCGTCCTCGGTGGGACGACGGGGGGGGCGGCCCCGGCCCTGGGTCTCCAGGCCGCGCAGCTTCGAGTACACGTCCAGCCCGCGGCGGATGCCCTTGAGGAAGGCGGCGATGTCCACGAGCGGCCCCAGGGGCTTGAGGATGATCCGGCGGACGGTGTCGGTCGTGTCCTCGATCTTCTCGATGGTGTCGGCCAGCAGGTCGTCGATCCGGCGGGCCTGGAGGGTCGCGAGGTCGGTCACCTCCGCCACGTTCCGGGTGATGCGGCCCAGGTTGTCGAGGGCGGGCCGGATCTCACGATCGATCCGATCGTTCAGGGCGTCGAGCCGGCGGGCGAGCCGCTTCCCTCCCATGGCCAGGCCGATCAGGAAGCCGGCCTGGACGAGGGAAGCCAAGGCGATCACGCCCAGGAAGACGACGCCCCAGGTTTCCAAGGCCTACATCTTCTCCTTTTCTTCCCGGTAGGCCTGCCGCCCCGCCTCCACCGCCGCCGCCAGGCGGTCGCGCCGCTTCTCCAGGGAGTCGCGCTGCTTGTCGAGGTAGTCCGTGGCGTCCTCGAGAACCTCGCGCCCCTTCTCTACCGCGCGTTCGCGCAGCCGCTTCCCGCGCTCGGTGCTCTCCTTGAGCTTGTCCTCGAGCAGCTCGCGCGTCTCCTCCCCCGAGCGGGGGGCGAACAGCACGGCCAGGGCCGCCCCCGAGAGGGCACCCAGGATGAAGGAAAGGATGATTCCGGAAGCTCCGGCACCGCGATCATCGCTCATGACGTCCTCCTTGCTCTTCAGGACCGCCTCACCAATGATGCTGAGACGCCCAGATTAGAACAGACTGAGCTTGACCCGCAAGTACTTGCGGGGGTCGCTCTTGATCTCGGCCAGGAGGCTGCGCAGCTCCTTGAAGGCCGCGTTCAGGTTCTCGTGGAGCTCGTCGTCCTGCAGGAGCTTCCCCGCCGTGCCCTGCCCCCGCTCCAGGCGGGCCAGAACCGTGTCCAGGTGCGAGAACGTGCTGTCGAGCCGGCGGGAGAACGCCTCGTCCTGGAGCAGCTTCCCCGCCGCCCCGTCCCCCCGCTGGAGGCGCCCCGTGACCTCGTTCAGCCGGGAGGTCAGGCTCTTCAGGTCACGCGCGACCTCCTCGTCGCGCGTGAGGGCGCCCAGGGCCCCCTGGCCCGACTCGAGGCGGCTGGTCACGCTCTCCACGGCCTTGACGGACGCGGCGAGGCCCCGGGACATCTCCGGATCGTTGACCAGGCGGCCCAGGGGCCCCTTGTCGGACTCGAGCTTGCCGAGGACGCCCTGGAGGCGCAGGCTCACATCGGTCATCCGCACGTAGAGCTCCTCGTCGCGCAGGGCCTTGCCGATCAGGCCCTCTCCGGCGTCCATGCGCGAGAGGATCCTCCGCAGGTGGGCGGTGGAGGAAGAGGCGTCGGTCAGGAGGCCCTTGAACGGGTCCTCGGCCGCGGCCGCCAGGTAGCCCCCATCCTCCACGGGCGGGCCGAGGGTGGCGCTCGTGATGTCGACCGCCTTCTCCCCGAGCAGGCCCAGGGAGCCCAGGGTGGCCTCGCTCTCGGTGGTGACGCGGTCCTTCACCCGGCGGTCGAGCCGCATCGTGACCTCCACCATCCCCGAGCCGCCGCCCGCGAAGTCCACTCGGGTCACCGTGCCCACCTCGACCCCGCCCACCCGCACCGGCGAGCCGGATTTCAGGCCGTTCACGTCGTTCATGAGCGCCTTGACCTGGTAGTGGGCGCCGAAGGCACGGCCGCCGCCGCCGCCGATGGAGAGGATGGCGAAGGCCAGGGTGAACAGGCTCACCAGCACGACCACGCCCACTCGCAGCTCGCTCCAGGTGAGGGCCTTGGACTTGTTCATGGCGGCTCCTTGCTAGGAAAGGAAATCGCGCACGTAGGGGTCGCGGGAGGACTCCAGCTCGCGGGCCGAGCCCTGGAAGTGGACCTGGCCCTCCCGCAGCATCAGGAACTCGGTGCCGGCCAGGAGGCTCGTGTCCTCGAGCCGGTGGTAGACGAACTCGCCGCCCTCGCGGAAGACGAAGGTCCGCGCCACGTTGAAGGCGTCGCGGAGCTGGTGGGTCACGAGGATCGAGGTTACGCCGTCGAGGTCGCGGACCTTGACGATCAGGTCGGTGATGGTGGTGGCGATGATGGGGTCGAGGCCGGTGGTGGGCTCGTCGTAG
>WNFT01002070.1_pt1 | contig 17098 bp, 19 predicted proteins | sample 5400191 | NCBI WGS metagenome assembly WNFT01 (sample SAMN13153359, study PRJNA577476) | soil metagenome | isolation source: 80 cm saprolite under Madrone tree | place: USA:California | collected 2016-06-14 | reverse complement strand
TGCATCGGGAGGCAGAGCGAATGGATGTTGAGCGAGAGCGTGACGGTGTAACGATTGACGAGGTGGAGTTCAGCTATGAGCAGGCCCTTAGACGCTTGCGCCCACGTCAGCCATTGGCCTCCGCAGTAGAACCGAACCTGGTGCAGCTAGCGCTGGTTCGCCTCGCTGAGGCAGCGCAAGCGAACAGGACGCGACGACCCACCTAAAGGACCACTAGTGCCCTACCATCCCCGAACCAACCCGATCGTTTCCTCGACGACGAAAAAGCTGGGCAGACGACTCGGGGCGCGGACTAAACGGCGTCGCGAACTCGATACGCAGCGACGAGGGGCGGCCACGGCCGCCCTTTTGATTCAGGGCTTCGGCCAGCGCATGTGGACCAATGACCAGCGGACCGTTGTGTGGCGAACGGCCGCGGAGCCGGAATAGCACCGAGGCCATGCGGGTCAATTTGGTAGCCGCCCGCGAACCACTGAGGTAAGCGACATGGCGCATAGCAAATCTAGTCCTGGAATCGTTACCGCACCACTGCCCGAGTCTGGTGTCCTATGGCTCGATCTGGTCTTCCACATGGACGAATTGAACGGGGCGATGAGGCGGTTTGACGAGCTGACCAATGGAAATCCACCGTCACGTGTCAGGCAAAATCCACCGCTCCGGAGCGGTGGAGCGTTCGGACCTGAGGTGATTGCGGCGATGTGTGAAGCTTTGGAGGCTGCCTGCAAAGAGCTAGGCGACGATATCGGTCAGTCTGAAGCGGCGCGCGAGGTCATCGCCGGACGAATTATTGCAGCGGCAAAACTTGGTGAGCGTGACTGGGTTCGCCTGCAGGCAGCCGCGCTCCGCAAATCGGACTAACGACCCCTTCGTCCAGTCTATCGGCCGCCCGCGAGCCGTGGCCGTCCATGGCGCGGCGCCGGTCGGCTGTCTTTTACCAGCAAGGGTACACTAGTTCATGGCTAGTATGGTCCAAGCGAACCAGACCAACAGGGCTGCGCCAGCTATAAAAGCCGAAGCGATCGCCGCCCATCAGACGTCAGCAGAGCCTCTTCCCTATCCTCCGCCGCGTGCCGTGGAGAGTAAGTCGATTTACCCTCCCTCTCGTGCGCGGGAGGGTAGGGAAAGGGCAGAACGGATCCCGCTGGGCATCATTTGCGTGCTCGCTGCGACTATCCTCTTGGCGGGCTCAAGCGCCCTATCCAAATGGCTCGTGGGCACCTACCCGATCGGCGAGATGCTGTTTGTACGGGCCGCGGCGGCGCTGGTCGGCTCGAGCCTCGCGATCCTGCCCGCGACCGGGCTTGGGGTGTTTCGCACCAAACGGCTGCGCGATCACATGCTGCGCGGCATTTCCCAGTCATCCGCGCAGACGTTTCTCGTCATCGCGTTCAGCTTGATGCCGCTCGCAAGCGCGGTCGCGATCAATTTTTCTGCACCGCTTTTCGCGACCGTCGCGGCGGTCGTGTTTCTCAAGGAAACCGTCGGCCCGGTGCGCTGGGGTGCGCTGATCGTCGGGTTTCTGGGCATATTGCTCGTCACCTCTCCGGGCGTCGACACCTTGCAGGCCGGATCGCTGTTCGCGCTCGCCAATGCGATCCTGTTCGGCACCGTCACGGTCGGCGTGCGCGGCATGACAGCGACCGAGTCGACCGAAACCTTGATCATGTACCAGATGGTGTTCCTTACGGCCCTCTTTACCGCGGCTTTGCCGTTCGGCTGGGTGGCGCCGACCCTCCAGGACTGGGGCGCCATGGTGGTGAACGGCCTCGGCAACGCGCTCGGCCAATATCTGTGGACGCGTGCGCTCAATCTCGCCCCCACCTCGGCGGTGATGCCGTTTAATTACTTCTCGCTCGTGTGGGCGATCATATTGGGATTTCTGGTATGGGGCGACATGCCGTCAGCCGCGTTGCTGGCGGGGTCCGCGATCGTGGTGGGGTCAGGGATGTTTTTGCTGTGGCACGAAATCGCGCGGGCGATAGGGCTGGGGGCGCGGTCGCCCCCATCCTACCCTCCCCCGCTAGTGGGGGAGGGGGGTCACGTCGCGCCAGGCGCGAGCAATGAGAAGACCTGCACCACGGATGTATTTCGGCGGTCGAACGCGTCGCGCAGCCGAGCGTGTACTACGGTCATGAAGTCCAAGCGCCTCCGTGGGCCTTCGTTTGCATGACTGATACTGGTGGGCCATTGACGTGCGGAGGCCAAACCATCTGGGTGTATGGAAAATATTCGCCCTAAGCGGTAGGTTGAGATGAAGCGACGCTAACAGACTCAAATGCTCGTTAGCCGGATGTGACTGCTGCATCATCCGCCTTTTTAGTGAAGCCGGATAGCCGCGGTTGCCGAGGCGCACCGCGGCGCGTTAAGGCAGTGGCGAAGCCCCCCGCGGAACCGGCCGCTGAGGATGTTGCCCTGTTCGAGAAGCTGATTGAGGCGGCGCACAGCAATGTCATCCATGGGCCGGGCATCAAGGACCTCGGCCCGTCAACGCGGCGCTGGCGAGCGGCATCGAGCTCGAGGATTTTTTTGGACGTGCTGAGGGCCAAGGTGACCCGCGCTCGTCTCCGAAGAACGCGGCGCTCGCCCGTCGGTCGGAGCGGAGCTTCCAGGTTTGCCAAACGTGTGATCGTCCCCAGGATGGTCGAAGCCTGGTGAAGGCGTCTGGGAAGGCCGCTGAGAGGCCGGAGCCGCCGACCGCTGTGAGGAAAAATCATCGGGAAATGAGTTTACAGGGGCTGTTTGAACTATCCACATATCCCATGGCAGAACCTACTCTCCCACTGCGACCCACTCTCTGCTTCTCCGCCTGCTTGCTTCTTTTATCGTTGTGCATCCCGTGGCCTCAGACGTCTAAATCCCCATGCCAAACTTTCTGAAGAACCATAGGGCAGAGGTAAGCCATAATCCTAAGAGGATCAGGAACAGCACTCCCCCTGCAACAGGCAATGCCCAGCCTGGAAAGCCCTTGGCTCGCACAATAAACACCTTGGCGAGAAAGACACCATAGACAGATGAACCCAGGAGGGAGTGAATGTAAACGCGCGTATTTTCTGTACCGAAACCAAGCTTGAAGATGCAATGATAGGCGACAGGGAGCGTGAGGACAATGGCGGTTCGCCCAGTCCACCGATGCACAACGTTATAAAAGCCTCCGCGAGGGGGGAAGTGCAGCAGTCCATAGATGCGTGAGGCTGTCAGCGGCTGGCTCAATACCAGGAGCAACGCAGCCGTGCTCAGCCAGACCTTCATATGCTTGGTATCACTGAAGAAGAGGTGAAAGAAAGGGGTTGCATAGGGAGATTCAATCGTTCTGGTCGCTAGTAGACCAACAGTGAGCGCAACAAGTGCAAAGATGATGAAAGGAAGCACCTGCACCACGCGTCTTGGAACTATCGGCCTCTCGGAGCCAGTATCCTCGCTCATAATTGCTTTCCCATCCGCAATTTCATGCTAGTCGCTCGATTCAATCAGATCGAAGGGTACAATCGCCGCTTCCTTGTTTGATGTGGGCCAATGATCCGATCAGGCAGCTCGGGCGCCTAACGAGTTCTCGTCGCCGGCCTGCGCGCCTGATAAGCGGCGTCAGCGCGCCGCCATTCATGGCGCTACGACAACCTTGCCCTTCATACGCGGATGCAGGCGGCAGAAATATTCAAACGTCCCTGCCTTATCGAAGGTAAAGCTAAACTTGTCCTTGGTGTCGAGCGGCGGGGAATGAAACGTGCCGTCCACCGATGTAACCGTATGCGGGATTTCGTCGTCATTTTGCCACACCACCGCGGTTCCGACCGGGACCGTGATGGTGTCGGGCTTGAACATGAAGTTGTCGATGGAGGCGCGAGTTTCGGCCGGCAAGGCGGTCGCCGCATAGACGACGCAACTCACCACCGATCCCGCCGCGAATGCGCTGAGGCTGTCACGCAACAGGGACATGAAAGAGTCCTTTTGATGAGGCGCCGGCGCGTCACTCTGCGCCGGCCGGGATGGCGTCCACTTTCCAGTGCGCCGATAGTTCGCGGGGGAAAGAGTTTCAGACTTTCGTGAGATCGCTGTCGGTGATTGCGAGCGGCTGAGTGCCTTGCTTTACCTCGACCGTGTTAATGCCGAGCACGCTGCGAAGCTTGTCCTCCGGCACCTTCATCGGGCCGGGCCCGGGCGCGGTACCGGGTGCCGGCATTGGAAAGGCGGTGGATCGGGCGGTGTGGAAGGTTACAGTGCCTTCCACCTTCTGCATGATCTGGTGAATGTGGCCGTTGAGCACCGTTACTGAGCCGAAGCGCTTAACCAGGTCTAGCGCCTGAGCCGAATCTTCCGTGCCCCAACCCCATTCGGCATACACGGTCCAAAATGGGACGTGGGCAAACAGCACGATGGGCGTCGAGGCGCTTTTACCCTTTAAATCGTCGGCGAGCCAGGAAAGCTGCTCGGCGCCCAACGAGCCCATCCCGCCGGCCTTGAGGTTTGCCACGTTGACGAGGCCGACAAAATGCACGCCGTTCTTGTCAAATGAATACCAGCCGGTGCCCTTGGCCTGAGTCCTTTTGGCGTAACGCTCCAGATAGGCCGCGCCGAGATTCTCATCGATGAGATCATGTTCGCCGGGGACGTAGAAAGTGTCGAGTTTCGCCTTGCCGATGACCTGATCGGCATTGTCGAATTCCTCGGGCTTCGATAGGTGAGTTATGTCGCCCGTATGGATCATGAATGCGGGCTTCTGCTGCCGAGCATCCACTTTGGCGATGGCTTCTTCCAGCGTAGCGAGCGGGTTCGGGTTTGGCGCTTGTTTGAAGCCGATGTGGCTGTCGGAGATCTGCAGGAAGGTGAATCCACTCGCTGCCTGTGCCTTTGCCTCGGAGATCCCGAGCAGCGACGACCGTGGCACGCCGCCTGTGATCGTCCACAGCACTCCGGTGCCCGCCCAGAGCATGCATTCCAACGCACCGCGGCGGTCGACGTCGTCCCTCTCGCCGTTCGCCATCTATTTTCCTCTGCTTCCACCAGGGTGGCGAAGCTAAAACCGATGGGGCCGTTATTTGTTCCCGGTCATAGGCAGCAAAAACCAGACGTCTGTTGTATTTATCACTCGTTTGGCGGGCTTGCGTCGCCACGGCCTTTGTGCAGGCGCGCAGCGACGGCCGGATGTCAAATACGACACACGTAAACGGCGCGGCGCCGCTTTTGCTTACCTGCTAAATTCGACCGCGAGGTCGTGACCTCGGCGCCACAGGAAATTTCGGATAGCGAATGGGAATAACATGGAACTATTCCAGTCTCCTTATCGTTTTCGTTAACCATGAGAGGCTGTCGGCCGAATGGGCGGAGACGAGGATCACCATCAGCGTTTCGCAAGACTTGTGCTTCCTCATCTGGGTGATGCTTACGCGCTGGCACGTTGGATTACAGCGAACCGGGCGGATGCCGAGGACATAGTGCAGGACGCGAGCCTGCGCGCATTTCGCGCGATCGCGAATGTCGCAGAAGGCAATTCGCGCGCATGGCTTCTGACAATCGTGCGAAATACGGCTTACACTTGGCTGAAGAACAACCGTCCCTCGGCACTTATGGTCGTCGATGATCTCGGAAAGCTGGAGAGCGAGCAAGTCGCCACAACGAATTTGGGTCGCGGGACCCCGGAGACGGCGTTGATCGCTAAAACCGAAGCGGCATCTCTCGAAGCTGCTATCGCGGAACTGCCACCGGCCTACCGGGAAACCCTGGTATTGCGCGATGTCCAGGGGCTCGGATATCGGGAGATATCGCAAGTGACCGGTGTGCCGATCGGCACCGTCATGTCGCGGCTCGCTCGCGGCCGGGCTCAGGTGATCAAAACAATCGGAGGGAAATGGACATGATGCGAGTTGCCAGCGACGAAGATGCCGCATTGCGAGTTCATGCCTACGTAGATGGCGAACTCGATCCCGCCAACGCACTCGGCGTGGAAGCAAGCATGGCCGCCGATCCGGCGCTTGCGGCCGAACGCGAGCGCATTGAGGTTTTCCGCTGTTTAGTGCGTGAGCACCTGCCACCGGAAGAGCCACCGCTCGGTCTGCGCGCCCGCGTCGAAGCGGCGGTCGGCATGCGGCGCCCGCGCATGCAGCCCTCATGGCGCGCGCTCGCGGCATCGATTGCCGTCACCGCAGTCGTCGCAAGTGGTGCAACGTCAATGCTAGTTGCGCCATCAGGGAGCAAAGCGGCACGCGAGGGCATCGTCGATGCTCACATCAGGTCGCTGATGCATCCCAGCCGACCGACGTTGCCTCTTCGGACCGCCACACCGTGAAGCCTTGGTTCAATGGCCGAATCCCCCAGTCGCCTCGGGTCGTCGATCTCGGCGGGGATTTCCCGTTGGTCGGTGGGCGCATCGACGTGGTGGGCGCGACTCCAGTACCGACACTGGTCTATCGTCACCGCAAACATCTCATCAGCCTGACGGCCGTGCCGGCGGCTGGGCACGCGAACTCGGCGCCCGCGCTGAGCGAGGATGCCGGATACAACATCGTCCGCTGGACCGAGGGTGAAGTGACGTACTGGGCGGTTTCCGATGCCTCAGCCCAAGAACTCGATAAATTCGCCGAATCGTTCCGAGCTACGCCGCCGGATCGCTGAGTGGTGCTTGCGACTGACGAGCACCGGGAGACGATCTTGAAGGTTGCGCGTCTTCTGCCGGGCGTACGCGTCTTGGAAAGGTCTCGGTTCGGGCCAAGGTTTCTTCAGCGCATGCTCGCATCTGCCTGGCGAGCGATAGAAGGTCTTTGGTCCGGCTTTGGGCCCCGCAGTCGCAAAACAGGGAGCAGAATATCACTATTGGCGATCGCCTCCCCAGCCTCGCTTGGCGCGCGCCAAAGCCAACCCCCGCGCTGAGGGTTTGTAATGAAGGCGGCCAGGGCACACATATATACCGCGCGCCCGGACGCTACGCTGCGCTTGTAACCGCCTGACGACTTCGGCCGCGAGGCCATCGCGGCCATGACGAGAAAGTGTGCGCCGAGAACAACACTTTGCTGTTCGACTATCACATACCGATCGCGGACAAGCCCGATTACTGAGGGGGCACTACTCCTCTCGTCACGCAGATGAAAGGCCGGTCTACGAACGCGGCACCTCAGTATTGGCTCCCTCCGAGGGCCTTGCGGATTTTGCCGCCGAGAATAGGAGCTATCGAAAGCAAAGCCGCCGCTTTGGTTGCCAGTGGCCGGCGGAGAACCATGACCTTGTGGGGCTCACGATAGGCCGATCGCGGGTTCCAGGCGACCGCCGGAGATCGCGCACTCGATCAACCGGCGGTCCGCGTGCCGTGACTCGAGCCGGTGTCGGAACCTGCGATCAGCCACCATGCCGCCGCGCGTCGTGCCGCACGTTTCCGTTCCCAAAACAGGCAGCTGTCTGGAAGAACAGTTTGCGATCTGAACCGTGCCTTCCGCCAAGTTCGTCGGCCATGGCTATCACCTGTTGCCGGTTCGGGGGACACCCACGCAAGTCGTCGAATTCAGTTTGCCCAAGGACGGCCCAATGCACCTGAACGTGGCGGGCGCTCAGAAGAGCGCGGGATGTCATGTGGTTCGTTAGATCGACAGGGGCAAACTGATTTACGAAAGACAGTTGGGATCGGAGGTTCCACAGAAAGTAGGCGCGAAGATCGCTATCCTGGTGATGTTTTCACCACAGTACAGCGCTTTTGATAAGCATTTACGCTCTTCTACCTGACCGGGCAACTGTGCGAGCTATTGATTGGCTCTGAAACCCATGGAGGCGCCGCCAAAGCAGAAAAGCGAAATCCCAACGTTGTGAGCGGTAGCTAGAATGAGCGCATGACGTATTCTACTTCGTTGGCCGGATGCATGCTGATCTGTGTTACCAAATGTCGGCAGCCAACGTTCGGAATCGGCACCTCGTTCTTGCGCCATATGGAAAGCTGAGAGCGTTCGTCATGACAAAGCTGGCATTGGAAGCAGCAGCTCGCTTATCAGGCTCGGCGTTGATAATCCCCCTCATAGCAGGGCGGTGCGCCAATGCTTACGCTCTCATCGGTCGCTTTGCCAAAGTTTTCGCCGTCACGAGATAACCCTGGGCAATGTACTGGTCGATGCTCTTGCGTGAGAACTCGTAATCTCGAGAGACCGACTCCCCCTCCACTGGTTCCCGCGTTATGCGCGTTATCGAGAGTGGGCCAGCCTCCCCAACCGTCTCAATGTAGTGCGGCCGTCGTTTGATTTGCTCGGCTATTTTGGGTTCGAGGTGGGCTATAATTTCTTCGACGAGCTTCCGGTAATCATCAATGTATGCCCAGGTGCGAATATTCCGCCTGATCTTCTCCGCAAAGCGGATTTCATCGCGCCGAGCCAGCACTTCCGGGATCGATTGCGGCAAAGCCCTTTGGTCTAGCCACAGATTGACAATGTAGACGTTCTTGTCAGTCAGCCCGCCGACTTCGACCACCTGATCGAGCGGCGAGTTGCTGACTAGTCCGCCGTCCCAATAGTGCTTTCCGTCTACCGTGGTCCGCGGAAAACCTGGCGGCAGGCTTCCGCTCGCCAGGATGTGTTCGGGGGTGATTTCGTCCACATAACTATCGAAGATCACAAGCTGCCCCGTCTCCACGTCCACTGCCGTGAGCACGAGGCGAACGGGGCTGTCTCTCAACTTGTCGAAGGCAACATACTTGCCGAGGGTGGCTTTGACGGGGGATGGATCATAAAAGTTGGTCCAGTTGGTGGGAAGCTGAGCAGGGGTAAGAACTGGTTCAAACCAGCGCGGGCGGAAGAAGTGGGGTACGCCAAACACCAGCGACTGCAGGGACGAAAGAGCGCGTTGTAACCCTTCGTAGGGCACGTTCGGGGTGTCCAAGCTCACCTCGCGCCAGAAGGCTTCAAGCGCGGCAGTGGCGTTGTGGGGATTGGCGGCAATGATAGCAGCGTTGAACGCGCCGATCGAGACGCCGGCGACGAGGTCCGGATAGATGCTTCGCTCCTCTAGCGCCTTGACCACGCCGCACTCGAAGCCGCCAAGCGCTCCACCGCCCTGAAGGATCAGCACTGTTTGCACTGCGGCTTGGTTCAGCGGGAAACGACCGTCCGGCAATTTTGCCTTGGTTGCCGTAAGATCGCTGCGGTTGGCAATCAGCGCGCCGGCGGCCTTCCCTTCGACGAACGACTGCTCTAGGAGGAAGGCACCACGCAGCCTATTGTTGCCAAGATAGAGAACCGAAAACGACCTGTCTTCGACCGATCCCCTGATAATGTGTTCACCAGCCTTCTCGGTGGCCCCCACTACATTGAACGTCAGGTCGAAGACATCGGAGAAGAAATATGAGACTGTGCGCCAGGATTGCCGCTCGCCGAGCATATTCCAGGCCGCAATCCGTCCCTGCTTGATGGCATTGTCCCAGTGCTCGACCCGGGACCTGGTCCGCGAGATCGGGTCATAGAAATTCGCGACGTCGCCCGCCGCGTAGATGCCGGGTCGGTTGGTTTCCAGATACTGGTTGACAAGAATGCCACCGTCCACATCGATGCCGCTGTTGCGGAGAAATCCGATTTCCGGGTGAACACCGATTCCAACTGCGACAATATCGCAGGGCACTATTTCGCCGCTGCTTGTGACGACGGCTTCGACCCGCGTTGTGCCGGAAAACTCTTTGACGCCTTCTCCGAAAATCAGCTCTATGTCCCGCCCTCTATAATATTTGGCGAAGAACTCTGAGACCTCCGGCGAGCGTAGCTTGGCGTAAAGCAGATGACCTTTGGCCATCAAGGTTGTAGCGATGCCCCGCGTCGCCAAAGCGGCAGCGAGTTCCATAGCAATGAAGCTCGCCCCAACTACAACGGCGCGCTGCACACGCTCGATACCCCGGTACAAGGAGAGCGCGTCATTGACCGTGTGCAGGTAGTGAACACCCGATAAGTCTGCTCCCGGAGCGGAGAGCCTATTGACGCCCGCTCCCGTAGCGATCAGCAACTTGCCGAAGCTGAAATGAGCACCAGCGTCCGTTTCGATTGTACGGCTACCGACGTCGACCCAGCATACGCGAGCTCCCAGGTGGATTTCGATATCGCGATCCCGGTAAAATGCCTCATCATGGATCAAAATATTAGTCTTGTCCGGCCCCTTGACGAGAAAGCACTTCGAAAGCGGAGGACGGTGGTAGGGGAGAGTCGTTTCCGCGGAAAGGATCGCGATGCTGCCCTCAGCGCCCGCGGCGCGCAAGGTTCCGGCAGCGGTCGCGCTTGCCAGCCCGCCGCCAATCAACAAGAAATCAACCTGCGGTATTTCCTGGGAGTGCACCGTACTTGCGTCCGTTCAATCTGAGTTGCCGTAATTGCGAGTTCCTGGACAGAGAGATCTCGACGGAGAACTGCACAAGCGACGGTCGGTTCCGGCGCAGAGGACCTCCTTGTTTCGGGAGCGGTTCGGCAGCGCTACCCTTGAACGCGGAAGGGGCTGCCGCGGATAGCGCAGTGGATGGCGCCATTTGGTGCGTTGTGCGGATCCGCGGTCACATCCACGCCGCAAGGTTGGCTGGAATGCCGGAATTCTCGATGTTCGAGTCTGTGTCCGGACGGCGTCGTCCGTCTCGTCTACCAGGCGGATTAATGGTTTCAAAAATACTTGCAGGCCGCCTTGCCGCTTTGGCGGCGCCGAAAGGAAAAGTCTCAATTGCAGCAACATTCTGTGTAAGACCGCGATCGATCCAACGCACCCGAGCGACTACACGTGTATTGGCCTCGATGTGTTCTTCCTTGGTCGGGGGTTCAAATCGCTGGTCCGCTACCATCGATCCCCCCGACCGAATTGGCCCGCTTTCACCCTCCACCTTGAAGCGGCTGTATGAGCCAGGCTCACCCCGGCCATCTTAGTAGTCTTCTGGTGAAGAGGCCGAGACCGCGGTCCCGCAACCGCCGGCGGGGCCGTTGAGAATGCCGCGGGACGCCAGCCGGACCGCATCGCCGCTTTGCAGTGTCTGGGAGCGCTGTCGATCACCCGATCATCCGGAGCGAGGCCTGCCGTCACCTCGACGCCATCACCGAAATCGCGACCGAGCCGGATCGGCTTGAGCACCACCTTGCCGCTGTCGGCGAGAATCGCAACCTGTGCACCACGTTCGGCTGGTATCAACGCTGTGGCCGGTGCGCCGATGTGAGCCGAGTTGCGATCGAGGTCGGACCGGGCGCCTGCTTTCAGGTCAAGCTATAATCGCTGCAGCTGCGGAGGGCGCTGCGCGCTTGCGGTGCCACTGCTCGATGCTGATCGCTCCGGCCCCGAAGGCGGCGATTTGCAGCAGCCCACCGGCCATCATCACGTTCTTCAGGAAGTGGATCATCTGGTTCTGTTCGGCGAAATTGCTGTGAAACGAGACGGCGGTCGCCAGCGAGAAGGCGGCCAGGGCGAGAGCGACCGGGCGCACGCGGTACCCGAGAACGAGAAGCAGTCCCCCGCCTAGCTCGACGGCCACGGCAACCGCGAAGGCGAGCGGCGGCAACGGAAGTCCAACGGCGGCGATCATCTCCGTCGTCGGACCATAGGCCGCAAGTTTACTCAAGCCGCTCATGGCGAACGGAAGACCAATGAGAACGCGGCCGATGAAAGGCAGGTAGGAATTCATGGTTCGGTTCCTTTGCTGGGGATTGAAGTTCAGGCAGTGACAGCTGGTCTCAGCCGTGTAGCTTCTTGGCGGTCTCGGCGATCTTGCGCCCTTGGTAGTGGGCGCCTTGCAGCTCGTTTGCGGTGGGTTTGCGCGAGCCGTCCCCGCCCGCAATGGTCGTGGCGCCGTAAGGCGAGCCGCCGGTGATCTCGTCGAGCGTCATCTGCCCGGCGTGACCGTAGTCGAGGCCGACGATCACCATGCCGAAATGCAGGAGATTGGTGATGATCGAGAACAGGGTGGTCTCCTGCCCACCATGTTGCGTCGCCGTCGATGTAAAGGCGCCACCGACTTTGCCGTGGAGAGCGCCGCGCATCCACAGTCCACCGGCCTGATCGAGGAAGTTGGCCATTTGCGACGACAGGCGACCGAACCGAGTACCCGCGCCGACGATCATGGCGTCGTAGTTGGCAAGATCCTCGACCTTTGCGATCGGGGCAGCTTGATCGAGCTTGTAGTGCGATTTGCGGGCGATCTCCTCGGGGACCAACTCGGGTACTCGCTTGATGTCGACCTCGGCACCAGCCTCGCGTGCGCCTTCCGCGACCGCGTTCGCCATCGCCTCGATGTGGCCGTAGACCGAATAGTAGAGAACGAGAACTTTTGCCATTTTGCGTTCCTCGCTGCGAAAATGAGATCGGTCGAGTGCACACTCATGGGGTGTCGACCACGACCAACTCCGAATCCTCGACGGCCGTGATCTTGATGACGGCAGCATCCTTGATGGCGGCGCCGTCGCGCGCGTCGATCCTTGTGCCGTTCACCTCGACGGCGCCGGAGGCCGGGACCAGATAGCCGTGACGCTGGGCGCCAAGCGCATAGTCGACGGATTGGCCGGCCTTCAGTGTGGCGCCGAGCACGCGCGCGTCGGCACGGATCGGCAGCGCCTCGGTGTCCTCATCGAAGCCGCTCGCTAGCGTCACAAAACGCCCCGAGCGGTCGCCCTTGGGAAAGGGCTGCGATCCCCATGCCGGCGAACCGCCGCGGCGCGTTGGCATGATCCAGATCTGGAAAATCCGGGTCGGCGCCTGTTCGAGATTGTATTCGGCATGCCGGATGCCCGACCCGGCACTCATCACCTGGACGTCGCCCGCCTCGGTACGGCCCTCGTTGCCGAGGCTGTCCTTGTGCGTAATGGCACCCTCGCGGACGTAGGTGATGATTTCCATGTTGGCGTGGGGGTGAGGCGGAAAGCCCGTGTTGGGGGCGATCTCGTCATCGTTCCATACTCGCAGCGCGCCCCAGCCCATTCGGGTCGGGTCGGCGAATTCGCCGAAGGAAAAGTGGTGCTTGGCCTTGAGCCAGCCATGATCCGCGGCGGCGAGTTGGTTGAATGGTCTGCGTTCGATCATTGTGATGCTCCAGGCGTGACGTCGTTTCGCTGCCAGAGGTATGGACAAAGGCACAAGTTGGAAATAGAAATTATGGAAATCAATCGTTTCTGGATTTGACATGTCGCAGCTGCCGGACCTCGAAGGCTTGGCGATCTTCGCAAAGGTCGCGGAGACGCGCTCCTTCGCAGCCGCTGCGGCGGCGCTGAAACTCTCCAAGGCGACTGTTTCGAAGGCCGTCAGCAGGGTCGAGGCGAAGCTCAAGACGCGGTTGTTCAATCGGACGTCGCGACGGATCGCATTGACCGAGGCGGGGCGACACCTATCCGATCGCGCCTCGCACATTCTCGCTGAGGGCGAAGCCGCAGAGGACGAGGCGCTAGCGCGGTCGTCGGCTGTACGCGGCCTGGTGCGATTGGCGGCCCCCATGTCGTTCGGGGTCTTGAACCTCGCGCCGTTGTTGCCGGAATTCCTCGCCAAATATCCGGAGGTGTCGATCGATCTACACCTGAGCGACGCGACGGTCGACATGATCGGCGACGGCTTCGATGCGGCGATCCGCATCGCCGTATTGCCTGACTCCTCGCTTATCGCGCGGCGGCTCTGTGGGATGCCCCGCTATTTGGTTGGCTCACCGAGCTATCTGAAGAAGCATGGCCAGCCCCGCCACCCGCTGCACCTCGCAGACCATATGTGCATCACCTATGGCCACGGCGCAGCGGCGGAGACTTGGCGCTTCACGCACAAGAACGGGAAATCAGCGACTGTGCGACCATCAGGTCCGCTGCGCGTCAACAACGGTGATGCCATGATGCCGGCCTTGATCGCTGGGGTCGGCCTCGGCATTGTGCCTGAATTCATCTTGCGCGACGCGCTCGACGCTGGTCGGCTGGAGAGGTTGCTCGCGGATTGGTCACTTCCTTCAGGCTCCGTGTACTGGGTGAGGCCGCCCGGAGGGCTCGGACCAAAGCGGGTCGAAGTCCTCGCCGAATTTGTGTTTGAGAGGCTCGCCCCCCAAAAGATGCGGGACCAGGGCGTTTCCCGCGAGAAGGCGGCGAGCCAAGCCAAGCGGCGGTGACGCAGCGGTCCTCGCGCGCTGGCCGACCTTGCTGGCTAAAATGGCCCGTTTGAGTTTTTCCACTGATCGCGTGGAAGGATGGGCGTCAAGACATCCCAGTGCTCGACTATTTTCCCGTTCTCGACCCGAAACAGGTCGTAGAGTGCAGTAGGTCCGGTGGGGAGATCTCCTTCCGACAGCACAAGTACAAAGTTGCCCTCTGCCACGAAACGACGGGGGGTGAGATACAGTTGCCCTCCTTCCTTGGCCACGCTTGCAATTCGATCCCGCAACCGAGCAATTCCATCTCCAATTTTTGACGCGTGCTGCGCATAGTGGGCATCTTCGATGAACTCTTCGATACGATCGAAGCGCAATGCGACCATGACCGTCTCCCTGTAGGTCCGTACCAACGTCCGATTGGCCTCCGTCTTTTCGCGATCAACGACCGTGGTAGGGCCGTCGACTTGCGTGCGGCCTGATAGATTAGGAGGCGCCTCCGCCTCTTGTCCGCCCCAATGCTCAACGATCTTGCCGTCCTTGAAGCGAAACAGGTCGAACGCGATCGCCGGCCCGGCGTAACGTGTGATGCCTTGGTATTTGGAATGCAGCAGTACGAAATCCCTATCTACAAGGGTGCGATAGATCGTTATATCGGCGGTCGGTGAGCTCGCTATTTCCGCGGCAAAAGACTTCATTCCAGTGACGCCATCGGCAATGCTCGGGTCATGCTGTATGAACGACTCGCCAAAGTACCGATCGACTATAGTCGGATCCTTCTTGCGAAAGATGTCGATCATGACTTCGCGAGCGTTGGCGCCCAAAGTCTCGGAGGTCGTCACGGTTCGGCCCTGCGATTGAGCCGGCGCTACGTCAGACAAGGTTCCCATACCGCCCGCAATAACTGCCAGCAACATGAACCACTTCTGAGCGGTGAGGTGGCAGTTTGAAAAAAAGGCTCCTGGCACGATGCTGCTCCTTTCATCTGGTGCGATTTTTTGGCGGCGACCAAGTCGCGCCTCCAACTTTTCCTTTCGATCATCCGTGCTCTTCTCGACAATCCCCTGTTCCCTGACGCGTCCTATCGACATCGCGATGAATTTGGAATAGAAACTCTTGAAACTCATCGTTTCTAATTTTTAGCTATGGCCAGACTGCCGGATTTCGAAGGGCTAGCGAGTTTTGCCAAAGTTGTGGAATCCTGCTCCTTCGCGGGCGCGGCGGCGGAGCTGAAGCTTTCCAAAGCCACGCTTCCGTGCCAATCAGGCACGGTGGCATGTTGGCAATCGGCGCTTCGATCTGGCCGCGCGACCACTTCTGCCGCATCACGATCGCGCCGCGCTGATAGAGCCCGACGACGTTGAACGAATTCTTGCCAATATCGATGCCCATCGTGGCAATCATCGCGATTGATTTGTTGGACATGGGCGGTGCTCCGTTTGACACTCGCCCCACCCCAGCATCACTCGCTGGTGGGGCAGGAGCACGGCCGGACCAGTCCATTAGCGGCCGTCACGTGGCAGAAGGCGAGCAATCTTCGCCAATGTCGTGGAAAACGTTCTTTCGTCGCCGCGGCGGCCCCGTTTCAAAGGCCATCAGCAGGATTGAAGCCCGGCTGAGGCGCGCCTGATCAACCACACATCTCGGCGGCTCGCGCTGCCCTGATACTAGAGGGCGGCTCGCCGGCTGTACTGCGAAAATTTTCGCCGACGGCGACGCAGTCGAGGATACTGCACTGACGCAAGCTATGCTGCCGCGTGGGGTAGTGCGCCATCAGAATCCCGGAGGTGCGCCGCGCCAAGGATAGCCGGCACGTGCTTTTGTGCGCCCATATTCGAACAGCTTCACCATGTACCAGCGATCGAACTCCGCCGAATGAGGCTGCTCGAAGTCGTCTCCAATGTAAGCGAGTTGGAGGCGAACGCCGTCCCGCTTCGCTAGCGCGTAGATACGATACAGATCCCCAACGCCGCTGTTGGTCGTGAGCGTGGCCACGGCTCGGGTGGCGATCGCCGGTGTGCTGCGCGCGACCTCGTCCCAGCCCTGCGTCAAACGCCCGTTACGGATAACGTATGCAGTGCGGGGGCGCGAGCCGCCGCCATTTGGGATTTGCCTGACCTGCAGGGCGGCGGGATAGAGAAACGTCTGCATCGACGCGCCGCCGTCCACGTGCATTTCCTGATGCGCGACCCCATCGACCATGACGTCGAACATCACAGGTGGGAAAAATCCGGGGATCGAGGCCGACGCGAGCAAAATCTTGCGGATCAAACCAGGGGCCTCGGCGCGTTCGCTCTCGGCGATGGTGCCGATGTTCCAGATCACCGGAACTCCGGCGTCGAGATTTGTCGTGATGATCACAAGCGCGCGGCCACGCCGGGACTCCTCGGCAATTCGCGCCACGAGGTTTGCGTCAACATATTTCGCGATTAGATTTCGTAGAGGCCTGCTGTCCGCGAGGGCGTCGGAGACGAGGCCTGCCAGGATCGGGCGTTTCTCGAAAATATCCGATTGGCCAATCGTGGTGTACATTTCCGCCAGCAGGCGGTCGTAGTCGGGCCCGACAAAGGCCAGTGGCGCGATGAGCGCGCCTGTGCTGATGCCGGTGACGATTTTGAAGGATGGCCGTGTGCGGCTTTCCGACCATCCCACCAGCACGCCGGCGCCGAACGCGCCGTCGTCGCCGCCTCCAGATATCGCAAGCAGGGATTCAGCTGGGATCGGTCGGCCAAGCGAAGAAAAATATTTGCTTTCACGTTCGTACAAGCGTCGGCCGAAGGCGGCCAGGGCGGCGGTGTCGCTCGCCATAAATCGCGCCTCGGAAATGCCGGCGACGCTGGCGCGGTCAGTGTCGGCAACGCCGACGGCCGGAAGGCGATCGAGTTGCGCACACGCCCCCACCGCCAGCATGATGAGGAACGCGAGCAAAGCGCGCCCATCTGCGAAGCCGAGGGTCCGCGGAGGCACTATGGAAGCAACAGGAGTCATATCCGTTTACTGCGGTGGGCCAGCAGCGACCTTCAACTCAACTCGTCGGCACACGTCAAAACTTCATGAATGCACGGCAACCCC
>WNFT01010698.1_pt1 | contig 17104 bp, 13 predicted proteins | sample 5400191 | NCBI WGS metagenome assembly WNFT01 (sample SAMN13153359, study PRJNA577476) | soil metagenome | isolation source: 80 cm saprolite under Madrone tree | place: USA:California | collected 2016-06-14 | reverse complement strand
TCGTTGTGCACCGCATCCTTGATGTCGATGGCGCGGTCCGGTGTGACGCAACGGTAGTTGCCGGTCAGCAGCATCGCCCATTTGGCGAGCGGGACGAAGATCGACTCGTGCACCTTGAGCTTGACCGGCAGGTCGATCGCGCCGTCTCCCGGATCGTAGCGGATCGCTTCGACCTCCGTCTGCATCTGGCGCAATATCGCGGTGGGGGCGTCGGACGCGAAGCGGGCCGCCTTGAAGTTGGTCGGCAAGGTCACCTGCAGCACGTTGATCTTCTCGCCCGGCGGACGGATGGCCTGCGGATCCGGGCTGCACAATGTCAGCAGCTCCGGCTCGAAATTGTCCCACACGCTGGCATCGGTGTAGCACGACCGCAACGCATCGGTCGCCAAGCCGGGAATGCGCTTCAGGTAAGCCAGCGGCGGCATGTTCATGATCGACATGCAGGGCACCTTCTTCCGCGCCACCGCGTCGAGCAATTCGCGGACCCCGGGGGAGCGGTATTGCGGCTCCTGCATCGCCAACACGACGAGGTCGTAATCGGCCGGATCGACCTCTCCCGGACCGGCGGCCGACAACCGGCCCGGCAATTTTCGCGAGTCGAGCTCGATCGGCTCCTTTCTGCCCCTGATCGGCAGGCGAACCCGGGCACCCTCGCTGTTGAACGCCTCGACCTCGGCCGGGAGGCATACCATCGTTATCTTGTGGCCGCCGAACAACAGCTTCGTGGCCAGGAGCGACCCGTAGGAAGCTCCCATGATCAATACGTTGTAAGTCGCCATCTAGCCTTTCCTCCTGGGCCGGGTTTTCTTCTGGCCGGACGATGCCGGATGCCGGGTTTTTGGGCAAGCCTCGTCGGCCAAAATCGCGGCGAGCCCGACGCGGAAGTCCGGGTAAAGCAGGCGCACCCCGAGCTCGGTCTTGATCAGCCGGTTCGAGACCCGCTTGTTGTCGTCGTAGAAGCTGCGCGCCATCGGCGAGAGCTCGGCCGCCTCGAACGGCACGAGCGGCGGCTGCGGCATCCCGAGCAGCGTCGCGGCATGAGCGACGACCGCCTCGGGTGGCGACGGGTCGTCGTCGCAGACATTGTAGACGGCACCGGGCCGCGGCTGGCCAATCGAGGCGACCAGCACCCTCGCCAGGTCCTCGACATGGATGCGCGAGAAGACCTGACCCGGCTTGTCGATGCGTTTGGCCGTGCCGGCGCGCAGTGCGTCGAAAGCGCTGCGGCCGGGACCGTAAATGCCGGCGAGCCGAAAGATATGAACCGGCACGCCGCTGTCATGCCACAGGCCGAGCCAGCCCTGCTCCGCAGCGACGCGACGTCGGCCGCGCTCGCCGGTCGGCAGCAGTCGGGCGGTCTCGTCGACCCAGCCGCCGCCGCGATCACCGTAGACCCCGGTCGTCGACAAGTAGCCAAGCCAGCGCAGACCCGGCAACGCCGCGATGTCTTGGCCGTGTCGGTCGAGCACCAGATCGCCCCTCGCATCGGGGGGAACCGAGACGAGGAGATGGGTGACCCCATCGAGCACCGCGAGATCGACCGGGCGATCGCGATCGAACAGAACGGCGGAAAAGCCCGCCTCCCGCAGTGCAGCTGCCTTCTCGGTGCTGCGGCAGGTGCCGGTCACCACCCACCCCGACGCAACGAGACAGCGGGCCAGCGCCAGCGCGCTATAGCCAAAGCCGAAGCAGAAGAGATGCGAGCCAGTCATGTCGATTGCCGGGCCGGCGTTGCCGCCGGGTCGGCCTCGAGTGTTTCGGCCATGCGTTTTTGCTTGAGACGGCTCAGCGCCCAAATGCCGCAGGAGACGAGGGCACCAACGGCGAGCGGCAGGCGCAGTCCGAAGCTCTCGCTGAGCGACCCCATCAGCACAGCACCCACCGCCGGGCCGGCGCGGAAGATCATGCCGTAGAGCGCCATGATGCGGCCGCGCATGCGGACGTCGACTGCGGCCTGAAGCAGGGTTTGCGCGCCGATGCCGGTGATCGTCATCGCGGTACCCGCGACAAAGACGCAAGGCAGCGCGAGAGCGAACCGGTCGGTCGCGGTAAAGGCGAGGATCGCCAATGAGATCACCAAGGTATGGCCGAGCACGAGCCGGGTCAGCCCGGCGATCGCCGGCCGCAGCAGCATCCAGAGCGCACCGCAGATGGCGCCGAGGCCGACCGTCGAGGTCAGCATCGCCAAGCCTTCGGGGCCGCGCCCGAAGACGCTGTCGGCAAAACCGGGAAAGAGCTCGACAAAACCGCGCGTGCCGATCGTGGTGATAGTGAACAGCAGCAGCATCGGCGCGATGCCGGGATGCCGGCTGGCGTAGAGGTAAGCCTCGACCGAGGCCTTGAGAACACTCTGGGTCGCACCGACCGGCAACGCCGGAAGCCCGCGCAGGTTCGTCATCGCGATCAGAAATACGACATAAGTCGCGGCGTTGACGGCGAAGGCGGCGCCTACGCTGATCTGGGCGATGACGACCCCCGCCACCGCCGGTCCGAGAAAGCGCGCGCTGTTGAAGATGATCGCGTTGATCGCCAAGGCCGAGGGCAATGCCCCCCGATCCACAAGGGTCGGGATCAACGCCAGGCGCGACGGCTGGGCGATGGCGTTGAAGATGCCGAGCAGCAACGTCAGTGCGAGCAATAGCTCTATCGTGATCGCGCCGGTATAGACGAGGACGGCGAGCAAGCTCGCCTCGACGCTGCCGGCGATCTGCGTCACCCGGATGATGCCGACCCGGTCGCGCCGGTCGGCGAGAGCGCCGGCGAGCGGGCTGAGGAAAACCACCGGGAAGAATTCGGCCATCGACATGACGCCGAGCCAGGTGCCGGAATGGGTCAAAGTCCAAGCGAGCCAGCCGACCGCCACCCGCTGCATCCAGATGCCGACGAGCGAGACGGCGTTGCCGCCGGCGTAGATGCGATAATTGCGGTGGGCGAGGGCAAGGACGGCATTCCCGAGCCCACCTGGAAACAGGCGATCGCGAACAAAGGCCAAGAAAATGCGAAACCCGGAATGCAGATCCGATCAGGCCCCGATCGTACTGTTTGTTGTGATTCGGCCGCAACGCTGCGTTGTGGTATCGCTTGAGCCGATTACAGCGGCGAGGCGGGTGTGGGGTACGGACCCAAACGTTGCGGCACGCGAGATCACGGCGCGCTTTTGTGCCTGCTGTTCATCGCCACCGGCGCCGCCGCCGCAGAACCGGCGCGGCCGCCGCCGCGCAACGCCGAGGCGGACGCGGCGACGTACGATCGCTGCCTCAAGCTCGCCAGGCAGAACCCCGATGCCGCCAAGAGTCTGGCGCAGGCTTGGCACGGCCGGGGCGGAGCGCATCCGGCCGACCATTGCGCCGCCGTCGCATTGGTCGGACTGAAGCAATACAAGGAGGCCGCAACCCGGCTCGAAGCGTTGGCCCAGGAAATGACGACGGCACCCGCCTCGTTGCGCGCGGAGGTGCTCGACCAAGCGGGTCAGGCTTGGCTGCTCGCCGGCGACCCGGTGCGGGCCTACGCCGCTTCGGGTCAGGCTGTGAGCCTGCGGCCGAACGATCCCGACCTGCTCGTCGATCGCGCCGAGACTGCGGCAGCGGCCGGTTATTTCGACAAGGCCGTCGTCGACCTGGATCATGTTCTGAAGACCGAGCCGGGCCGCGTGGACGCGCTGATCTACCGCGCCTCGGCGAACCGCGCGCTCGATCGCCTCGACCCCGCGCTCGCGGATGTCGAGAAAGCGCTGGCGCAAGCACCGAGTTCGGTTCCGGGGTTGCTCGAGCGTGGCAATATCCGCCGGCTCAAGGGCGATCTCGAGGGCGCACGCCAGGATTGGGAGCGCATCGGCCGGCTCGCTCCCGGCAGCAGGGCGGACATGGCAGCAAGGGCCAACCTCGAACATCTCGAACCCGGGCAGAATGCGCCGCCGGCGAAGCCCCGGCGTGGCGGTTGAGCAATACCCCGACGGGCGCGGGCGCTAATCCACGGCGAACACCCAGACCGACCCGCCTTGCGGCACGTCCGGGAACTGCCACGTCCGCGCGACGTTGAGACGCGCCTGCATACGCGCCGCGTCGACCCCCCAGCCCGACTGCACGGCGATATATTGCTTGCCGTCGACCTGGAAGGAGGTCGGCACACCAGTCACCCCCGAGCCGGTGCGGAATTCCCACAGGATCTTGCCATTCGCGGCGTCGAAGGCGCGGAAATAGCGGTCGTTGGTGCCGCCGGCGAATAAAATCCCGCCGCCGGTCGCCAGCACCGGTCCCCAGAGCGGCGAGTTGGCGAAGGGATGGCTCCAGACTTTCTGACCGGTGTCGAGATTCCAGGCTTGCAGCTCGCCGATATGGTCCGCTCCGGGGGCCACGGAGAACACCACACTCGCCGCCGCCACGCCGGTATAACGCTGACCAGGCGTATAGCTAACGGGCTCTCCGGTAAAGGCGTGACAGAGATTATCGTTGGCTGGGACATAGAGCAGACGCGTCTTCGGGCTGTAGGCCACCGGCGGCCAATCTTTGCCGCCCCACAGCGACGGGCAGAACTCGGCGTTCTTCCCGGTCCCCGGCTTGCGCGCGGGGTCGATCTCGGGCCGGCCGGTCTCCGGGTCGAGCTTCATGAACACGTTCTGCTTTACGAACGGCTTGCCGTCGACGAAATTGATCTTGTCGGCGGTGCGCTCGAGCATCCACAAATAGCCGTCACGGGCGGCGTAGACCAGACCCTTCACTGTCTTGCCGTTGCGTTGATAATCGACTAGGACCGGCGGGTTGACCTCGTCCCAGTCCCACGAATCGTTCGGGTGGTACTGGAAATGGCCCTTGATCTTGCCGGTTGTGGCGTCGAGCGCGATCGTGGATGACGTGAACAAATTATCGCCCGGCCGCTGGTCGCCCATCCACGGCGCGGCATTGCCGGTACCCCAGAAGGTGAGATTGGTCTCCGGATCGTAGGCGCCGGTGATCCATACCGGTCCGCCGCCGGTCTTCCACTCGTCACCCTTGGGCCAAGTCTCGCTGCCCGGCTCGCCGGGCGCCGGCACCGCATAGGTCTTCCACGCGGGTTTCCCGGTTTCGGCGTCGAACGCCGCGACAAAGCCGCGTACGCCAAGCTCGCCGCCCGACACACCCACCATCACCTTGCCGTCGGCAACGAGCGGCGCCAGCGACATGTAATATCCTTTGTTGTAATCCTCGACCGTGGCTTTCCACGCCTCGTTGCCGGTCCTGGCGTCAAGGGCGACGAGCACCGCGTCGGCGGCGGCGAAGTACACCTTGTCGCCAAGCAACGCGACGCCGCGGCTCGTCGGATGGAGCAGCAAGATGTCCTCGGGAATGGGCCGCTTGAACCGCCACAGCAGGTTGCCGGCCTTGGCGTCGATCGCCAACACTTGGTTACCCGGCGTCGCCACGAACATCACCCCGTTATTGACCATCGGCGGAGCCTGGTGCCCTTCGATCTGGCCGGTCTGCAAAGTCCACACCGGCTTGAGCCGACCGGCATTGTCCGGTGTGATTTGTGAGAGCGGGCTGTAGCCCCAGCTGTCATAAGTACGGCGGTACATCAGCCAGTCGCCGTCATCGGGCTGCTTGAGCCGATCGGCGGTCACCGGCTTATAATTCTGCAGGATCGGCGGGACCGGCGGGGGAGTATCCGGTTTCGGGAGTGGCGGCAGAGCCTGCTGCCCCAGGACCGCTCCAGCCGACAATAGGAACGCAACCCCACCCGCCGCAGCAGTCAAACCGAAACGGTGCTCTCTCGTCATGACGTTCCTCCGCGATTTTGGTGTCACATCTGCTGAAAGCCGGCACGCCCTGTGAATGGCTTGGCGACGACCAACCGTCCATCGACGATCCTCAACGGCAGCGCCGGCAGACGGCGCGGGGCCGGGCCGCTGACCACCTTGGCCCCTGCCATCGGATCGTACGCGGAGTTATGGCACGGGCATTCGAGCAGCCGGCGGTCGGGGTGCCAGTCGATGACATCGCAGCCGGTATGCGTGCAGACAGCTGAATAGGCGACGATGCCTTCAGAGGAGCGCTCTTTAGTCTCCGGATCGAAGCCCTCGGGATCGAGGCGGAGCAACAAGACCTTGTTGAGGCGCGACCCGCTGCGCACGGTGCTGCTCTCCGCATCCATCGGCCAAGCCATTGTCTGCTTGGCCCCGAGCGGCACGTCGGCTGCCGTCAGCGGCACCGGCGCGGCGGCGCCGACCATGACCAATAGGTCGCCTTCCCGCGGCCGCTCGCGCGCCGGATCGGCTTGCGCCAAGGCCAGGCGCGGGGCGAGCGCGAAGCAGACGCCGATCCCGAGCGCTGCCCTTCGCCCGATCCTACAGGCGCACTGGAATTGCCGGTCCACCCCTTCCTCACTTATGCTCGTCAGCCCCCACCGCGGCGGCCGGTTTCGCACATTCCCCGAGAGATCTGGCGAGGCTACCATCCACCGCCGCGATTGTCAGCCGTGGGCCGAGGAGATCTGATGCCACGTACGACGCCTCCCTGGTCAAGCTCTGCTCCAGACCGGCGTCGCGTTATGGCCGCCGGCCTCGCGACGCTTGGCGCCGGCGCGGTTTCTTTGCTCTCGCCACGCGGCAGCGCTGCCGCGACTGTCGCGCTTCGCAAACTGGCGGCCGATAAGGGTCTCCTCTATGGGACGACGATCGCGGCGGCACAGATCACCGGTGATCGGCCGTTCATCGATCTCGTGCGCCAGGAAGCCGGTCTCGTCGTCGCCGAGAACGAGATGAAGTGGCAGGTCATGAACCGAGGCACCCCGGGGGATGACGAATACGGTCCCGCCGACACCGTCGCCACCTTCGCCGCGGCCAACAGCCTCGTCCTGCGCGGCCACAATCTCCTGTGGTACTACCGGACTCCAGACTGGTTTTTCGACCTGCCCGACCGAGCCGAGCAGGAGCGGGCTGTTCTCGACCACATCGAGCAACTGGCCGGCCGCTATCGCGGCAGGATCCACAGCTGGGACGTTATCAACGAGCCGATCGAACCCAAGGACGGGCGACCGGACGGTCTGCGCACCGCGGTGTTTCTCGAGACGCTCGGACCCGAGTATCTCGATCTTGCCTATCATGCCGCGCGGGACGCCGATCCCAAGGCCCGCCTGGTCGTCAACGAATACGATGTCGAGCTCGACGCGCCCGAGCAGGAAACCCGCCGCGTCGCGCTGCTGCATCTGCTCGAACGAATGCGAGGATCCGGCACGCCGGTCGACGCGGTCGGCATCCAGGCCCATCTGACGGCGGTCGGCGGCCCGCCCTTTTCGGCGCCGCTGCTGCGCCGGTTTCTCGCCGAAATCGCGGGTCTCGGCCTGACGATCCAGATCACCGAGCTCGACGTCACCGACGAGAATGCACCCGCCGACGTGGCGGTTCGAGACAGCCTGGTCGCCGACACCTATCGCCGGTTCCTCGACGCGGCTCTCGACGAGCCCGCGGTAAAGATGGTCGTGACCTGGGGCCTGTCGGACCGGCACAGCTGGATCGTCCGGCACGAGACCTACCAGGCGAAATGGCGGACCGACGATGCCGCCTCGCGGCCGCTGCCGTTCGACGCCGATCTCGAGGCCAAGCCTGCCTTCGAGGCGATTGTTCGTGCCTTCGAGCACGCACCCGCGCGCACGGCCGGCTAGGAACGGAACTACGGCGGCGCCCTCAGCCGCCTCCCTGAGAACAGGGAGAAAACTCGATTTGACCGCGGAAACCAGACGTAATGCCCAGTATACCAAACGGTTAGCGCCAAGCCGCAAGCCGCCTGGCAGGGAGCCGATTGGCGGTGCTGAGGGAGACAGCAGGGAGACTTGGTGTGACCATCTCGATCCGTTCGCCGATCGTCCGATGATTATCATAAGCGCACTTTCCATATTTGATACAATAGCACGACCGTGATATAAATTCAACCCTCACCCTTATATGGGTACCCCCTGTCAAGCGCTGTTTCGCCGGACCGGCGGGGGTAAACCCGGGGATGGCATCGAGGCCCGGGCGCCGACCCGATGCGGGACCGAGCGGGTTGAGCGGGACGTTGGATTCCGCGGCGGGATTGAACTACTCAATGCCAATGGCTGGCGAAGCGGAAGCGGGCTCCGGCTGGCGAGCAACCCGCTGAGGAATAGTCGGCCGGAGACTCACTCCGATCGACCGCGAGTCGATCGCACCCGGCCGCCTCCCGGCACTTGGAGCCATCGGAGTAGATCTCCGCATTCCTCAAAAACCCATCGTCGCCGACGCGCGAGAATGGCCAGACCGGGGCCGGGCTGTGCCGGGGCTGGGTTGGGGCGGCGATCGCCGATGGTGCGGGCGCGCATTCAGGATGCTGGGCTCGGCGTGAAAGCGTGAGCGGCTCACGGCATCACCTTATATGCGGTGCGGTCCGGGCGGGATCGCGACCAAAATCCTCCATACACGCTCATGGAGGAGGCCCAGAACAGATGGGACCCATCTGCCGCAACGGCCGTTTCGGCCAGAGGGTGAGCACGGTCACACATCCATCCTGGTTGCTGCGCCGGCCGGTCGGTCTCAGCGCACCGGGCGCAGGACCGCAGCGGTCGGCACCAGACCGGTTTCGAGATAACGCCACAACCCGATCATCAGCTTGCGCGCCAGTGCGACGAGGGCGGACTTGCGGGCGCCACCTTGTTGCCCGGCGACGCGGACCCGGTACCAGCGGCTGAGCTCGCTGTCGGGCTGATGTGTCAGCCACAGCCAGGCGAGTTCGATCGCGATGCCGCGGGCCCGCGGGTTGCCGGCTTTGCTGATCCCTTGCTCGCGAGCCGTCGCGCCGCTGCAGTAGGGGGTCCCGGTGAGACCAAAATAGCAGCCGACCTGGCGGCGATTGTCGAAGGCGCGATAGAACGCTTCGCGCACCAGCGGGACCGCGCTCGCCAGACCGATCCCGCGCAACCCGATCAGGTTGGCGATCTTGGCGGTGTTGGGGTCGCCCTTCGGCGCTGCGATGCGGGCCCGCTCCTCGGCTTCGAGCTCGGCGATCTGCGCGATCGCCAACCGCAGGCTCTGATGCTCGCGCCGCAGCTCGGCCAGCAAATGGGGCGGCAACGCGCGACCATCCGGGGTTGTCGCCGCGCTCAATCGGCGCACAAAGTCCGGTCGGCCGGGATCGAGGCCGCGAACCCCCTCCTTGCTCAGCAATCCTTTGATCCGGTTGACGTGCCGCACCCGTTCGCGCACCCGGAACTGACGCTCGCGATGGGGCCGCTTGGCGTCTTCCTCGGCCACGCTGGGCACGCCTACCACGCTGCATGCCCGCGGCTCACCGCGATCGAGCGCCCACTGCACGCGCATCAGCTTGTCGAGGTCGATCCGGTCAGTCTTGGCCCGCCGCGCCCGGCGATCGACCTCGATGCTGGCCGGATCGAGTACCCGGTTGTCGACCCCGTGCTGCTTCAGCCAGCGATCGAGCCAAAACCCGTCGTAACCGGCCTCATAGCACGACACCACGCGCGCTTCAGCAAACCCCAGCTGCGCCGCCTTCGCGCGCGCCGCCTGCAACAATTTGAGCAGCCCCGCCGTGTCGCCCCCAGTGACGCCATAGCGGCTGATCTTGCTCGAGCGCGGCAGCGCGATGCCGACCAGCCCGCGTGCCTTGCTCAGTTCCAGCGCCACCGAAATCGTGCCATCCTCGCGGTGGGCCTCGGCGATTGCGGTCGAGACTTGGGTCATAGCGATGATCCTCAGGAGTTGGTTGGGCGACCGAACTCTACTCGGTCCGATCACCGTCGCTTCCCCATTGGATCTGCCCTCTCCCCCCGGCCGGGGGCGGCCGGGGGGGAGAGGGTAGAGTTTCGGTCCGCGCGGCGATTACCCCGGCTTCCGCGAGACCGGCGATCTCGGCGGCGGTGAAGCCCGCTTCGCCCAGCGCCTCGGCGTTGTGCTCGCCCATGCGCGGCGGGCTGACACCCTATGCCGGGACGCTGGCGGTCGACGCCAAACTCGACCGGCAGGGCCGACCCCGCACTGCTCCCGGGCTCATTGACCTTCGCCGCCGGGATCGGGCCGTCGTCAGCACGATGGCGACATCCGAGCAGATCGAGCGCTCCGCGGCCGCATCCCTTGTGATCCGGAGTAAACCAGCGAGCGCCGGTCCCCAATCGGTCAGACAGCCGCGCGCTTTCGCACCACTGTCACCATTGCCGAGAGCAGGTAAAAGGCGATAGCTAGCAGCAGCAGATGGCGGAAGCCAAGTAGCATCGAGAAGGTTTCGCTGAGCCCGCCGACCACCGAGCCGGCGATGTTCGATGCAAACGCCATGTCGGGATCGGCGGAGTCGCGGAACGACCGAGCAAAGATTACGCCGGCAAAGAACATCGGCCCCAGCGCAAGGGTGCAAGGAACGACATAGCGCGTAAAAATGCCGCCGTTGAGGAACATATCGAACGGAGTAACGATCGCGACGGTCAGCAGGCCAATCAGACCCGCATAGTACCAAACGAGCCGCGTCGGCGGTGCCTTGAGAACGAAGAGGTTAGCCAAAAGAATCAAGATCAGGGCGGTGAAGAAAACCAGAGAGTTGACAATCCACGTGCTGCCGAACAGGAGAGCGAGCTGCACGACGGCCTTGGTCTCGAGAAGCATGAAGGCGGCACCAAGGAAGAACATCCGCCGGTCGAAGCGGATGCGCTCCCGGCCCTTGGGCAGGAACATATAGACCATTGCCACGCCGAGAACCCCAAGGATGACCATCGAGCGGATATTGAGGTCGGGGATCAGCTTGTCGTGGAGGTACAGAAACGGCCAATCGTCGGTGGCAAAACGTGGGCTCCCAGCCTCGTGAACGATCGTGGTCGGGGCGATTTGTTGCCAGTCCGCTCGTTCGGCCGCCGGCAAGGCGCCGGGCTGTACGTCAAACCCGTCGACGCCCAGGTTGCGGGCCGGCAGGGTATTCAGCCAGAAATTCTCATGGACGGCGAACGCGTCGGTGATCGGCTGATTGCAACCGGCGATGATCATCGTGAAGCCGGCCTGCGAGGAGGACGGAAGCGTTTCCCGGTACGGCAGGCTGATAATCAGCGGCTTGCACCCGAAGACCTTTTCGGCCATCGCGGCTACCCGCTCGATCACCCATCCTTGGCGGAAAAAATTGTAGGTGACGAAAACCCCGTCCGGCTTGAGGACGTGTTTGATATCGATCAGCGCCTGCTCGGTAAACAGGTAGCTCTCGAGCCGGATATTGGCGTATCCGCTGTGGAGAACCAGAGAGTCGACGAGCGCATACTCGACAAGGTCGTATTTATGCTCGGTGGTACGCAGGTAATGCCGCCCGTCGTCAAGATGTCGGCTGACCCGCGGGTCGGAATAGGGTCGGTCGGGATTATCTCGGATGCCGAGGCTCTGGATAACCGGATCGATCTCCACCGCGTCGATGTGGCGAACGCCGTTGCGCAGGGCATGGTTGATATCGTTGCCCGATCCTGCGCCGATAATCAGCGCATCCGCGAATGGCAAGCCGCCGACTGCCTTCCGTAACAGGTGGATCAGCGAATACGACGATCCGCCAGTATCGAAGGGCACCATCGTCTGGTGGCCAATGTTATTGACGAGGATCGAGAGCTTGTCAGGTTGATATTCAACCGCGTAATAGGGCGACCAGTAGGATTCGGAGCCATTTCGAGCTCGGGTGATGCTTGGCACCGTCACGGCCAGGAGCAAGGCGATGAGCGCCACGCCGCGCGGCTGCGTCAAGCTACCCGCCTGGCGGAGCAGATAAGCGATGCCGGCGGCGGAAATGAAAAACCACACCGCCGGAGTGTGTACCCCAGTACCCTATTTGGATAGGCATCAAACGCCCTGCCGAGCACCTGCCCCAAGCCAACGAACATCAGCGCTACCAAGACAAAGAAAACGGCGACGATCATATCGATGGGTATCGTGAATTGCGCGATATCCGCGCTGCGGTATTCGGTTCCGAAGAAGATTTCCTGCGGGGATTTCTGGTTTCCGACATCAATGACGAACCCGCTCCACCACCCATAGACTGTCGATAGGGCCAGCGCCGCGACAACGGTAGCGAGGGCCAGGATCGGAAAATAGCTGAGCCAGTCTCGGCCCTGATGCGCAGCCATGCAGCCGCAGGACATGCCCAGAAAACAGGCGAGCAGGACCACATTGGTAAAGAATTGCAGGAAGATAACGTTGGCTGCGAACCAACGGATGCATGCCAATTCCAAAAATAGGACCAGGAATCCGGTCAGGAAGAGATTGAGACCCTGCGTGCGCGCATTGATTTGCGCCGGCGTGGCAACATCACCCAGGGAGCTCGTCACTGTGTTGTCGACCACGACGGGTTTCTCCCTTCACCTGAGCACTGATAAACGCAGCTCATAGGTGGCGAGAGCTCCCGGCCCACCACTGCACGCACAAAAGACGCTGAAATGGCTAAATTTTTGTGAACTGCGTCGTCAAACGCCACTGGTGTCGGCCGCGGGAAAACTGCGCTGGCCGCCGCACGGCGCAATTTTTTTGATCCGATATCCTGTCGCAACGATGCTTCGCGGAGCGATCCGCCTCCATCCGGATGTTTCGTGATCTTGCACGGCGTTCAGGTTTCACACAGCTTCCACCCCACCAACCCACTTCTCACTTGGCGGGATGATGGAGGCGGACGCGACGAGAAACGGGGCTCCGCCAACCGCGGAACGCGATCACGTTATACACCGTTCACCTGAGGTGGCGGCGCTCTGCCGCTCTTTTGCATGCTTCACGGAGATAACGATGCCAACCAGGCTCAAGATCTTTGCGATGGTCGCCGCTCTGGCGGCGGGCACCTCGAGCGCGGCGATGGAGCAATATGCCTGTCCGCCGGGATACGCGTTTCACGGCGGCATCTGCCGGCCGGTCCCCGCCCCTGTATATCCGTCGAATCCGGTGTCCGGAGCGGCGGCCGGGGAGGCGGCCGGGGCCGCGAGCGGCGCTGCAGCAGCCGGTCCCGTTGGCGCGATCGTTGGCGGGGCAATTGGCACCGCTACCGGTGCAGTTGCCGGCACCGCCAATGCGATAACGGGCGCTCCGGTAACGTCGATCTGCGGCCCTGGATTTAATTATTATAACGGCGCCTGCTATCCGGCCCGCTAGCCTGCGAGCGGCCGGGCGGAGCCGCGGCCTCAGCCTGCAGCGCCGGTGCCATCCCGCCGGCGAGCAGGCTGCGGCCCGGCTCGCGGGTCTCAGTACGGCTCGCCCACGAAGATGAACGTGGTGCCGGTCACGATCGGGGCGCTGGCGCTGACGAACGACACGTTGGCGTCTTTGACTTGGGCGATCCGGCGGACCCGATGCTTGTAGTGCGCCTTCACCGATTACGGCCGACGATCCTATGCGGATTTGAGCTCGGCACTATCGATCGGCAGTTTTCGCAAGCGCTTGCCGGTTGCTGCGAAGATCGCGTTGGTCACTGCGGGAACGATGACCGAAGTCCCAACCTCGCCCATTCCGCCGGGCGGCTCGAAACTCTGGACGATGTGGACCTCGATCGCCGGCGCCTCATTCATGCGCAATATCTGGTAGGTATCAAAGTTGGTTTGCTCGACACGGCCATTCCTCAGCGTGATCTCGCCATAGAGTGCGGCCGTGACGCCGAAGATGATCGCGCTCTGGATCTGCGCCTGGACGGTGTCGGGATTGACGGCGGTGCCGCAATCGACCGCGCAGACGACGCGCCGGACACGAACCGCTCCGTCCCTCGACACTTCGGCTTCGGCAACCTGCGCCATATAGGTCGCGAAGGCGAACTGGACCGAGACGCCACGGCCGACCCCTTTAGGCAAGGGATGTCCCCAGCCGGCCTTTTCCGCGGCAAGCTCGAGCACGGCTTTGGCGCGGGGCGCCGTGTCGAGGAGAGCCCGCCGATAGACGACTGGATCTTGCTTCGCCGCTGCCGCCAGTTCGTCGATGAAGCTTTCGGTCACAAAAACATTGTGCGACGGCCCGACGCTGCGCCAGAAGGCGGTCGGAATGCCCGGAGGCTCCACCCGCAGATACTCGACATGCATGTTCGGGAGGGCATAGACCAGATCGATCGCCCCCTCGGTCGTGTCGGGGTCGAGACCATTGTTGAAGAATGGAGGGGCCCATCTCGCGATGACCGAGGAGCCCGCGAAGCGATGGTTCCAGGCGACCGGCATCCCCTTTTCGTCGAGACCGGCAGACATCCGGTCGAACCAATAAGGTCGGTACATATCGTGCTGGATATCTTCCTCGCGGGTCCAGACGAGCTTGACAGGCCCGTCGACATGCTGCGCGATCTGGACAGCGCGAACGACACCATCGCTCTCCAGCCGCCGGCCGAAGCCGCCGCCGATCAGATGATTGTGGACTACGACCTTGTCCAATGGGAGGCCGGCGGTCTTGGCCGCCGCCGCTTGGGCTCGCGCGACGGCCTGGGAGCCGACCCAGACCTCGCAGCCGTCCTTGCGGACATGAACCGTGCAGTTCATCGGTTCCATGGTCGCGTGCGCGAGGAACGGGACCTGGTAAGTCGCCTCGACTTTGGTGACCGCGCTCGTCATGGCCTTGTCGATATCGCCGATATTCTGCGCAACCGGCCCCGAATTGAGTGTCGCCTTTTCGAGCGCGCCCGCGATCTCTTTCGTGTTTAGCTGGGCATGCGGCCCGTCGTCCCATTCGATCACCAGGGCCGCCAGCCCTTTCTTCGCCGCCCCCATGTGGTCGGCCACAACGGCGACGGCGTCGTCGAGCCGTACGATCTGACGCACACCTTTGACGGCCTTGGCCGCCGCATCGTCCACGCTCTTTACGCGGCCGCCGAACACCGGCGACTGCGCCAGCGTCGCGATCTTCACGCCCGGCGGGCGAACGTCGATGCCATAGACGGCGGTCCCGTTGACTTTCGCCGGCGCGTCCAGCCGCTTGGCTGGGGTGCCGATCAGCTTGAAATCCTCCGGCCGCTTGAGCACCACGCTTTCGGGAACCGGTATGCGGGCTGCGTCGGCGGCGAGATCGCCATATTTGGCACTTCTCCCCGTCAGCGTGTGAAGCACCGCACCGCTTTGCGCGCGGCACGACGCCGGATCGACATTCCAGCGCTTTGCCGCCGCGGACACGAGCATGGTTCTCGCGATCGCACCGGCATGGCGCAGGGGCTGCCACGATGCGCGCACCGCGTTCGAGTTGCCGGTTGCCTGCACCCCGCCCAGCAAGGGATTTCCGTAGAGCTTTTCGTTGGGCGGCGCATGTTCCAGCCGCACCTCCGTCAGGTCCACCTCCAGTTCTTCGGCGATCAACATCGGGATGGACGTATAGGTCCCTTGGCCCATCTCGACATAAGGCATGGTCAGGATTATCTGCCCATCCTTTTCAATGCGAATGAAGGCATTGGGCGAGAAGCCGTCGGCATCGGCCGCTTCGGCATCGCCGTTTGCGTAAGGCAGGCTCAGGCTGAGCATCAGGCCTCCGCCCGCGGCAACTCCGGCCTGCAGCAATCGGCGACGGGAAAGGCGGTTCGCTGTTGGCGATCGACCAGGGTCGGTGGCGAGGGAAGCGAGGCGATCGAGGATCATTGTCAGATGTTGCCGGACATCGCGTCGTCGATGTCGGCGTCCGTCGGATGCGGCTTACTCGCGAGAAGCGCCGACGCCGACATGATCTGGCCCGACTGGCAGTAGCCGCATTGCACGACCTCCCGATCGAGCCAGGCCTTCTGGATCTTGGCGCCCGCTGCTGTCGCGCCGATCGCCTCGATCGTCGTGATCGCGGAGGTGCCGATGCTGTCGATTGTGGTGATGCAAGAGCGGGTAGCGACGCCGTCGACATGTACTGTGCAAGCGCCGCAGAGCGCCATGCCGCAGCCGAACTTGGTTCCGGTCATGCCGAGCACGTCGCGCAGCACCCAGAGCAGCGGCGTGTCGCCGTCGACATCGACGGCGTGATCCACGCCATTGACTTTGATCTTGAACGCCATGGTTGTCTCCTGAATGTCATTCAGAACAGACGGCGGCGGATGGAAGAAGCAAGATTTTCACTGCAATATCTGCGGTGATCTCGGTTCGGAATGATCTCCGTGGGGCGCTTGGCGTCGGCGGGAATCGAGGTTGGCTGCATCGACGGGACGACGACTGTGCCGACTGGGGAAGAGCTGGGTCATCATCCGCAAGGTTTCGCGGCCGCGGGAAACTCGTGAGCGGACCGTCCCGACCGGCACGTTGGCGATCGATGCGGCTTCGACGTAGCTCATGCCCTCCAGTCCGACGAGCAAAATTACCGAACGCTGTTCCTCCGGCAGCTTGGCAATAGCGCGCTCCAGATCGCGAAGTTCGAGCCTTACAGTCTGAGTAGGCAAAAACGCCAAACCCGGGTTGTGTTGCTGCAATTCGATGCTGTGGCGCTGGCGCGCGGCCTGGCGGGCGAGGCTGACATGTTGGTTGTGTAGGATTGTGAATAGCCAAGCGCGAAGATCGGTTCCTTTTTCCCACAGGTGGATTTTCCCGAGAGCGCGAACAAGACAGTCCTGGACGAGATCGTCTGCAGCGATCGGATCGCGCACCATAGCGCGCGCGTAACGCCTCAGCCGCGGAATCAGGGCTTCGATCTGTGCGCAGAGGCTTCGGTCGACGGTACCCAGTTCCTGCCCATCAGATTGTGCTCCCGGGGAGGTAATGCGGCAGGGGTGTTTCGGGTCTGGCTGCGTGGTGTCGAAATTCATCATAGCAGGTCACCGGTCATGATTGCTGTGGGTTTCCAAACAAGAAAACTGCTTCCATTGCGTAGCACGGGAGAAACCTGACGATTTAATCACCTTCACACCCTAGCTGGTGTTAACTGTCGTAAATTTCCGTAAATCATGTGTCCTGATTGATGGATCGAAATAGCGCCTCGCGGGCATATCCAAGCCGCAGTCAGGACGCAGCTTTGGCCGTTGGGGCCGCGCGAACCTTTACTTTGCTGCCATCCTCGAGATCGACCGGCGGACAGAGCACCACCGGGTCGCCTTGCTCGACGCCGTCGCTGACCTCGACTTCCGTTCCTAAATCGCGAATTTCGGTGATCTTGCGGCTGTGCGCGACGCCGTTCTCGACCACCAGCACGTGGAGACCGTCGCGGTCGAAGACGATCGCCCCTGCCGGCACGATCAGT
>WNFT01016982.1_pt1 | contig 17111 bp, 13 predicted proteins | sample 5400191 | NCBI WGS metagenome assembly WNFT01 (sample SAMN13153359, study PRJNA577476) | soil metagenome | isolation source: 80 cm saprolite under Madrone tree | place: USA:California | collected 2016-06-14 | reverse complement strand
GGTCGCTTCGTGGGGCGGGACGAAGCCGTCGAACGCGAGGGCGCCGCCCGTGGTGGGCATGTTCGTCGTGTGGATGTTGTCCTTCACGGCGACGGGAATCCCGTGGAGCGGCCCCCGGAGCTTGCCCTGCGCCCGCTCCCGGTCGCGCTCCTCGGCCTCCCGGAGAGCGCCGGGGTTGACGGTGATGATCGCGTTGAGACGGTCCTCGTAGAGCGCGATGCGCATGAGGTACTGCTCGACGATCGCTCGCGACGTCACCCGGCGCTGCTCCATGGCGGTCTGCAGCTCGGAGATCGTGGCTTCGACCACGGTGAACGGCCTTCTCCCTCCGGCGGGCTCGCCCGTGGGCCTGGCCTGGCCGGCAACGGGGGCGACGGCTGCGATGAGGGCGACGGGAACGAGGACGACGGCCGGACAGAGCATGGTGGCTCCGATTCTAGGGCTTCATCACGCCCCGCGATTGATCGATGACCAGCTGCGTGTCCACGGCGGAGACGTCGTAGACCACGGTGGGCCCGTTGGCCCAGCGCACCTCCAGGCGGTCCACCCGGGTGGCCGGACCCAGCCCGAAGTGCACACGGAGGTCGGACTGCGACAACTGGCTCCGGCCGCTCGCCACCTCGCCCCGCTGCCGGAACCCGTTCGCGGTGCAGAACACCACCGAGCCGATCGCGTCGCGCGGGCAGCGCCGGGCGGGGTCTCCGACGAGGCGCACCCTCAGCCAGTGCCCCGCCCGGCTCCCCCCCTCGTTGCGCAGGAGCGCGGGGGCATCGTCGATGCTGCCCACCAGGAGGTCGACGCCCCCGTCGTTGTCGAAGTCTCCCGCCGCCGAGCCGCGCAGGCAGCGGGCGGTGGCCAGCCCCTCCCCTCCCGAGCCGCCGATCTCCACGAACTTCCCCTTGACGTTCCGGAACAGCAGGGCCCGCTGGCGGTACGAGGTGTTCCAGTCGAAGCCGTCCACGATCGGGTAGACGTGGCCGTTGGCCACGAACAGGTCCAGCCAGCCGTCGTTGTCGTAGTCGAGGAAGTGCGTCCCCCAGCCCAGGAAGGGGATGCTCGGGTGGCCCACCCCGGCGCGGTAGCTCACGTCCGTGAACAGACCGCCGCCGTCGTTGTGGAAGAGGAGATTGGAATCGTCCGCGAAGTTGGTGATGTGGATGTCGTCGCGGCCGTCGTGGTCGTAGTCCCCCACCGCAACCCCCATGTGCGCCTGCTCGAGGCCCAGCTCGTTGAGGGCCGCGCCCGACGCGTAGCTCACGTCCTGGAAGGTGCCGTCGCCCCGGTTGCGGTAGAGGTAGTTGGGGTTGGAGTCGTTGGCCACGAATAGATCGGGCCGGCCATCGTCGTCGAAATCGAAGAAAGCCACTCCGAAGCCGTAGAAGCCGCTCGGGTCCGCGACCCCGGCCTTCACGCTCACATCGGTGAAGGTCCCGTCGCCGTTGTTGTGGAACAGGTGGTCGGGGGCGCCCTTGAGCCCCCGGGGGCCGCACATGACGGGCTGGCCCCGGTAGTCGCAATAGGCGGCGCCCGCGCGGTACACGGCGCCCATGTTGCCCCGCGCCGCCTCGCCCGAAACCGCGGGCTTGTCCCCCTCCCGGCGAGGGGCGGCGCCCGCGGGGGACGGCGGCAAGCGCTCGAGATCGAGCGCGATGTAGCCGGCGACGAACAGGTCCAGCCGGCCGTCGCCGTCGTAGTCGCCGAAGGCGCACCCGGTGGACCAGCCCCCCACGGCAACTCCCGCCGCCTCGGCCACGTCCGTGAAGGTTCCCTTGCCCGTGCTGCGGTAGAGGCGGTTCCGGCCGAAGTTCGTGACGTAGAGGTCCGGCCAGCCGTCGTTGTCGAAGTCGCCCACGCACACGCCCTGACCCCAGCGGCGGTTGGCCACCCCGGCCGCGGCCGTCACGTCGGTGAATGTGCCGTCGCGGTTGTTGTGGAAGAGGGCGGCGGAAGGAGCTTCCTCCTGGCCGCGCAAGGCGGCGAAGGTGGATCCGTTCACGAGATAGGCGTCCAGCCAGCCGTCGTTGTCGTAATCCAGGAAGGCGACTCCGGAGCCCGTGGCCTCAAGGATGTAGTCCTTGGCGGCGCTGCCCGACACGTGCCGGAACGCGGCGAGGCCGGCCGCGCGCGTGACGTCCACGTAACGCACGCCCGGCGCGGCCGCGGCCGAAGGCGGGGGGACGGCGAGGGTCGGCGGGAGCGGCCGCTCGGCGCCCACCAGGCAGACCGCGCCCACGAGACAGCCCGCGGCCAGGAGGTCCAGGTGACGCCGCACTCTACCGAGGATCGGGCGGCTGCGGGGGCCGAGATCGATCTTCGAGGTTGGTCTCGGGGGCCTCGCCCTCCTGCCGGACCAGCTCCTGGACCTTGGCAAACGCCGCCTCCGCGTCCGACGACCGCCCCAGCGCCCGATAGGCCCGCCCCAGCAGGAAGTAGGCCTGACGCATCCGCGGCTCCAGGCGCTTGGCGGCTTCCAGCTCGGTCACCGCGGCCGCGGTCTGGCCGGTTTGCAGGAGCGCGCTCCCCAGGGCCAGGTGGGCCGGCGCCGAATCCGGCTCCCGCCGCAGTGCCTGGCGGAAGTACTCGACGGCCTTGGCGTGCTCCTGGCGGAAGGAATGGCAGACCCCCAGCCCGTACAGGACGTCGTAGCTCCTCGGCGCCATCTCGGCCGCCCGCGCGTAGTAGGCGATCGCCTCGTCGTAGGCGGCGTCCCGCCGCGTGAGATCGCCCAATGCGACCAGCACCTCCACCGACTTCGGGTTGGCCACGAGGGCCGCCTTGTACTCGGCCTCCGCCTCCCGCCTCTGGCCCTGCGCCTCGTACGAATCGCCCTGGAGCTGGTGGGCGCGGGCCGAGCCCGGCGCCAGGCCAAACAGGCCCTCGTACTCGGACTGGGCCAGAACCCCGGCCGTGATTCCCAGGTAGTAGAGGGCGTCGGTGCTCCGGGGATCGATGCGCAAGGCCTTCCGGAATTCCGCGTACGCGGACTCGAAGCGCCCCTGCGCCGCCTCGGCCCGCGCCAGGATGATGCGCGCCTGGACGTCTTCGGGCTGGGCCCGGATCCGCTCCCCGGCCAGGGCGATGGCCCGCGGGTAGTCGCCCCGCTGGAAGGCCCGCGTCCATTCGCCGGGTGCCGGCGACGGCCCAGCGCCCAGTCCCGACGCCAGCAGGCCCGCCAGGGCCAGCGGGCTCAACCGCAGCATCTACTCGATCTCCCGCACCACGCGCAGACCGACGTGGGCGAGCTGGTAGGACTCGGGGGTGCCGGTCCGGGCGGCGCAGCGCAGGGCCGGGGGAAAGCCGCGCCACGACCCGCCGCGCACGACTTTCGTGGCTCCCGCGGCGGGACGTGGCGCGGCGGGTTTCTCGTCCTGCTCGACGCGCGGGTAGGGCCCGTACACGTCGAGGGTCCACTCGGCCGCGTTCCCGAGCATGTCGTGGAGGGCCCAGGCGTTGGGCTTCTTCAGCCCCACGGGGTGCGTCGTCCCCTCGCTGTTGTCCGCGTACCAGGCCACGGCCTCGAGCTCTTCCCGTCCGACCGGCGGATCGGCGCCGCCCGCCCGGCAGGCGTACTCCCATTCCGCTTCGGTGGGCAGGCGGTAGGTGGCGCCTTCTCTCTGCGACAGCTTGCGACAGAATTCCCGCGCCTCGAGCCAGGAGACGGACGTGGCGGGAAGGTCGCCGCCCTGCAGCGGGCTGCGGTTGAACGGCATGAGGGCGAGCCACTGCCGCTGCGTGACTTCCGTCCCGGCGATGCGGAACCGCCTGGTCAGGTCGACCCGGCGGGGGACCTCCTCCTCCTGTCGCAGGGGCTCGCCGGGAGGGCTCCCCATCCGGAAGCTCCCCGCCGGCACCAGCTCCATGCGCATCCCGAGGGAGTTGACCACGGCGACTCCGCCGGCCGGGGCTTCGAGGGTCTGGCCGTCCGCAGGAACAACGAGTGCGGCCACCATGACGACCGCGGGAAGCGGCAGCGTCCTCGCCAACGCGCCTCAGCTCCGCAGCCCGGAAAGGTCGGCCCTCAGCTCTTCGTTGGCGCTCATCATCTCGTCCCAGGAGACCCGGGCGCCGCGCCAGGCGGCGGTCCTTCCCAGGATGGTGGTCAGGTTGCTGCGCACGCTGGGGGCCACGGTGGGATTGCTCCAGTCGCCGCGGGTGATGCTCTCGTGGAAGGCGGCGATGTTGCTGGCCGCGCCGTCCGTGAACAGGTTCGGGATCTTCCCGCCCCGGTAGGGCAGGCGGCCGCGGATCGAGACCTCGCCGAAGTAATGGCTGTCCAGCGTGCCCTCGGTGCCGTAGATGCGGCAGCAGATGTCGTCCCATCCGTCGCCGAGCTGCTTCGAGCAGAACGTGACGAGGACGTCCTGGGGGAACGTGAAGCTCACCGAGAAGTGATCCCAGCAGCTCCCCGCGGTGCGCGCCTTTCGACCTCCGCTCCCCACGGCGTGAAGGGGGGCGGCATCGAGAACCCAGGTCGCCACGTCCAGGGCGTGGATGTTCTGCTCGGTGATGACGTCTCCGGAGAGGACGCGGTCCAGTCCCCAGGCCCGCAGTCGCGTCTCCGGATCGTCGGGCTTGTCCTCGAGCCACTTCGCCTGCTCGACCCAGGTCGGTCCGCAGGAGTAGGTGGCCTCGCCGCAGACGATGCGGCCGAGGTCGCCGTACTGTGCGCGCTTGACGGCCTCGCGGTAGAAGGGATCGGTCCGGGTCTGGAAGTCGACCAGGAAGCACCGCCCCTTCTCCGTGGCCTTGCGCCCGCTCTCCTCCACCGTCCGGCAGCCGGGCACGTCCACCGCGACCGGCTTGGCGAGGTACACGTGCTTGCCGGCCTCCACCGCGTCTTTGGCTTGCCGGGGATGGAAGTAGGGCGGGCTCTCGATCACGACCGCGTCGACGTCGCTCTCCAGCACCCGTCGATAGCCCAGGAGACCGGCGTGCCGCCTCTCCGGCGCGATCTTGAACTTGCCGCCGAACTCGTCGAGGCGATCCGGGAAGTAGTCGGCGGCGGCCTTGATCTCGTAGCCTCCGTGCTTCAGGAAGAGGTCGGCGAGCCAGGTCCCCCGGCCACCGCACCCGATGGCGCCCAGAGTGAGCCGCGAGCGGGGCGGAGAGCCGCGGGCCGCCCGGGGCGACGCCAGGAGCGGGGCGCCGATCGCGGCGGCGGTGGTGAGGAACTCGCGGCGGCTCTTCATGGGCGTTCTCCCCGTCTTCGCAGCAGGCCGTGAATGAGCCCGTCGAGGCCCGCCGCCCGGCCGCTGTTCGTGACCATGACCACCGCGAGCGCGGCCGCCTCCACCAGGTTCTTGTTGACCACGAGGTAGCTCCCTTCGGTGGGGATCGCGTAGAAGTAGCCCACGAAGGGGGGATTGCACAGGTAGAACAGGAGGATGACGAGGAGGCCCGCGGCGCTCGCCAGGCGGGTGAAGCAGCCGAGGATGAGGCCGAGGCCGATCGCGGTCAGGCCCCACATGTTCAGCTGGTTCACGGTCGAGAGCACGCTCGGGTCGGCGGCCATCCAGCGGAACAGGCCCGAGAACGGCCCGCGCGACTGCAGGAGGTATCCCGACGCGGACCAGCCCGGGCTGCTCAGCTTCGACAGGCCCTCGTAGAGGAAATGCCAGCCGATCAGGACCCGCAGGGCGACGATCGTGATCAGCTGCCCGCGGGAGAGCTTTCCGTCCATCAAATCCTGAATTCCTCCGGCCGGAAAGACAGCCGCTGCTTCGCGTCGATCGCCTCGTTGACCTTCAGCACGGTCACCGCCGTCTCGTAGCCGACCTCGGCCGGGCAGTTGAGGCGGGCGGTCCCCCGGATGGAGTCGAAGAAGTTCTGCAGGTGCGGCTGATGGTAGGGGTCGCGGAGGACGACGGGGACGGAATGCTGGTCGGGGGACACGGACTCGCGGACGTCCAGCACCGCCTCTGCGTCCCCCTGCTTCCTCTCCTGGAGCTTCGGCGCCGAGACGTAGCCTTTCCGGATCCACTCGTCCCAGGCGGGGGCGTTGGGATCGCGGTAGAGGAGCCCTGGGTTGTTCGCCTCCGACTCCGAGATGACGAGGGTGCCCTGGTCGCCCATGAAATTCTCGAAGTAGCCCTGGCTGCCGTTCGTGGTCTGGGTCTGGTAGTAGGCGCGGGCCGGGCCCGCCTTGGTGTCGTACTCGTAGATGGCCATCACGGTGTCGTACCACTCGTGGGTCGCGCGGTCGTGGTAGTCGTTGCCACCGCTGGCCATGACGTGCGAGGGGGCGGTTCCCAGGAACCAGTTGAAGATGTCGATCTGGTGCGACCCGAGGTCGACGATGGGGCCGCCCCCCAGGCCCTTGTACCAGCGCCAGTTCCGGAACTGCTGCATGGACTTGAAGCCGTACTGCTTCAGCCGGGCCTCGGGGATCGCGTAGCGCTCGGGCCAGCCGAGGTCCGGCGACACCGCCCGGTTCCACTGGCCGTTGACGGTCACGATCCGCCCGAGCAGCCCCGCTTCCAGGAGCAGCTTCTCGCGGCAGTGCAGGTAGCGCGGATGGCTGCGCCGCTGGTGCCCGATCTGGAGCAGCTTCGCGGCCTCCCGGGCGGCGAGGGCCATGCTCCGCGCGCCCTCCAGGGTGTTCGACATCTCCTTCTCGCAGTCAGGCAGTCCACCGCGTGCGGCGCGTGCCAGAAGTCGGGGGTGGCGATCACGACCGCGTCGAGCTCCTTCTCCTTGTCGAGCATCTCCCGGTAGTCTTCGTACCCGTTGACCTCGAACTTGTACTTCCGGAGCGTGTTCACCGCCCGCTTCTGGTTGTACTCCTTCCAGATGTCGCACACCGCGCGAAAGCGCAGGCCGGGGATCCGGAGCATGGCGTTGAGCAGCACCTCGCCCTGGGCTCCCGCGCCGAGGAGGGCAAGGTTGATCTCGGAGAGGTTGGCGGGGGGGGCGGGGCGGGTGGCGCTCGCCGCCTCCTTCTGCCTCTGCTGATACTCGTGCTGCTTGCGCCACGCGTAGCCGAAGAGGCCCAGGGCGGGGACGGTCGAGAGCCCCCGCAGCACGTCGCGCCGATCGATCTTCTTCCCACTCTCCGGACCCTTGTCGTCTTCGCCGGCCATCGCTTCTCTCCCTACTTCGCCGGGCGGCCGAAGACCTCCACCTCGACGTAGTGGTTGAGGTCGCTGGCGTTGTTGCCCTTGCTGTACAGCCGGACGTAGCGCGCCCGCGAGCCCTTCGCGTCCACGAGCTTGCCCTCGGCGGTCTCGACGTAGTTCATGTCCTTCCCCGCGCCGAGCCCCGACGTGTTGTCGTGGTCGTTGTCGAACAGGGTGCGGACGTTCTTCTTGAACGTGGCGTCGTCGGCCACCTGGACGACGACGTCGAGGTAGACGCGCGGGGTCTTGTGGAAGTGCCAGAAGAGGATGGCGAAGACCTCGTGGGGCGCGCCGAGGTCGATGGTCACGTGCTGAACGCCGGGACCCAGCTCGACGAAGCTGCCTTCGGCCCCTTTCTTGTCGCCGTCCGTGACCTGCTCGAGCTCTCCGATGACCGGCTCCATGTCGCTGCTCGTGACCTTCTTGCCCTTGGCGACGTTCGTGACGCCGGCGGGGGCCAGGAAGGGATCGCGCGGCCGGCCGAGGGGCTTCTGCAGGTTCGGGACCGCGAGGTTCTGCGGCGTGCCCTCGAACATCGGCTTCGGCAGCTGGATGGGGATCGGCACCAGGGTCCCCGCGGCGTCGGCCCCGGCCTGGGCGGGGGCCTGGGCCCGGAGGGTGCCGGATGGAGCCCCGAGGGAGCTGAGGGCGGCGATCGCGGTGGCGGCGAGAATGGGTCGCTTCTGTGCTTTCATGCGGATGATTATCCTCTTTTGCGTCCCGGGGACGAGGGGGCCGAATGGCTCAGGTGGATCAGGGACGGGGTCGCGGTTCCCTCCTCCGCCGGCTCGGGCAGGAGCCAGGCCTCGAGCCCCGGCCATCTCCGGCACAGGTCGCCGACCTCTTCCTCGGAAAGAACCATGAACGCGGTCGAGAGGGCCTCGGCCACCGCCGCCGCGTCCTCCTGCCCCTCTCCCGCCCGGGGCAGAGCGACCCAGGCCGCGCGGCCGCGCACCGCCCGGCCGGTGCGCGGATCGCGGATGTGGCCCCCCTTCCGCGTGCCGGACGCGCTCAAGACCTGGTGGCGCGCCGAGACCCGCTCCAGGACCTCCGGATCTTCGCGCCCGGGCGTGCTCAAGGTGAGCGGCCACCCGTTCCCCTCACCGCGTAGCCCTTGCCGATGCCGCCGAGGTCGAGCCGCACCCCGTCGGCGCGCGCCTGGACGACGAACTCGTCCGGGACGAGCTCGAGGCCGAGGAGCCCCGAGCCGATCGAGACGTCGAACGCCCGGCCGGTGACGTCGTACATGCGCCGGGCGATCTCGAGACACTCCATGGTCGACGGGCTCACGGAGGTGCCCTGCCCCGCGGACAGGCGGTTGATCCGCGAGACGTCGCTGTTGCCGACGAAGCGGCTCTGCTCCTGCTCGAGCCGGTCCACGAGGTCGAAGGCCGCCTGGGCCGCCTGGCGGGCGTAGCTCGAGTCGGCGTGAACGCAGTGGATCTCGAACAGGGTGGCCATCGCCGCGTGAGAGAAGCGCTGCACGCCGGGCACCGGACCGCTCTCGCCCGGGGTGACGGCCGCGCCGCCCGTCGGCGCCCGCGGCTGACTCACCGCCGATCGTGGGGGACGGCGCAGGTGGCGGTGACCGTCTGCGCGTTGTCGGCGCGGTCCGTCGCCGTGGCCGTCAGCGTGTAGAGCCGTCCCGATCCGGAACCCAGCCGCTCGGCACGCAGCTCGACCACGAATCCCCCGGAGCCATCGGGAGTGACGACGACGTCGGGGTCGCTCGGATCCGACGGCTCATTGCTCGTCGCCGTCACCTGAAGCGAGGCCACACCGGAGAGGGCGTCCGCCGCGCTCACCACGGCAACCTGCCGCAGCTCGTGGTCGGGCGGCCAAAGGGAGCAGCCGGCGACCGGCAGACCCTTGATGACGGGGGCGCTTCCGTCGAGCCGAACCGTGTGCGTCCTGGCCGCCTCCTCGTTTCCGGCCGCGTCGGTCGCGAAGTAGGTGACGGTCGTGACTCCGGCGGTCGAGATCCCGAAAGAGGCCGTGTGCCCGGGCACGATCTGGGGGCCGCTCGCCTGCGCGCCGGCCAGGGAGTATTGAATCTGGTCCACCCACCCGATGGGGGTATCCAGGATTCCGCTGGCGAGATCGGTGGCGTCCAGACTCACGACGACACTCGACTTGTTCCAGCCGTTCGCGTTGGCGCCGGGCGAGACCACGGCGGTGGTGGTTGGCGCCACCCCGTCCGAATACACGGCGAGGTTGCTCGCCTCCGCCCGAGGCGGCCGGTCGGAAGGCACGTTCATGACCCGCCGCACGTGCGTCACCGGGTCTTCCATGGCCATGGTCGCGGAGCCGCCGCCGTCCAGGTTGAGGGCATTCCAGACCTGGTAGTCGTTCCGAAGCAGGTTGGCGACTTCGCCCACTTGCATGCCATGGCCGCCGTTCGTGCCATCCACCGTGAACAGCACGAGCGTCCGGCTGTCCTGGGTCAAGCCTATGGCGGTGCGGGCGTTGCTGAGGTCGTACCAATGCCTCCCGGCGCGGGAGTAGGGGGGGACTTCGGTCAGCAGCTCGTTGGGATGCGTCGTGTCCTTGTACTCCGGTATGGTCGTGACCCCGTTAGTGACGATCTGCCCCGAACCGGCGAGGGCATTCCACAACTGCACGTCCTCGACGACGTGCAACCCGTCGGCGAAACCTGGATCCCGGTGGACGATGCCTGCCAGGTTCGAGGAGTCGATGTTGACGGCGGGGGAGTCGGTCACGATCGCGTAGTTCTGGATGGGGGCTTCGAATGCGGAGTAGACGTCCCCCCGGGATGCGGCGAGGCCGATCACGTAGGCATAGGCGCCCTGGGTCGAGCCCCCCGGCACCGGGAAGGGGGCGAAGAAGTGGCTGTTGATGGCCACCTGCGCGTGCGAATCGTTCAGAAAGGCCAGGGTTTGCTGGCGGACGACCTCGAAGGGGACGACGGGCCACCCGGGGGTCGTGGAGCCGGGCAGCACCCACGGGAGATTCGTGCCGGGAGGCGTCATCTTGAAGTGGATCTCGGGTGCGTTCAGATCGACCAGCACGATGTTCATGCTCGCGATTCGCGGATTCGGCGTCGGCGATCCGCAACCTGGGCACTGGAAAGGCTGCAGCCAGTCCGTTCGCGTGATGTACGTGATGCCAGGGAACGGGTGGGTGGTGGTCACGGTCTGGGTCTGGGCCTGCGCACGGACGGCCCAGCCACAAACGGCCAGGACGGTGGCGAGAATCACCCTGAGGGCTCTGCCGGGCATGATTCCTCCTCAACGCGCCACTGCTAGCACAGGTCAGACGGAAGCGTCAATCACGAATCCGGTTGTAGTCCTCCCACAGCCGGCTCGCCGCGTAGCCGCGCAGCTCGACCCGGGGACGCAGCTCGACCGGCCGCTCGAAGATGCTCACGTACAGCTCCCGCTCTCCCGGCGGGGGCAGATCGTAGAGCTTCCTCACCAGCGCCCGCTCCATGTCCGGCGTCACCAGGATGACGGGGGCGCTCGGGGCCGACTCGGGAACCCCGTTCCACCACTCCACCCGCGCCAGGCCGCGCAGGTACCAGGGCAGGGGCCAGAGGTTCTCGCGGCTGATGATCTGGACCGGCATGGACGACCCGTCCGGGTGGGCTCGAGCCAGGTCCTTCAGGCGACCCACGATCTCGAACACGTCCGTGCCGGTGTGGGCATAGACGTAGGGGTTCCGTGGATCCGCGGCGAAGCGGAAGCTCCCGGAGAACGCCTGCCGTGTAGAAGCCGAGGAACCGCAGGGCCCTCGAATCCGCCCCGGGGACACCCTTCGCCACCCAGCCGGCGGCGGCGCCGACCACCGCGAGGACCAGGATGAGTCCCTCCGTCCAGAAGGGCGTTCCGCTCGAAGGGAAATGGATCAGCAGGCGAAGGTAGTAGAGCCAGGCGTGGAAGTGCCGCGATGCGGCCTGGGCCCGTTCCAGGTAGAGCCCGTACGCCCGCGCCGCGTCCACGAGGCCCCGGGGGTGAGCGAGAAACGAGGTGAAGAGCGCGGCCGACACGACGAGAGCCGCGAGCAGGGCCAGCAGCAGGTGCCCGCCCGGCACAACCGAACGGAGGGGCAGAAGACGCTCTCCGCGCCCGCGGTCGACGAGGCGGGTGAAGGCGAGCGCGAGAAGCAGGCAACCCAGGGCGAGGGGCGCCGTCTCCTTGGTGGCGACCATCAGGCCCACGCAAACCCCCGCCAGGAGGGCCGGGACGACGCCGGGTTTCCGCTGGTACCGGTGGCCTGCGAGCAGCGCGCCGAAGGTGAAGAGCACGAGCGGGGTCTCGTGGATGAAGTACCGGCCGTAGAAGACCATGGCCGGAGAGATCGCGGCCAGGAGGGCCGCGACCACGGCCGCGGCGGTGCCCAGGAAGCCTCGCGCTCCGAGGTGGGCGGCGACGAGAGCCACCCCGAGCGCGGCGGGAACGGAGCGCAGGGTGACCTCGTCGATCTCGACGTACCGGCCCGAGCCCCGGAGCCAGGCGGGAAGCAGGGTCAGGTAGTAGAGGGTGGGCCCGTGGTATTCCGAGGGATCGTACACGTAGCCCCCGCCCTCCAGCAGGGTCCCGAACTTGTCCGCGTGAACCGCCTCGTCCGCGTGCATCGGGCGCGAGGCGAGATCCGGAAAGCGCAGGGCCGCGGCCAGCAGGATTGGAGCGAGAAAGATCCCTCTCGAGCGCAAGGCTCCGAGGATTCTCGCACATCGTGCGCGGGCCCCTTCGAATGGAGTAGGCTTCGCCCGGGGTCCTCGCCCGCCAGGACGCGAGCACGCCCTGAAAGGGAATTCCATGAGCCGAAAGCAGACTTCGGGATCCACCCGCCGCGAGTTCATCACCACCGCGGCCTCCGCGGTCGCGGCCGCGACGATCCTTCCCCGCCACGTTCTGGGTGGCCCGAGGTTCGTTGCCCCGAGCGACAAGGTGAACGTGGCCATCATCGGCGTCGGGGGCCAGGGACGCACCAACCTCCGCTCCCTCTTCCAGGAGGGCGACTGCCAGGTCATCGCGATCGCCGATCCGTGCGAGGAGTGGGACCTGAGCCCGTACTACTACGGGGGAAAGGCCGGCCGGGGCCCCGTCACCGCGGAAATCGAGGAGACCTACCGCGCGAAGGCCCCGAACTACAAATGCGCCGTCTACGAGGACTTCCGCGTGATGCTGGAGAAGGAGAAGGCGATCGACGCCGTGCTCATCGCCACCCCCGACCATCTCCACGCCTACGCCTCGATCCTCGCCATGAAGGCGGGCAAGCACGTCTACTGCGAGAAGCCGCTGACCCGCAACATCCGGGAATGCCGGCTCGTCGCCAAGGTGGCCAGGGAGACGGGCGTCGCGACCCAGATGGGAAACTTCGGGCGCTCGAGCGAAGGGCATCGCCAGACCGCCGAATGGATCTGGGACGGCGCCATCGGTCCGGTCCGCGAAGTGCACGCCTGGGGCGGCGCGGGCGGCTTTGCGACGGGGAAGGGCCGGCCCCAAGGCACGCCGGACGCACCTTGGTGGGCCTTCGGCGGCGGCGGGATGCCGGACCTGGCTCCCCACCACCTCGACCCGGCCTTCAACGCGCTCAAGCTGGACTCCCCGCAGACCGTGGAAGCCACGGCGGCCACCGCGGTGGACAAGGAAGTCTGTTCGACCGGAGTCCTGGCGACCTACCGGTTCGGCCCCCGCGGAAACATGGGCCCCGTGACGGTCTACTGGTACGACGGCGGCCTGCGTCCGCCGACGCCATCCAGCATCGATCCGGACGACCCCGTCCAGCGCCTCGGCGAAGGCGACCACGGCATCCTCTTCGTCGGGGAGAAGGGGTACATCACCTGTGCGGGATGGTCGGGCATGCCGCGACTGCTGCCGCTCGAGCTGCACCGCGAGTACAAGCGCCCCGCCAAGACCCTCCCGAGGGTCGAGGGTCATCACGCCGACTGGATCAAGGCGTGCAAGGGCGGACCGCCGGCGAGCAGCAACTTCGACTATGCGGCGCGGCTCTGCGAGTTCATCCTTCTCGGCAACGTGGCCCTCCGCACGCGGAAGCTCTTGAAGTGGGACGGCCAGAAGGCCACCAACGTGCCGGAGGCGGACCAGTACATGCAGGGAGAGCCCTACCGGGCGGGGTGGGAGCTCCCCGTCTGAGGAGCGCGGCCCCCGTCGCTCAAGCCGGCCGCCCTGCTCCGCCCTTCGGGCTCGGGGGCGGTGCGGACCGCCTCCGCATCCTTCCCCCAGCCGGGTCGGATCCTCTCCAGGAAGAGCTCCAGGTTGCTCTTCATGACGATGTTCGGAGAGAGCCTGACGAAAGGCGGCGGCGCGAGCCCCTCGATGAGGAACCCGCAGAGCACCTGGAACGCGATCCGGCCCTGGGTCCAGGGACGCTGGTGGATGGTGGCGGTGACCCGGCCGGATTCGATGAACGGTGACAGGGCCGGGAAGAGGTCAGTGGTGATCACGGTGACGCGGTCCGCGAGGCCCTCGTCCTCGATCGCCCGCAGCACGGGGAGGGAGTTGGCGGTGCTCACGTAGACTCCCGCCACGTGCGGGCGCGCCGCGAGCACGGCGCGGCACTTGTGATAGGCCTCTCCTTCGTCGTCGTGGGCCTCCACGACGGCCGCGATCTCCAGGTCGGGCCACAGCTCTCCCACCGTCTTGCGAAAGCCTTCGAGCTTCTGGGCGTGATCGATCGTGGAGAGGAGCCCCGTCACCAGCACGACGGGCCCGCTCCCCCGCAGGAAGCGGCCCATCAGCTCGCCCACCAGGGAGCCGCTCGTGACGGGGTCCACGGAGACGGTGGTGAGCCGCGCCGTCCCGGGCGCATCGGTGTTGACGCAGACGACAGGAATGCCCCGGTCGTGAGCGCGGGAGAGCAGGGGCTTCAGCTTCTCCGGCTCCCCCGGCGCGATGACCAGCCCGTGGATGTCCTCCTCCAGGCACTCTTCCAGGGCCTCCCTCTCGCCTTCGCCGAGCCGGGAATAGGGATGGTGGAAGACCCTCACCACGGTGCGCTCGAGGGGTCGCGCCGCGTCCCCGATCCCGTCGCGGACCAGGTCCCAGAACGACGCGATCTCCCGGGGAAGGGCGACCGCGACGCGCAGCTCTTTCCGCGAGGAGAGATAGCGGGCGGCCAGGTTGGGCCGATAGCCCAGGGTCTTGGCGGCGCTCAGGACCTTGGCCCGGGTCGCAGGGTTGATTCCCGGCCGGTCGTGCAGCGCCCGGTCCACGGTGCCGATGGAGACGCCGAGCGCATCCGCGATCTCGCGGATTCCCGGCGTGTGCGGCCGTTTCCGGCGCCTGGAACGTTCCGGGTCAGTCACGACGTCTCCCGAGGGGAGAGGGCGCGTCCCGGGGAGCCGCGCCCGCACCCCGGGGTACGTGATACCCGATTACGGTCCGCCCTACAAGGGGCCATAAAACCTTGTTGACACTCCCTCCGGCAGCGTGGTATCCATCCCGTTAACGTACACGATCCATGCAGAGAGCCGTGACGGGGATCATACGCCTCCCGTCATGAGCCTGCGTCCGACTCGACTCGAAAGGAGTCGCCGATGCGAAAAGTCCTTCTCGTCCCCCTCACTCTTCTCATCGCCACCGTCGCCCTGCCGCCCGCCCCGGCTCGCGCCCAGAGCTTCAACGGCTCGATCAGCGGCACCGTCAAGGACCCGAGCGGCGCCGTCGTCAAGGGCGCCGAGATGGTCCTCAAGAACCAGGCCGGCGGCGTCGAGCTGCGCCGGACCTCCACCGACAAGGGCGAGTACGCCTTCCGCAACCTGGTGCCCGGCAGCTACGAGCTGCGTGCGTCCGCCACGGGCTTCAAGCCCTTTCTCCAGAAGAACGTCGAGGTGAACCTGAACGCCGATGTCCGGCTCGACCTGAGCCTGGGGCTCGGGGGAACCGCGGAGCAGGTCGAAGTCGTGGCCGAGACCTCGACCCTCAACTACGACAGCGGGGCCCACGAGGACGGCATCGCCCCCGACACCCTGCAGCAGCTGCCCATCCAGTTCGGGACCGGTCCGCGCGCGGCGGCCAGCTTCGTCCTCCTGATGCCCGGGATCTCCAGCGGCGGCGGGGCCAACCCGTTCGACGCCCGGATCAACGGCGGCATGCAGTCCGGCGACGAGGCCGTGGTGGACGGAGCGAGCATGCAGCAGGGCTTCATGAGCCAGAGCGGCATGATCTCCATCTTCCAGGACTTTCCGTTCTCCCCGGACATGGTCAGCGAGATCAAGGTCGTGACCTCGAGCTACGAGCCTCAGTACGGCTCCAGCACCTCGGGGCAGATCGTGGCCACGACGAAGTCCGGAAGCGACCGCTTCCACGGCTCGGCTTTCGACTACCACCAGCGGGACGGCTTGAACGCCCGCCAGTGGGGCGCCAAGGACAAGGGGCAGCTCAGGAAGAACAACTTCGGCGCCAACGTCGGCGGACCGATGAAGATCCCCGGTCTCTGGTCCGACAGCGTCAAGAGCTACTTCTACGTGAACTTCGAGGGCTTCCGGCAGACCGGCGGCGTCAACCGGCCCGTGATCACCATTCCCTCGATGAAAGAACGAAACGGGGACTTCAGCGATTGGCCTTACCCGATCTATGACCCCGACACCACCCGCATCGTCAACGGGGTCGTGGTCCGCGATCCCTTCCCCGGCAACATCATCCCCGCCAATCGCATCAGCCCCATCGCCAAGCAGTTCCTCCAGTACCTGCCGACCCCTACGAGCGATGGCCCGCTCAAGAACTACCTCGTACCAGTTGCGATACCCGACACCATCCTGGCCGACAGCAACTACTACTTCGGACGGTTCGACACCTACATCGGCCAGAAGGATCACCTGGCCATCTCTCTCTGGCACCAGCGGGCGCCTGCGAAGTTCTTCTCGGAGCTGCCCCACGAGCTCGCCAGCGAGACCCTGTCCGACCCGCAGAACTCCTGGGTCAACCGGGCGAACTGGGACCACACTTTCGGACCCAATCTGCTGAACCACTTCTCCTTCGGCTACCTGAACCGCAACGAGGGCTACGGTTGCGTCAACGCCGACGCGGTGGACAAGCTGCCGAAGATCGCGGGCGTGGCCAGCAACAACACCGGCCCCCAGATTCAGTTCAGCGACGACTTCGCGCAATGGGGGTGCAACGCCGGCGTTCCCGCGGGCAACATCACCACCCGGCCGACCTACGTGGCCAACGACCTGCTCACCTGGATCAGGGAAAACCACACCTTCAAGTTCGGCTTCGAATACCGCAACATCGGAGGCAACATCCACTCCAACGGCAACGAGTCCGGCAGCTTCAATTTCGGTCGCGGGGCGACCAGCCTGCTCGGCATCAACAGCGGCAGTCCGATCGCCAGCTTGCTGCTGGGCGCGGTGGACAACGCCAACGTGACCTTCCGGTCGGTGAGCAATGCCTATCCTCGGCAGGCCGCCTACATCCTGCACGCGGGCGACACCTGGAAGGTTAACAGCAAGCTGACGCTGAACTACGGTCTGCGCTGGGACTACTACACGCCCTCCCTGGAGAAGTACAACGTCTTCTCCTTCTTCGATCCGACGGGCGCGAACCCCGGTGCGGGAGGACGGCCGGGGCGTCTCGCTTTCGCGGGCAACGACCACGGGCCGGCAAGCTACGGTGCGCCCTACCCGGAGAAACCCTACAAGAAGGCCTTCGCCCCCCGCCTCGGCGTGAGCTACGCGATCAACGACAAGACGCTCTTCCGCGCCGGCTGGGGGATCTTCTACGACCGCGCGTTCTACCCCGGCTGGGGTGGCGGCATTAGCCAGGACGGCTTCAGCAAAACACCTCCCTTCAGCAGCACCCTCGGGGGCCTGGATCCGGCGTTCCTGCTGGCAGAGGGGATTCCCCAGAACTTCAAGCGGCCCCCCTTCATCCAATCTGACTTCGACAATGGCAGCGGGATCTACTACCGCAACCTCGATGCGAACGAGCGGCCCCGGTCGCAGCAATGGAACCTCACCTTGGACCGGGAGATCGCCAAGGGCTTCATGGTGGGTGCGGCGTACGTCGG
>WNFT01002068.1_pt1 | contig 17111 bp, 11 predicted proteins | sample 5400191 | NCBI WGS metagenome assembly WNFT01 (sample SAMN13153359, study PRJNA577476) | soil metagenome | isolation source: 80 cm saprolite under Madrone tree | place: USA:California | collected 2016-06-14 | reverse complement strand
CCCGACCGCTTGCGCTTCGCGGACAAACGAGTCTTCGATTCCACCGCCCCCGAAAACGGCCTCCCGTTCCAGGAAGCGGTGTGCCTCGCCGAAGCTCGCTTCGGCACCATCGGCACCGCAGGCTCTTACACACCGCCCAAATCACCGGCCTTATATAAGGGTGGCGGCGTTGGACCATCGCCCACGTACTCCTACACCGCGGCCGTGGTCGAAGTCGCCGTCAATCCGGTGACCGGCTGGATCACTGTGCCGAAGATCTGGATCGCTCACGATATCGGCCGCGCACTCAATCCAACGCTTGTGCGCGGTCAAATCGAAGGCTCCGTTTACATGGGCCTCGGCGAAGCGCTGATGGAAGAACAGGAATTTCGCCGCCTCCCCAAGAAACTATCGCACGCCCTTGTGCACAAATTTCCATCTATCCTCGAATACAAGAGTCCGACTTCGCTCGACATGCCCGACGTGTTCACCGAACTCGTCGAAGAACCCGATCCCAAGGGGCCGTTCGGCGCGAAAGAAGTTGGACAGGGGCCCCTGCTGCCCATCATGCCCGCCGTGGCCAACGCGGTATACGACGCGGTCGGCGTCCGCATCGACGAGGTGCCCATCACGCCGGAGAAAATAATGAAGACGCTCGCCGAAAAAAGAGCCGGCCGTGCGCCGCGCTTCGGCCCTTCTCACTTCCCGCATATCGACTGGCCCGAGGCGCTTCGCGTTCCGCCGCCGTGGGAAGGCGGCGATGGAAACGCCATCAATGACGTTCCGCGCCACGAAAAAGCAAAATCGCGACCGCGGAAAGAGCAGGCACTCAGCTCATGATGCGTTTGCCGCCATTTGCGTTTCGCGCTCCCGCCACTCTCGAGGAAGCAGCGCGCATTCTTCACGGCGAAGGCCCAAGCGCCATGCCGCTCGCTGGTGGCACCGACCTTCTTCCCAACATGAAACGCCGCCAACAAGTTCCGCGTACGCTGCTGAGTCTCCGCAAGATCGATGCCTTGCATGCAGTTCAATTCAGCGAGTCCGGCACGCGGCTCGGCGCCTGCCTCACACTGTCCGACATCGCGTGCGATCCGCGCTTCCGCAACGGCGCCACCGCGCTGGCGCAGGCCGCGTCGCAGGTTGCTACGCCGCAGATTCGCAATATGGCCACGCTTGGCGGTAATCTCTGCCTCGACACGCGCTGCAACTACTACGACCAAACTTACGAGTGGCGCAAGGCCATCAACTTCTGCATGAAGAAAGACGGCGTCATCTGCTGGGTCGCACCCAGCAGCCCGAAATGCGTGGCCGTCTCTTCCACCGATACCGCGCCCGCGCTCATCGCGCTGGGCGCCCACGTTCGCCTCGTTTCGCATTCCGGCGAGCGCGAAATCAAACTCGCGGATCTCTACAACAATGACGGCATGCTCTATCTCCACCGCAAACCCGATGAAATCCTGGCCGAGGTTTTGCTCGAGCCGATGCACGATTGGCGCAGCACGTACTGGAAACTGCGCCGCCGCGGCTCCTTCGATTTCCCCGTTTTGTCGGTGGCTGCTGCCATGCGCTTCTCCCCAAATGGAGTCATTGAAGATGCTCGGATCGTGATCGGCTCCGTAGCTTCGCGTCCCCTCGTTGCCGATGAGGCCGCCAGATTTCTGGTGAGGCGTTCGCTGGCTGCCGAAAGTATCGCGGAAGCGGCCGCGCTCGCTGCGCGCGTTGCTAAACCCTTGGACAACACCGACTTCGATATGAGTTGGCGCAAGAAAGTGACTGCCGAATTTGTAACCTATGCGCTGCGAGAACTCCGCGGCGATGATGTGACTGCGGAACGCGCAGCCATAACCCGCATCCCTTCCGCTTAAACGCCCGCGTGTGATTCCGCAGTCACACCAAGAACGCCTTCCGGCGCAGAGCAACTTTTTTGATTTCTTCGGCGAGCCTCGCCCGCGTACAATCCCCTGCAATTACCCAGGAGGACTTATGCCGCTGAGCGAAAACTCCTCAAGCAAATTTGACCGACGGAAATTTCTGAAAACGGCGGCAACCACGGCGAGCGTTATGTTCATCAAGCCATCGCTGGTTCACGGCACGGCGGCCAACTCCGCGGTGCAGGTCGGGCTGCTCGGCTGCGGGGGGCGCGGCACCGAGGACGCGACCAATCTCATCGATACCGGCAACGCGCGTGTGGTCGCGCTGGCCGACCTTTTCCGGGATCAACTCGACGCGGCCCGCGCGCATTTCGATCAACTCCAGCGGGTCAAAGACTATACGGACATCGATGCGTCGCAGCTGTTCCTCGGGCCCAACGCTTACCAGCAGATCGCGCATTCCAAGGAAGTGGATGCGATCGTCATCGCCACACCTCCCTACTATCACCCGCAGCATCTCGAATCCGTCGTCGCCGCGGGCAAGCACGTCTATCTCGAGAAGCCAGTGGCTGTGGACGTACCTGGCGCGTTGCGTGTCGCCGAAATCGGCAAGCGCGCCGCTGGCAAGCTCAGCCTCGACGTCGGCTTCCAGATTCGCGACTGCCCTCCGTTTGTCGAACTTGTCCGCCGCATTCACGGCGGCGCGCTCGGCAACCTCGTCTGCGGCGAAGCGCACTATCTCACCGGCTACATCGATCGCCCGGCCTGGCCCAACGCGTCTCCCGCGGAGCGCCGCCTGCGCAACTGGGTCTACGACCGCGCGCTTTCCGGCGACATCATCGTCGAGCAAAACATTCACGTGATCGACATCTGTAACTGGATTCTCAAAGGGCATCCGCTCGAGGCCTCTGCCACCGGGGGCCGACTGGGGCGTCCTGCTTCGGACGGGGACGCGTACGGAAATTACAACGTTCTGTTCCACTATCCCGACAATGTCGACGTGACGTTCAGCTCCACGCAATTCGCCAAAGGCTGGTGGGATGTTACCGAGCGTTTCTTCGGCACGAAGGGAGTTTCGCAATCTCCGTACACCGGAGCGCTCGGAATCTGGGGCGACGAGCCGTGGCAAGCTCCCCTGACGCCTGCAAAAGACAAACCGGAGTCGCAAGCCTTCTCGGTCACGGGAAATTTCACGTCCAATCTGGAATTCGCCGACCGCGAGAAAAAGAAAGCGTTCGTTGACAGCATCACCGGCGGCAATTTTCACAACCAAGCGGCGAAAGGCGCGGAGTCGGCGATTTCGTGTGTTCTCGCGCGCACTGCCGCCTACAGAAATCACGAGATTACGTGGGACGAGATAATGAAGTCCGGCGAGGTGCTGGAGCCGGGGATTGATTTGAACAGGCTGAGGTGAGGTGATGCGAAACAGAAAAGAGAGCAGCTGCGGAGGAGTTATGCAGGACGAATCGCGCAGACGATTTCTGAAATCTACGGCGGGCGCTGCTTGCGCGGCGACTCTCGCCGGTACGCTCGGCAAATCTCTTGTCGCAGGGGCTCCTTCTCCCGCGCCGCCGCCGATTAAGAAAGGCATCCTCCTCGATATGTTGCCGGCCAATCTTTCCTGCGCAGACCGGCTCAAGCTTGCCCGCGAAATCGGATTCGAAGTCCTGCAGGCTCCGACGGAACCGGATGAGCACAAGGCCGAGGAACTAAGGAAGGCCGCGGACGCCGCGCAAATCCGCATCGACTCGGTCATGAACATGGACCATTGGAAATATCCGCTGTCGTCCAGTGACCCTACCGTGGTTGAAAAAAGCTTGGCTGGCATGCGCACTTCCCTGCAAAACGCCAAGCTCTGGGGCTCGGACGTCGTCCTGCTCGTTCCCGCGGTGGTGAGTCCTCAAACTTCCTATCGCGAGGCGTGGACCCGCTCGCAATACGAAATCCGCAAGCTGCTGCCTCTCGCCGAAGAGCTGAAGGTTGTAATCGCTATGGAAGAAGTGTGGAACCGGTTTCTGCTCAGCCCCCTGGAAATGGCCACGTACATCGACGAGTTTCAAAGCTCGTGGGTTAAAGGGTGGTTCGACGTCGGCAATGTGGTGCTCTACGGGTATCCGCAAGACTGGATTCGCACCCTCGACAAACGCATCGTCAAGGTGCATCTCAAGGATTTCAAGCGCAACAAAGACAGCTACGCGTGGGTCAACCTCGGCGAAGGCGACATCGACTGGGCGGCGGTGCGCGAAGCGTTCGCCGCAATCCACTACACCGGCAGCGCCACGGTGGAGCTCCCCGCCGGGGACGAGGCGTACCTGCGCGATGTGAGCCGCCGCGTGGACCGCCTGCTCCTTGGTCGGACTTGAGGTCGAACAAAACAAAGCAAAAGCGGGTTCCTCGGGCAAACACCGCCCTCGGAATGACAGTAGGTGGCTTATTTTCCTCACTGTATAATCTGCGAGTCCAAAACGGGAGGCGAAGATCATGGACCTCGTAGCCGCAGGGAAATTCAGCCTGAAGGGTCGGGCCGCTTTCTTTTTGCTTGCAACGCTTAGCCTGTTCGTCGTTGCTGCGTGGCCGCACGCCGCCGTCGCGCAATCCACGAACGTTGCGGCAACGCCGCCGATGGGCTGGAACAGTTGGAACAAGTTCGCGTGCGATGTCAGCGACAAGCTAATTCGCGAAATGACGGACGCGATAGTCAGCAGCGGTATGAAGGATGCGGGCTACCAGTTCGTGAACATCGACGATTGCTGGCAGGTAAGTCGCGCCGCGGACGGCTCGATCGTGGTTGACCCGGATCGCTTCCCCAGCGGCATGAAGCCGCTCGCCGATTACGTGCACTCCAAGGGCTTGAAGTTCGGCGTGTACACCGACGCTGGCCGCATGACCTGCCAAAAACGGCCGGGCAGCTACGAGCACGAAGCGCAAGACATAAAGACCTACGCGTCGTGGGGCGTCGACTACGTCAAAATCGATTGGTGCTACTCCGACGGGCTGGAGCCGGATGTGCAATACCCGAAGTTCCGCGATGCGATCGCGCAGTCGGGACGGCCGATCGTCTTCAGCATTTGCAATTGGGGCGTGAAGGCGCCGTGGACCTGGGGACCGCACACCGGAAATCTCTGGCGCACCACCGGCGACATCAGCGACAAATACAACAGCATGTCCCTGATCGGCTTCTCACAAAATGGACTGGAAAAATTCGCCGGCCCTGGGCACTGGAACGATCCTGACATGCTGGAAGTGGGGAACGGCGGCATGAAGCACGACGAGTATTTGACGCACATGGCGCTGTGGGCCATTCTCGCCGCGCCGCTGCTGGCCGGAAACGACATCCGCAGCATGTCGGAGGAAACCAAAGCCATTCTGATGAATCCGGAAGTGATCGCGGTGGACCAGGACGCCAAGGGCGTACAAGGCCATCGAGTATGGGATGAAGGGCCGCTGGAGATTTGGGTGAAACCTCTGGCGGACGGCTCGCAAGCGGCGGGGCTGTTCAACCGCGGCGAATCCGCGCTGAAGATTACGCTGAACTTCAAAGCCATCGGCGCGCCCTCATCGGCGCATCTGCATGATCTATGGGAACGCAAGGACCTCGGCACAGTGCAAAATTCCTACACGGTGGAAGTGCCGAAGCACGGAGTCGTGTTCTTGAAAGTGTCGAAGTAAGATTGCGGTTCGCGGAGAAGTAACTTTTGACGCAGGTTGTGCAACTAACCAAGGCAAATGGCAATCGCGAGGATCACAAGGAATAGGGCCCACCGCCTAAAGGCCCTGCTACTGATCTTGGCGATTCTTGTCGCGAGCGCTGTATACGCGCAAGACGCGGGCTGGCAGCAGGAAATCACCGCATGGCGGGCACAACATGCCGTCGAACTGCAAAAGCCGGACGGCTGGCTGGCGCTCGCCGGACTCGAATGGCTGGAGGCGGGTGACACTTCCTTTGGCGCGGCCAAGGACAACAAGATCCACCTGCCCCCGAGCGGCCCGGCGCACCTGGGCGTGCTGCATCTGGACGGCGAGACCGTCACGCTAAAGCCTCCGGCAGGCGGCTTCCCGGTGGGATTCCTGATTGATGGCAAGCCGGTACAAGCGCAAACGCTACACACCGACGCCGATCACGACGAGAATGACCCCCGCATGACTGTCGGAACGCTGAACATGTACGTGATTAATCGCGGCGAGCGATTTGCGCTGCGCATCAAGGATGCGAAGTCGTCGGCGCTGGCCGGTTTTCACGGACTGAAATGGTACGCGCCAAACCAGGCGTATCGCGTGACGGCGCACTGGATTCCGTATGCTCCGCAAAAGACGTTCACCATCGCGACGCTGATCGGCACGAGTTATCCGGCGCAGGTACCGGGCTCCGCGGAATTCACGCTGCACGGAAAAACTTACCGCTTGGATCCCATCTTGGAGGATCCGCAGGCAGCCAAGCTCTTCTTCGTGCTGCGCGACACAACCAGCGCCACGACCACGTATGGCGCTTGCCGGTTTCTATATACGGGATTCCCGGACCACGGCCTCGACGAGCCTGGCGACCTGGTGCTGGATTTCAACCGGCTGGAGAATCCGCCGTGCGCCTATACGCCGTACGCGACGTGCCCCTTGCCGCCCCCGCAAAACCGCCTGCCCATTCCGCTGCCGGTGGGCGAGCAGCGCTACCATGAGTGAGGAAGACCTCTACACCCTGGAAATCGGGAGCGTTGTGTCGGACAATAAACTTGGCGCACGGAGCGGTGCGCCAAGTATGAGCGCACCCGACCTCTATGCCGCCGACAATGGCGGACCGCAAAACCCCGCGCGGCAAAAAATGGTAGCCCTGCGTGTGACGCTGTTGCGCTTGCACAAAACGCTGCTGGACATGGAACGCCGCGAGTACGAACGCGCCAATGGACACGTCACGACGGGCGAGTTGTTCCGGCTGGTCATCGACCACCAGCAGTTCGCCTGGCTGCACAATCTTTCGGAGTTTGTCGTGCGCCTGGACGAAACGCTGTCCGCCGAGGAAGCCGTAACGCAGAACGAAACGCACAGCGCGATTATGCTCGCGCGCAAGATGTTCGCGCCCTCGGAATCGGGCGACGCTTTTCAGAAGCGGTATTTTGATGCTATTCAGCGCGACCCTGCGGTGGTCATGGAGCACGCGGAGCTGGCGCGTCTTTTTGCGAACGAGCCGTCCGATGCGAGTCCAACGTAGCCAGTGCATGGAGTAGTCTGCCGGATGCTTCACCCTAAGATGAATCCAACCCGCTCCAAGTCCGGGAGAACTCCTCGCGCGCTGCTCTTTTTTCTGCTGCTTTCTGTCTTCGTCATCAGCGCACTCCCGCAGGAAAAGCCAAAAGATCCTTCCACGCCGAGGATTTCCAGCGCGGCGTCCGAACCCGCGGCGAAACAGCGCTTGACGGCCAAGGAGCGCAACGAGGTCTTCGAGAAGGTCTGGCGGGAGATCCACGACCACTACTACGACGCGTCCTACAATGGCGTGGATTGGAACGAAGTGCACCGGCGGTACGCGCCCTTGGTGGCGGCGACCAAGAAGGACCAAGAGTTCTACGCGCTGATGAGCCAGATGACCAGCGAGCTGCACGACGCGCACACGCGCTTCAACTCGCCGGAGCAGTGGAAGAATTTCCGCCGGCAGCAAGGGGTTACCGTGGGCTTCAGCGTCGACGACGTGGATGGCAAAACCGCGGTCACCAGCGTCATTCCGGGAACGGATGCGGCGCGCGCCGGAATCGAGCCGGGCATGGTGGTGCTGCGCGTGGATGATACGCCGGTGGCCGAGCGCATCGCCGAAATTGAGAAGAAGCGCCTGCCTTCTTCTTCCGAACGCGCGACCCGCTGGTTCATCTACAACCGAGTATTCGCAGGCCCCACGGACACTCCCGTGAAGGTCGCGCTGCAGCGCGGAGACGCGTCGGTGTTCGAGGTCAGCGTGCGAAGGCAGGTTTACTCCGCGGCGCCGGAAGTAACCACGCACGTGCTTCCGTCAGGCAATGTCTACATTCGTTTTGACGGCTTTCAACATCCGATCACCAAGGAATTTCGTCAAGCGCTGCAAAAATTTCGCGAGGCTCCCGGATTGATCGTGGACCTGCGGCGGAACGGCGGGGGCGACTTGGCCGTGCTGCTGCCCATCGCGGGCTATTTCTTTGCCAAAAAGACGTTGTTCGCCAAGGATTCCACGCGGACGGGAAAACCTCTTTCCTCCTACGTGGGATTGTTCAAGCTGCCGCTGCAGCTGTATGTCGGCCACCCCGGCGAGCAGATTTACTCCGGGCCGGTGGTCATTCTGGTGGACGCCCATTCCGCCAGCTCCTCGGAGGTATTCGCCGCGGGCATGCAGGACACCCTGCGCGCAAAAGTCATCGGCAGCCAGTCGTGCGGCTGCGTGCTGGGAATCGCCAAGCCGCGAGTCATGAAGGGCGGCGGCGTGCTGGAAATGAGCGAAGTGCTGTGGTTCTCACCGAAGGGACGGAAGCTGGAAGGCACCGGGATTATTCCGGACAAAATCGTAGTGCCCAGCGTCGCCGATTTGCAGCGGCGGCGGGATCCGGTGCTGGCGGAAGCGGACAAGAGCCTGGTAAAAACGGCGGTGCTGGAGTCGAAAGAAGCAGGGAGCCGGGACGGCAAGTCCGAGCCGCGATAAGGCGCGGGGTGACGTGCGATTGTCGCGCGCCGCAAGAGCAAACCCTTGAGCCAACGGGGAGATTACGTGAGGCGCACGCTCGCGCTGGTCCTTGCGCTCGTGGCGATCGTGTACGCTGGCGATTACGCGGTCGTTCGTTTGCGCGCGTCGTATCCCCGATTGGGAAACGCTTTCGATTCCGTGCACATGGTGCGGCTGCTCGCGATACCGCTGAAAAGCGGCAGGACCGAATATGAGCTGGACGCGCTGCAGCCGGAGGTGACCGTTACTTGCGTGCGCGCGCTGTTTCCCCACTTGGGATATCAGCCGTGCTGGTATGTGCGGCGCCAGAGCCAGAAACCCATTCCCATGGTTATACTTGTCTCAGCGCGCCCGTAGCTCAATTGGATAGAGCACTTGGCTTCGAACCAAGGGGTTGGGGGTTCAAGTCCCTCCGGGCGCGCCATAGTGTAACCTATGTGTCCGGTACGATCTGTTACCGATGTCTCAGGTCGGTCATGACTTCCCGAACTCCCCCTGTAGCGGCGAGTTCACCTCGCCATCCCTGCTGTCATCCCGAACCCGTTCGCGCCCCTTTAGACTGAAATTTGTCGCGAACGGCGGGCTCCCCTTGTAGCGGCGAGTTCACCTCGCCATCCCTGCTGTCATCCCGAACCCGTTCGCGCTGTTTGCGAACGGCGGGCTCCCCTTGTAGCGGCGAGTTCATCTCGCCACCTTCCCCAGGTGGAAGCCCCGGACTTTTTTTGGAAGCCCCGGGCTTCAAGCCCGGGGTGAGCGTAGCGAAAAAGGGGGAGCGGCGCCTTCAGGCCCGCGGAACCAACCATCAATCAATAACCATTCCTAAATTCCCCTCCTTCCGATCCCTTCACTCCCCTTCACCACCTAAACACTCAACCGCCTCCGCACTCCTTTTTACCCTGATCCTTGAAGGGTACCCTGCTTGCCCCGATCTTCGAGGGGAGCCTCGAAGGGCCTGCCGTTTAGGCCTGAGGCTTTTCGCCTTCGTAGCGGCGAGTTCACCTCGCCATCTTCCCCAGGTGGAAGCCCCGGACTGTTTTTGGAAGCCCCGGGCTTCAAGCCCGGGGTGAGCGTAGCGAAAAAGGGGGAGCGGCGCCTTGAGGCCCGCGGCACCAACCATCAAATCAAAAACTTCCTTCTTAAATCCTCCTCCCAGGATCTTTGCTTCCCCCCGTCACCACCTAAACACTAAACCGCCTTCGTACTCCTTTACCCTGAGTCTCGAAGGGCCTCCCGCGCTATAATCAACCCTTCCCGGCTATGCCCATCACCCCCGAAGACCGCGCGCGCGAAACCATCGACCGGCTCCTCACCGGCGCCGGCTGGCTCATCCAATCCCGCGACGAAACCAACATTAACGCCGCCCGCGGCGTCGCTATTCGCCAATTCCCCCTAAAATCCGGCTACGGCGAAGCCGACTATCTCCTCTACGTCGACGCCGTCCCCGCCGGTGTCGTCGAAGCTAAAAAAGAAGGCGCCACCCTCTCCGGCTACGAAATCCAAACCGAAAAATACAGCGTTGGCCTCCCGCCCGAGCTCAAGCCCGGCCGCAAACCGCTCCCCTTCTGCTACCAAAGCACCGGCATCGAAACCCGCTTCACCAATCTCATCGAGCCCGACGCCCGCAGCCGCCCGGTCTTCTCCTTCCATCGCCCCGAAACTTTCGCGGAATGGCTCGCGCAAGAAGCAAAAACTCCCGGCACCAATCTGCGCGCCCGCCTCAAGCAACTCCCCAGTAGTGGCGGGTCTTTAGACCCGTCAGTCTCAGCACTCTGGCCCCCGCAAATCCGCGCCATCAAAGGCCTGGAAAAATCCCTAGCCGAAGGCCGCCCCCGCGCGCTAATCCAAATGGCCACCGGCAGCGGCAAAACCTTCACCGCCTGCAATGCGTGCTACCGCCTCATAAAACACGCAGGCGCGCGCCGCATTCTCTTCCTCGTGGATCGCCGCACGCTCGGCCAGCAAACCAAGAAAGAATTCGAGATGTTCTCCACGCCCGAAGAGCACCGCAAATTCACCGAGCTGTACAACGTTCAGCACCTCCAAGCCAACAAGCTCGATCCCATCGCCAAAGTCAGCATCACTACCATTCAGCGCCTTTACTCCATGCTCCAGGGCCAGCCGGACGTAGACTCCGACACCGAAGAAAAATCCCTCTCCGATCTCGCCAATCTCTACAAAGACCCGTTGCCCGTCACCTACAATCCCGGCATCCCCATCGAATACTTCGATTTTGTAATCGTCGACGAGTGCCACCGCTCGATCTACAACCTCTGGCGCCAAGTCCTCGAATATTTCGACGCCTTCCTGATCGGCCTCACTGCCACGCCCTCCAAGCAAACCTTCGGCTTCTTCAACCAAAACCTCGTAATGGAGTACAACCACGAGCAAGCCGTAGCCGATGGCGTAAACGTGGGCTTCGACGTCTACAAAATCCGCACCTACATCTCCGAGCATGGCTCAGCCGTGGAAGCTGGCCTCTACATCGACAAACGCGACCGCCAAACCCGCAAAATCCGCTGGGAGCGCCTCGACGAAGATTTCAACTATGGCGCGGGACAGCTCGACCGCGACGTCGTCGCCAAGGACCAAATCCGCACCATCATCAAGACCTTCAAGGAAAAACTCTTCACCGAAATCTTCCCCGGCCGCACCGAAGTCCCCAAAACCCTAGTCTTCGCCAAGGACGACAGCCACGCCGAAGACATCGTGCAAATCCTTCGCGAAGAATTCGGCAAAGGCAACGAATTCGCCCAGAAAATCACCTACATGAGCGGCGTGGCCCGCGTTGTGAACAAGAAAAAACTCGAGGATGGCACAGAAGTCGACGAAGTCAGCTACAAAAGTTCAGGAACCACCGCCGAAGCCCACCTCGCTTCCTTCCGAAACAGCTATAATCCCCGCATTGCTGTCACCGTAGACATGATCGCCACCGGCACCGACGTTCGTCCTATCGAATGCATCCTGTTCCTTCGCTCCGTGAAGAGCCGCAACCTCTTCGAGCAGATGAAAGGCCGCGGCTCCCGCATCATTAAGCCGGATGACCTCCGCGCCGTAACGCCCGATGCCAGCTCCAAAACGCATTTCGTGATCGTCGACGCCGTGGGCGTCTGCGAAAGCGAGCTGGTCGACACGCATCCCCTTGAAAAGAAGCCCACCGTCTCCTTCGAAAAACTCCTGGAGGCTGTTGCCTTCGGCAATCGCGAGAAAGATGTACTGTCATCCCTGGCATCCCGCCTAGCCCGCCTTGATCGCCAGCTATCAAAAGAAGATCGCAAACTCCTAACCGACGCCGCAGGCGGAAAATCTCTATCCGACATTTCCGCCCAACTTGTCAGCGCCCTCGATCCCGACCAGCAACTCGAAGCCGCCAGCGCCACAGCCATCTCCAGTGGCACAGCCATTCCTGGCTGTGCGCCGTCATCCGAAGCCATAGAGGCAGCCGCAGCCTCGCTCTTAGCTGAAGCCGCCCAGCCGATTGCCTCCAATCCTGTTCTTCGTAAAACTTTAGTGGAGCTAAAAAAATCCTACGAACAGACCATCGACACCGTCAGCAAAGACCAAGTCCTAGAATCCGGCTTCAACGCCCAAGCCACCGAAAACGCCAAAACCATCGTCCAATCCTTCGAGCAATTCATCCGCGAACACAAAGATGAAATCACTGCCCTCCAGATTCTCTATAGCCGACCCTTCAAGCAACGCTTGAAATACAAGGACATCGAAGAGCTTAGAAACACCATCAAGCGCCCACCGCACTCGCTGGAACCCGAAAGCGTCTGGCGTGCCTACGAAGCTCTCGACAAATCCAAAGTCCGCGCCTCCGGCGGCAAAGCCCTCGCCGATATCGTTTCCCTCGTCCGCTTTGCCCTGCACCAAGAGGGTGAACTCGCGCCGTATCGCGACAAGGTCAACCAGCGCTTCGCTAGCTGGCTCACCAAACAGGAATCGAACGGCAACAAGTTCAACTCCGAGCAGCGCCAGTGGCTAGAAGCCGTCCGCGACCACATCGCCGAAAGCCTAACCATCGAACCAGACGATTTTGAGTATGTTCCCTTCGCCCAACGCGGCGGCCTCGGCAAAGCCACACAAATTTTCGGCAAAGAATTGCAACCGCTTTTGGCCGATCTCAATGAGGCGCTTGCCGCGTGAAAACCGGAAGTATAGCGCCAGCAGGTTGGATAGAAGCGTCGCTTGAGGATTTCTGCGTTGTTATCCAGGGCCAATCCCCTCCCGGAGAGACCTACAACATCACTGGGGACGGCCTCCCTTTCTTCCAGGGAAAAGCTGAATTTGGCGAGCTATACCCTCTACCGGTGAAATGGTGCACAGCCCCTGCGAAAGTCGCCGAGAAGGATGACATTCTAATTTCGATCCGTGCCCCAGTCGGACCGACAAACATCTGCCGCTCTACAGCCTGTATCGGACGCGGCCTCGCCGCTATTCGCCCCTTAGGCGGCGTGAACGGCAAATACGTACTCTATGGTTTACGTCTCACAGCACAGGAGCTCCTTGATGAGAGCACTGGTTCGACATTCGACGCGATCAGTGGTCAAACTCTCAGGCGGCACACCCTCCCAGTCGCGCCTGTAGCCGAACAGAGCCGGATAGTCGCAGAAATAGAGAAGCAATTCACGCGGCTGGACGCAGCAGTATCAGCCCTCAAGCGCGTCCAAGCCAACCTCAAACGCTACCGCGCCTCCGTCCTCAAAGCCGCCTGCGGAGGCCGCCTCGTTCCCACCGAAGCCGAACTCGCCCGCCGCGAACGCCGCTCCTACGAACCCGCCTCCCGCCTCCTCGACCGCATCCTCGCTGAACGCTGCGCCCGCTGGGAAACTACGCAGCTCGCCACTAAGAAAAGGTACAAAACACCGGAGAAGATTAACGAATCAGACCCCCAATCGGGGCCGGACGGCTGGACATACGCTACGCTCGACCAACTGACCTCAAAGATTGTAGACGGCACACATTTCACGCCGACTTACGTTCCAAACGGCGTTCCGTTCCTATCCGTGAAGGATGTCCACGACGATTCCGTCTCATTTGAAGACTGCAAGTTCATACGCCGAGAGGAACACGAACTTCTAAGCAAGAGGTGCAACCCCGAGAAGGGAGACTTGTTGGTTACAAAAAGCGGAACCATCGGGCGTTCGGCAATAATTGAAGTGGACACGCAGTTCAGCCTTTTCGTGAGCGTCGCCCTTCTTAAACCTGCAACCAGCGAAGTATCGATGCGATGGTTGGCCCTCGCCATCCAAAATTGGATTCGAACCATTGATATCCAACAAGATGTGAAGGGCAGCGCGCTCAAAAACCTGCACCTCGAAGACTTTCGCCGAATCAAAGCTGCAATCCCACCCAACGCCGAACAGGTGCGCATAATCGCGGAAGTCGATCGTCATTGGTCCCTAATAAGGTATTTGGAAGAGCTACTTAAAACGAACCTGCGAAAGAGTGAAAAACTTCGACAAACAATTCTTAAGAGCGCCTTTGAAGGCAAACTCGTCCCACAAGATCCAAACGACGAGCCAGCTAGCATCCTCTTGGAAGGAATTCGTGCCACAGCCGATCTTGGCCGTGCTCGACCTACAACAATGCGTCCAACCGACTCAAGCCGCAAGTTCATGCGCTCAAAGGAAACTGCCGATGTCTAACGGCTCCTCAGCAGTTGTTCAAAAGCTTTGGAACTACTGCAACATCCTGCGGGACGACGGCCTTTCTTACGGCGATTACGTTGAGCAACTTACTTTTCTCCTTTTCCTCAAGATGGCCGACGAGCGCAAACAGCTCGATCCCAAACGCGCCCCGGAAATTCCCGAAGCCTATAACTGGCAGAGCCTCGTTGATCTCGAAGGCGAGGCCCTCGAAATCCACTACCGCAAGACGCTCGAAAATCTCGGCAAAGAGCGCGGCATGCTCGGCCTGATCTTCCGTAAAGCTCAGAACAAAATTCAGGACCCGGCCAAGCTCCGCCGCCTGATCGCCGACCTCATCGACCGCGAGCAATGGACAACGCTCGATGTCGACGTCAAAGGCGATGCCTACGAAGGCTTGCTAGAGAAGAACGCCGAAGACGTGAAGACCGGCGCCGGCCAGTATTTCACCCCGCGCGCCCTCATCCGCGCCATGGTCGATGTCATGCGCCCCGTTCCCGGCCAGACCATCCATGATCCCGCCTGCGGCACCGGCGGTTTCCTGTTAGCCGCCCATGAATACATCAGCAAGCACTACAACCTCGACAAAAGTCAGAAAAAACACTTGCGGTACGAGCTTTTGTCAGGGGTTGAAATTGTCGATGCTGCCGCCCGCCTCTGCACCATGAACCTGTATCTCCACGGGATCGGCGGAGACGAATGTCCTATCCGCGGCGGCGATGACAGCCTCGCGGCTCCGCCCTCCACCAATTACGACATGGTTTTAACCAACCCGCCGTTCGGCAAAAAATCCAGCATCACCATCATCAACGAAGAAGGCGAGCAGAGTAGGGAAACCCTCACCTACTACCGCGACGACTTCTGGGCCACCACCAGCAACAAACAACTCAACTTCCTCCAGCACGTTAAATCTCTGCTAAAGATCAATGGCCGTGCCGCCATCGTCGTCCCCGACAACGTCCTATTCGAGGGTGGTGCCGGAGAAACCGTTCGCCGCAAGCTCCTTCACGAATGCGATGTTCACACCCTGCTCCGCCTGCCCACCGGGATCTTCTACGCCCAAGGCGTCAAGGCCAACGTCCTCTTCTTCGACCGCAAGCCCGCCAGCGAAACTCCCTGGACCAAAACCCTTTGGATATATGACTTCCGCACCAATCAGCATTTCACCCTAAAAACCAACTCGCTCAAGCGCGCCGACCTCGACGACTTCGTCGCCAGCTACCATCCCGAAAATCGCCACGAGCGCAAGGAGACCGACCGCTTCAAGTCCTTCGCCTACCAAGACTTGCTCAAGCGCGACAAAATCAACCTCGATATCTTCTGGCTAAAGGACGAAAGCCTCGAAGACTCCGCCGACCTCCCCGCCCCCGACGTAATCGCCGCCGAAATCGCCGAAGACCTGGAAGCCGCCCTACTCCAGTTCTCCCAAATCGCCGCCGACCTCAAGAAATGACTATCCGACGAGGATAGTCATCCTGAGCGCAGTCGAAGGATCTGCTTTTCATCCGTAATCCCCTCAAAAATTTGGACTTACAAGTTTACTATTGACAAACGTTCAGATTTGCGGTAGGATTGCGCGTGTTATCTCGAAGAAACCTCTCTTACTCCTCCCGCCGCTCCAGCCTTAACTCTCGACCTGTCAATCGCTTGCAGCCTCTCGGCTCTCTTTTTGTAGCGCCCGTCCTTTATTTTCAACAGCTTGCAGCCTCTTTTCCCAAAACACCCGGGGTGGGGGTATCCCTTCAAGAACTCGCCCGTTGCACCGAAGCGCAAAAATGCCCTTCTGTAAGTCCTTTGCCTGCCACTCTTACGCACTCCCTGTCGCGTAAGTCCTTTCCTTGCCACTCATACGCAAACACCCGGGATAGGGGTGCCACGCCTCCTCCCGAATTCTTCTCGCCACTCGCCACACACAACCCGTCACTGGCGTTAACTCCCTTTAGAATCAACACTTGCAAAAGTGTATCAAAACAAACGACTTTATCTTCCTTTAGAATCAACACTTATGAAAAACATAGGGGAGGGGGGCCGAGCCTGTGTGGCAACTGAAAAGGCAAGCCCCCAGCGGCTAAAGCCTTGTTGATTTGGCGGCAGTTACGGCACGGTTGAAACCGTGCCCTGACACGAAAAGGGAGTTGCCACACAGACTCGGGGCCCCCCTCCCCCGCGCACTACTCACCGCCCACTGCCCACTCTCCCAACCTTGCGGCTGGTGCGTGTGGCGATGGGCTGGAGCTCGGTGATTTGGCCAAGGGAAAGTCTCGGAAATTGAGCGTTGCGGAAATGGCAGCGGTCGAGAGTTGGAAAAGGACGCGGTGATTTCTCCATACGGCAAGCAAGAAACAATTGCGCAGGAGCGCATGGCCTTTGAAACCGCGGAGTTGCAAATGATTTGCGGAACCTCTAGGCTCTAACCTCATGCCTGAGTTTTCAACGGAACTGCTGGCCTATGGATTTGTGTGGTATGTGGCGTTTCTGTTTTCGACCACATGCCACGAGGCGGCGCACGCTCTGGTAGCCAAGCTGGGCGGTGACGATACCGCAGCGCGAGGCGGGCAGGTTTCGCTGAATCCCGTGCCGCACATCCAGCGAGAGCCCTGGGGCATGGTGGTGATCCCGATTCTCTCCTTTATTTTCACGCGCGGAATGATCGGGTGGGCCAGCGCGCCATTCAATCCGGAGTGGGAGCGCCGGCACCCGCGGAGGGCGGCGCTGATGGCCCTGGCCGGGCCGGCGGCAAACTACACGCTTATGCTGCTGGCGGTGGTAGGTTTGCGGGCGGGACACAGCATGGGCTGGCTGCATTCCAATCCAGAGACTAGGCAGCCCGGCCTATCGACCGTGGCGCTGTTCGTATTCTTCTCGCTGAACTTGCTCCTGGGCACATTCAATTTGCTTCCCGTGCCCCCGCTCGACGGCAGCGCGGGGATCATGCTGTTT
>WNFT01002065.1_pt1 | contig 17114 bp, 18 predicted proteins | sample 5400191 | NCBI WGS metagenome assembly WNFT01 (sample SAMN13153359, study PRJNA577476) | soil metagenome | isolation source: 80 cm saprolite under Madrone tree | place: USA:California | collected 2016-06-14 | reverse complement strand
AGCCGCTGACCAACACCTGCACGCCTTGCTCCCCGGTACACTTTCACAGGAAGTCGCGCAATCCTTGCTCGGGCGTGCCGAGGGCAATCCCTTCTTTCTGGAAGAGTTGGTGCGCATGCTTACCCTGAACCAACTGCTTGTACTGTGCAATGGTGAATGGCGAGCAACACGCACCATCAGCACCGAGATACCAGAGAGCATCACCCTGGCCGTCGGGCAACGTCTCCAGGAACTGAGCACATCCTGTCGAGAACTCCTGCGCATCGCCTCCCTCTTTGGTCGCACTTTCCCTTTGGATGCACTCGCGCAAGTGCTTGACCAGCCCGAAGACCAGGTAGAGATGTTGATCAACGAAGCGACGCGGGCAGCAGTCATTGCGAAGATGCCCAGCATCGATAGGAGCGAGTACACAAACAGCGACAATATCCTCCCGCCTCTGGTATCCACTACATTTTTGTTCTGTCAGGGGATTGTGCAAGAGGTGTTGAATGCTGAAGTGCCGCTTTCGCGGGCACGCCTGCTCCATGGCGCAATTGGGGCCGCGCTGGAAGCTAGTTACGCCAATGCCGCTCCAGCCCATGCTGCGGAACTGGCATACCACTACGCATTGAGTAGCGATAAACCAGCCGCGTTGCGTTGGAGCCTTCTGGCTGGTGAGGAAGCAGCACGCCAACAGGCACATCGTGAAGCCATTGGTCACTTCCGCCTGGCGCTCGGACTGCTCGAAGCAGGGACAGATGTCCTTTCCCCTGCCCAGCTGTATCTATTGATGGGCGAGAGCTGGTTCAAGCTAGGTGAGCTTGAGCAAGCAGCTCAGGCCTTTCAGCAGGCACTCACACCATCTATACCAGGAGCATCTGGGCAAACGGCCCTGTTGTTGGCACACGCTAATCGCCAGCTTGCCGATATCTACCGCTTGCAGGGCAAATACGACCAGGCATTGGCCTACCTCCAAGCTGCTACCAGCGCTTTTGACACTATGGCAAATACAGGTGAGGAAACAAATGGCGCAGCAACAGCCGTCCCCTGGTTTCCGGGACGGAGCTTCCCTCTCGGGACCCGCTCTCTCGCAAGCATGAGCACAAACGAGCGCATCTTGCTCTTGCAAGCACAGGCTACGCTCGATATGTTGCTCGGTCGCACACAAGAGGCGGAGATCAAGCTCTGGCAATCGCATCAACTGGCGACCGAGAATGGAGATCGGGGCAGCCAGGCGTTTGCCCTCCAGTTGTTGAGCTGGTTGCGCGGCTGGGGCGAACGCATCCACGAGACCATTCGCTTTCAGGAGCAAGCCCACGCGCTCTACGTAGCAGTCGGTGATCCCTTTCGCGCTGCACTGGTCGACCAGGTATTGGGCATTGTCTACCAGGCACTGGGCGACATGGAGCGGGCACGCCTGTGCACCCAGCGTGGCTTTGAGCGTGCACGTCGCTATGGGGCGCGACGCATCCTCGGCCTGCTCCACTGGAACTACGGCGTGATGGCGCTTGCTCAGGGTGATTGGGCAAGCAGTGACTCACGTCTAGAACAGGCATGGCAAGAGGCGGAAACACACGATGATACACGTCTCAAACCAGTTGTCTTACAGGCCCAGGCAGAGCTACAATTTCGGCGCGGCAACTGGCAGGAGGCCGAGCAGCTTTTTCAAGCCAGCATCAAGGCAGCCTCCGCGACTGAATGGATTGCCAGTGCCATAGCTCTCTACGGCCACTTTCTCGCAGTCATTGGACGCAGGAAGGCAGCCCAGGAGCAACTTGACCGCGCCGCTGTCTGTCCTGAGCCATCTGGGCTAGCCGGTAGTTTCTACATCCCCTTCCTCGCTGAAGGCTAACTCCACCTTGGAGCAAATGAGCAAGCCGCGGCGTACATTGAGCGCATTCGTGCCATGCGTGGCTGCATGTACTACGGTATCTCGGTCGACCGCGTGCTGGGTGTAGTAGCAACGCTAGCAGGTGATTGGGAAACAGCACAGCAGGCATTCGAGGATGGCCTGGCGCTCTGCCGACGTGCCCATAACGAGCCCGAAGAGGCAGCGATCCTCTATGAACAGGCACGGGCAGCATTGATGCATCATGCTATCTTCTCCGAAGAAGTGCAGCGACAAAACCTGCATGCGCTCTGTGATCGCGCACGTGCGCTGTTTCTACGCTACCACATGCAGCGTGCCGCCGACGTGGTGGACATGCTGCAGCAAGGTGTGCGGGCATTAGAGCAAAGCGATGGGGGAGCAATGGCGCGTGTAACCTCACGCGCACAGGCCGGATTCCAGCAGTCCTTCTCCATAGGCCCACATGATCGTACACTCACGCTTCGCCTCACAGGGCGCGAGCTGGAAGTGTTACGCCTGGTAGCAGAGGGGCATACCGACCGCGAGGTTGCAGACATCCTCGTGATCAGTCCACGCACTGTCAATCGTCACCTGAGCAACATTTTCGTCAAACTCGACGTGCCAGGGCGTGCTGCCGCTGTTGCCTACGCCATCCGACAAGGCATTGTCTCGTAGCACTCCTTCGTTCGTTTCGACCTCTCACCGCCTACGGCGGTTCGCTCCGTTTGTATGTGGAAATGCAGGCTGTGCCGCCTGCGGCGGCACAGCCTGCATTTCCACATACAAGGGCGAGTCGCCGCAGGCGACGAGGGGCAAGGGGCGGCATGGGCCAGGCCCTATGGGTTGATGATGCCCTCCATCTCATCCTTCAGGTCGCGCATCATCAACTCTGGCACCGCCCTACGCGGGTCCAGGCCTGCAAAAAGGACAAGGCCGAGTTGTTGTGTGATGGGCATCTCCACCTGGTAGTATGCTGCCATTTGCAAGGCCGCCTTCGTCGTAGAGACGCCTTCGGCCACATGCCGTGTCGAGGCCAGGATTTCCTCCAGCTTCTCACCTGCCGCCAGGCGTCGCCCCAGCTGCTGGTTCCGGCTCAAAGGGCTAGCACAGGTGGCGATGAGGTCGCCGATGCCAGCCAGCCCCGAAAAGGTGAGGGGATGAGCGCCAGCAGCAACCCCCAGGCGTGCAATCTCAGCCAGGCCGCGTGTGATGAAGGCCGCTTTCGCACTCTCACCATAGCCCATGCCATCATTAAAACCTGCACCGATGGCAATGATATTCTTGAGTGCCCCGCCCAGTTCGACGCCTACCACATCATTCGCCGTATACACACGATAGCGCGAAGTATTCAGCACCGAGCGCACACGCACAGCCGTCTCCTGCTCATGAGCCGCCACCACAGCAGCCGTGGGTTTTCCCTCGGCAACCTCGTGCGAGATATTGGGGCCGCTGAGTGCCGCCACGCGCTGACGTGCTGTGGGCAGCTCCTCGCAGACAATCTCCGTCATGCGCTTGAGGCTACCAATCTCAATACCCTTGCTGGCGCTGACCAGAAGCGCCTCTTTAGCAACATAGGGAGCGAGCAGACGCAGATTCTCGCGCAACCGCTGTGATGGCGTCACAAGCAACAGGATATCCTTCTTCTGCACGGCCTCAGCGATATCGGAGGTCACAGACAGCGTATCGGGGAAACAAAAGCCGGGTAAAAACACCGTATTCTCCCGTCGCTGCTGCATCTCCAGGGCACGCTCACACCGATGTTCCCAGAGCGTTACCGTCTGGCCCTCACGTGACAACAGCAGAGCCAAAGTGGTTCCCCAGGCACCACTCCCAATGACGCCAACCGATACCATTGATTCATCCTTCCTCGCTACAGTCCTACGGAACATATCTATTCTAACACGCAACGGAAGAACCAGATGCACCGTTTCCGCTTTTCTCTCACCAGCCGGGAATAACAGTGTAAAGGTAACTTACTCAGGACTCCTCGTCGCCTGCGGCGACTCGCTCTGGTGAGTGTGGGCTGTGCCGCCGCAGGAGGCACAGCCCACACTCACCAGAGCCCTGCGAACTGCCGTAGAGTGCCGATTTATCGAGCACGTCACGTGCAGTGAGGAGTCCCGAAAAGAAGAGACCGAGTAGTTACATGTAAAGACTGGTTCGCAAGCAGAGCAGTGAGGAATGAACAGATGGACATCGATGAGCAGCTTGAAAGCTTTCTGGCAAATCTAGGAGTAGAGATGGAACGTCCAAAACATGAGCAATATGATGAAAACTCCATCCCGGAGGTCTCGATTTTTCAGGCCTCGCGTGACCACTATGGAGTCTTCTATCGCCTGGACATCATCGAGCAGACACCACAATTACGCATCATCGTGCCTGTCGAAAATGGAACCCTGAAAATGGAGATGTACCTCGTGCGCATGAGTGAGCAGAGCCCGCTGAACGACTGGTTCTCATCGCTCGCCATCTACCAGGGCAGCGCCGCCTTCGAGCGTACACGTGAGGCTGCCGAGCAGCACCTCCTCTACGCCGTCGCCGAGATCATGAAACAACTCTTCTGGGCAGGCGACCTGGGTAGTATGCGCTTCCCACCGGAAATTGACGTGTGCCGTTTGATGTAGATGTAGAGGACGAACACGACAGCCTACTTGCCCGCGGAGTATCGAACTGCTGCTTCATTATGAAGCCCGCTGGTAGCTCCATGTCATAGTTGTCTATGATGCAGGAACTATGCTATGATTCTGGTATCAGGGAAGAGGACAGGCAACAACGAGCCGGCTATCTCATAATGAATGGTACAGGTGACTTATGGCTGATAATCTCGATCTCATAGGCCAGACAGCAATAGAGCATTTATCACTCAAACATGCAGCACGAGAACGGGCATTGCCCAAGTCTCGTGCCGCTATTCGCTGCTGCGCCAATAGCATCCGCGCAGCCCACCGCCAGGAGTTCCACGCCGCTGAGGAACTCGCCTCACAGGCGTCCGCGTTACTCATAGAAATGAGCACCGACCTGCGCGATCATCAAGACATCTTTTACGCAGGTTTCGTACAGGACGCCCAAAAAGAATATGCTGAAGCCGTCACCTTCGTTGCGCTCGTGCAACAGCGTCCCTTGCCCACAGCCCAGGAACTCTCCATTGGCTGGGCCGCCTACCTCAACGGACTCGGCGAGGCCGTCGGCGAACTGAGACGCTATCTGCTAGACCAGCTGCGGCACGGCAACTATGACAGTTGTGAGTTCCTGCTGGATCAAATGGACGACATCTACGCGCTCCTGATCACCATTGACTTCCCTGATGCCGTGACCGCAGGATTACGACGCACAACCGATGCGACCAGAGGTATCCTGGAGAAGACACGTGGCGACCTGACTACGGCAGTTGGACAAGCACAGTTGCAGCGTACGATGCTTGCCCTACAACAAACACTACAAGAACAATAATTCTTTTCATGAACTGTAAACCGGAAATGGCGCTAGTACGTATTTCAACTAGCGTGAATTTCCCATCTTATAAAACGTTTAACTAGTGGGGGCTTTCTCATACGAACGAGAAAGATTCTGTTTTCGTGCGTATGCCGAACGAACAACAGCTATTTCACCACTGCCCACCTGATGCTGAGAGGGGAGCACATACACAGCCATGCAAAACAAAAGCTCAAAGGATAACGGCGCGGTCTCCGTACCCAAAGTGGTCACGGCAGACTCGGTGCAAGCAGAAGAGGTACCAACCATCCCGTTAGGATCACTTCAGACCATTAACACACTTCAGCCTGAAGTCTCCATCCATGCTGTAAACTCCACGCCAGCAACCAATCTACCCGCACCGCTGGTAGTCCAGCCATCGGAGTACCGGCGTAGTCTTTCAGAGTGGGTACATGTCTGGTGGGAAGGCATCCGTCCTGCCTATTTACTCCTATCACTATTACCCGTCGTCATTGGCAGTACGCTGGCCTGGACACAAACTATCTCACCTGGAATGCCCTTTGGGCATTTTCATATCCTTCATTTCATTGGAACGCTCACCGTTATCGTCCTGCTACAAACAGGGGCCAACCTGGTGAATGACTATTACGACTATATGAAGGGAATTGACACAAGCAACCAGCTTGGTCCTGGGGGTCTGATCCAGCAAGGCTTTATTAAACCAGCACAGGTGCTCCTGACAGGGTTGAGTGCATTGGGATTGGGGACCCTCTTTGGTGCAATTATAGCGTTTTCAGGTGGGCCACTCGTCTACTTGTTCGGTCTGGCTGGTCTCTTTTGCGCCTACTTTTATAGCGCATCGTCTCGCTCTCTCTCCGCGCTCTCCCTGGGTGAATTAGTCTGTTTTGTCATCTTCGGTCCATTGATCACCCTGGGCGCTTACATGGTGCAGACAGGCCATATCGATCGTATTGTTCTCATCTATAGCATTCCCCTGGGCCTCCTGGCAATGACCACCATTCTGCTGAATGATATGCGAGACGTAGAAGATGACACGCAAGCAGGAAAATACACCCTTGCCTCATTACTCGGGCTAGGCTGGAGTCGCATCCTCTGCCTGGTCTTACTTCTGGCACCATACACGATCATCGTGGCATTGGGCATCCCGCATGGCGCGCCCCACCTCATCCTGATCACTCTGTGGACAGCGCCCACGCTGATAGTGCTGATAAGTGGCATACTGTGTACAGACGCACCCGCGGGCCTGCACCTGGCGGTGCGCCAGGCTATTGCACTCGAAACGTATTTCGCCCTTTTGCTGGCTGTTGCATTGATCGTCTCCGCGCTGCTGCCTGCCCTCCCCCACCTGCCGAGTCTTGTGTTACCCTTCTAAACCATTTACAACCAGGGCGCACTGTGTTACACTCAGGGGTATGGTGAAGGTGTGGTAGGAAGCTACCCCTACCACATAGTGTCTGTGGTTGTTTTACAAGGAGGGTCTCTATGGCCGGCTGGGAAGAAGAACTAGCTATGCTCCTGCGTGAGCTAGGAGTCACACAGGAAGAACCCAAGACTCACCTCCAGCCCACACGCAAACGGGTGCACAGTGACGTTAAACGGCGTAAGCCGATAGCAGACGACGAGTTCGAAGATGGTACATCCGATGATGACGCCTGGCTGAATGATCTGACCTTGATGCGACTCCAAGTCGATTCTATCGTCTCGAAAGTGATCCACCTGATGCAGCGTGGTGACCTCGACCAGTCCTCCAAGGAAGATGTCCTGGTGGTGTTGCACGCGCTGCGCCGTCGCGCAAATGCCACACAGCAAGCAGCCACCAGCGAGGTTGCATATTTAGAATTCGCGATGGCGATGTTACACTTTTGCCGTCTCGTCTTGCGTCTGAGCGAATCCGCCATAGAGGATTTCTAACCGCACCCTTTTCTCCGCGTTTGCCTTGACACACGACAAGCCAACCTGACATACTATAGTTTGTGTGCCCGATGTCACGTTCTCGTTGAACATCATTGGCACCGCAAGGATTTTGGAAGAGTACACAAAGGAGGAGAATGTCGCATGAATGCAGACGCTCAGAACACTGTACAGGAGAAAAGTCGGTGGTGGCGCGTGGGGCTGCTCACCCTCACCCTGCTAGGTCCAATTGTGAATGCGGTCATGGAACGCATGCGTCAGCGTTCACAATCTCTACAGAATAGTGCCCAAACAGCACAGACAGCAGCACACCAGCGCCTTGATGAACTGGCACAGACCAGTCGCCAACTCGCAGTTGAGCGAGCACAACTCTTACAGGAGCAGGCCCAGCAATTGCAGGAGCAGGCACGGCAACTACGCACCGCCCTCAGCGAGAATGCCAAGCAGAGCCGCAAGGTTGCAAAACAAGTCCGCAAAGCAAGTAGCGATCTACTCAAGCGCGGCGAGACCTTAACTGACGAACTGACAGAGCGAAGCAGCAAGCTCACTGCGGACCTGGCAAAGCAGAGCAAGAAGGTCGCCAGCAACCTGGCAGAGCGTAGTGAAAGCCTGCTGGAGCCCGTGCGTGAGCGTAAGGGTACCTTCTGGGCCATTTTAGGCTTTAGCCTTGGGCTGGCCGCGGCTCTCGCAGCGACCTATTTATTTGTGCGACAACGGCTCATGCAGCAGAAGGAGGAACCAGACCAGCAGATCGAACTACCCCAAATCAGGTATCAGGATCAGACACCTCCCGCAACAGAAACAGTTGCCCCGTCTACAAGAGTACAGTAGCTCTGCTACCTCACGGCGGCCGCTCTGGCAGACTATTCGTAACTCTTCAGGACTCCTCGCTGCACGTGACGTGCTCGATAAATCGCCCACACGATAAATCGGTGGGCTACGGCAGGTCGCAAGAGCTTTTTTATGCAGCGGGCATGGTAGCATCGAGTGCTGAAAGCGTCGAACGGACAATGCCAGCAGGTCGCAAGAGCTTTTTTATGCAGCGGGCATGGCAGCCTGCGGCTGCCATGCCCGCTGCATTAAAAATGTGCGAGCCGCCGCAGGCGGCGAGAAGTCAGGCACCTGAACAGTTACGACTATTCTTTCCTGTATTGCTCGGGTATATTTCCCTCGCTAAAGCCTTCGTTGACGATGCCACGCTCGACGAGATAGCGCAGAAATTCTAGCTGCCGTTCGGGTATCGGTGCGGAGGAAGAATCGGAGGAAGACACTTCGCCACTCACGGTGCCTCTACTTTTCTCTATCGGCGGTGTTGGGAGCGGGAGGGATGTAAATATACTCTCGGAGCGCTCTTCCAGTATGGGTGGAGAAGGGTAGACAACCCGCTCGGGCCATTCTTCAATTGTTGGACGGCGGGGAGCAACTCCATCAATGGTTGATCTCGCTGTCATTTCCTGCGTGGCCCCCTGACTCAAGGACCCTGAAGAGTGCGGATAGCCTGTCCCTGCAGACTGTCGCCATGGCCACCATGCGAACATCTTGCGTAGCCATTGTTTGATCGCTTGCGTGATCATTTGCGCTGTACCTTTGTTACTTCTACTAGCAATCACGCACTATCATTATTCAACGGTTTCAATGCCTGTGAACGTGTATCGAACACTTGCATTATAGCAAAGGGGTAAGAAAAGCGCAAGGCACTCCTTCAAAATGATCAGGGCTATTCAAAAGTCGCATTTCGTTGTCTTTCCTCGCGCCTTCGGCGCTCGCTGAGAGGAATTGTTGAGATGGTGACGGGCTTTCAGCCCGTCACCATCTCAACAATTCCTCTCAAAGCAGCCCGCTTGCGGGCCGACATGAGCAAAAGGATGACTTTTACATCGCCCTGCAAAATGATTGACGAACGGCACGGAAAGTGCTACTATCATGCTAGCGGCCATGGGGCGGTGATGAAACGGTAGACATTGGAGACTTAAAATCTCCTGAGCGCAAGCTCGTGTGGGTTCGAGTCCCACCCGCCCTACTTCCCTTTGCCAGATTACAAGAACAGTGAGGTGCTATATGGCTCAGTTTGATACTGCCACGCTTGCCGGAGGATGCTTCTGGTGTACAGAGGCGATTTTCCAAAGACTCAAAGGTGTCACATCTGTTGTACCAGGGTATGCGGCATCCCGCGTAGCAAACCCGTCGTATGAAGCAGTCTGTTCAGGCAGAACGGGCGCAGCTGAAGCTATTCAGATCACGTATGATCCCTCCATTATCTCCTATGAGAAACTGCTGGACATTTTTTGGCATGTGCATGATCCCACAACCCTGAACCGTCAAGGCAATGATGTCGGTACCCAATATCGCTCAGCCATTTTCTATCACACGGATGAGCAACAACGGATTGCCCTGGAGTCGAAAGCAGCCCTGGAACAAGCAGGTACCTATAAAAAACCGGTTGTGACGGAAATTGCTGCCTTCAGCAACTTCTATCCGGCTGAAGCCTATCACCGCGATTACTATGACAGCAATCGCTTGCAGCCCTATTGTACGCTCGTGATAGACCCCAAGGTCCAGAAGCTCCTGAAGGAATATCGCAAAGAGGTCAAAGACGAGCTTGCCAGGTGATTCGCTCACTTCTCTTCTGAGCGCTCTGTTTCGGGCTGAAACTGAAGCGCGACGGAATTGATGCAGTAACGCAAACCGGTCGTCTCTCGTGGACCGTCATCGAAGACATGCCCAAGGTGTGCCCCGCAGTTCTTGCAGACTACTTCAGTTCGGGTCATAAAGAGTGACCGGTCCTCATGTAATTCGATGTTTTGCATGTTGACGGGGTTATCAAAGCTAGGCCAGCCCGTGCCTGAGTCAAATTTGGTGTCCGAGGAGAACAACGGCTGTCCACAGGCGATACACTCATACATGCCTGCCTGGTGATTGTCCCACAATGCGCCAGTAAACGCCCGCTCTGTTCCTTTCAGACGGCAGACCCTGTATTGCTCAGGTGTGAGTTTCTCTTTCCAATAGCTTTCTGGCACGTTCTTTAGATCACTCATAGGGGTTTCCTTCTCGTTGAAATTGTTCAAACAACTTTTGTCCATAGCGGACGGGGGATATTTCCTGATATTATCCTTCCACCAAGGAGAACAATGCAAACTATACAGTTGTTCCCGCTCTCCCCGTTTCTTTTCATTCTCCCTCTGAACCTCGTTTCCATGGGGCAGCTTACTGAGCAACAACCTGTAACGTCGGTTTCAGTTCTTTGGCATCACGTTTCTCTTCGGCAAGATGCCGTACCAACGTGTAGCCCACGCCCGGCACCGTACATATATAGCGTGGGTTGGCCGGGTCTGGTTCGATCTTCTGGCGTAAGTGACGGATATGGGCTTTAATTAAGGAGACTTCGCCATCTCCGTTATAGCCCCATACCGCAGTCACAATCCGATCCGCTGTACAGACATCGTTGGCGTTGATAGCAAGCAAATGCAACATTTTACTTTCGATCGGCGTCAAGCGAAAAGTTTTTCCACGGATGCTGACTTCATTATGGAGTGAGTCAACACGAATCGGCCCTACTGTAATGATTGAGGAAGGTCGCTGTTCTAGCGTGGCACGGGCTCTTCGACTGACCGCACGAATGCGGGCTAAGAGTTGACCGGGAAAAAAAGGCTTACGCAGGTAGTCATCGGCCCCGGACTCTAGACAATCGATCTCGTCCTGTACCCCCTTTTCATCGGTCACAATCAACACGAGCGCATCGTGCTTGGTGCGCATGTCTCGGCATACGGCCAGTGCATCCATATCCTCGAGCGCCCTATCCAGGATGACCAGGTCGGGTCGCTGCTCCAACCACTCGCTCTTCGCTTGTTGCCCTGTGTAGGCACGACGTACTTCGTATCCCAGCGTTTTCAGCCAACCGGTCAGCATTTCAATTAAATGACGATCACCGTCCACAAGCAGCAGTTTCATCTTAGTATCCCTCAGTCTGAAAATCAAGGATTGTGGTAACTACTCAGGACTGCTCGTCGCCTGCGGCGACTCGCTCAGTTTGGTGGTGAGTGCGGGCATTGCCGCCCGCGGGCGGCAATGCCCGCACTCACCACCAAACCCCTGCGAACTGCCGTAGAGTGCCGATTTATCGAGCACGTGCAGTGAGGAGTCTTGAAGAGAAGAGACCTGAATAGTTACCCAAATTGACAATTTGCCTGGCTGCTTGCCAGGTATAGAAGAAGTATAAATTGCATGCTTGCTGTGGTCAAGGTGATAAAGACAGCGCGGGAAAAATTGCAATAGTGGGACAAGAGAAGAGGGCCAATGTCAAGCGGCTGGTTACGCTGCCAGCAGTAAAGAAGGGGTAAACCTTCTGGGATGCGGTGACAATGGGAGTATCAGGAGCATTGGAAGCAGGAAGAGGGTCTTTTTTGTCGTTGGGCACATATAGCCCAAAAGTACTAATGGATGGTAAGCCGCTTAACCTGGCAGTATCGTAATTAGTAGACGATCTTCCACCTCTCGATGAGAGCCACACCTGCAAAATGGTGTGGCAGGTACTGCGTGGGCAGTTATGAACAAACTGTAAGCTCCACATGAATTTCCCCTCGTGAAGATGAAAAAATATTCAAAGGTACTTGCCACTTGCCCTCACACATGTTACACTGCCTGCAAGAGATTACAACTTTTTTAGCCACTGCTCGTATGTATCCATGAGAGGTTAGTCCTCTGTGGAGAAAGACCTTCTATCCTATCATGCTACCAGTAACCCATCTGGGGGATACTGATCGATATATGAACAGAGAAAAAGATAGCGAGCGGTGATATAATATGGAATCGACACTAGGGCATCCGCAAGGGATGCCTCTACAGATGTTAGGAGCCATCGGGTCGCTGGCACAACCAGCACCTGCGCGCAAAGCACGCCGCAGCCGTCGTGCTGACACGACGGCACGGGGTATTTCAAGCGCAGACCGATCGAGCAGTCGCCAGATGACAGGAACAGTAGGGCAATCCGCAGTGTATGGGCAAGAGGCTATTGTGGAGGCGATGAGCGATGTAGAACTCGTCGAATTAGTGCTTGCTGGTGATCAAAACGCCTTCGCAGGACTCGTCGAGCGATATAAAGATGCTGTGCATAATCTTTCGTACCGCATGTTGAGTAATACGACGGAAGCGGAAGACGTTACACAAGAGACCTTCGTGCGAGCTTATACACAGCTTGCCACATATAAACCTGTACACAAATTCAGCACCTGGTTGCTCTCGATTGCGTCACATCTGGCCATCGACCAATTGAGACGACGACGATTCCTGACACTGCCACTTGAAGATGTGCCATTTCTGGAATGGGTTGCCGACGTGGGTGCAGGCCCCGAGCAATCGGCCTTAGAGAGCGAGCAGCAGGACGAAATACAACAGTACCTGCAACGATTACCAAGTAAGTATCGTGCAGTAATTGTCTTGCGCTATTGGTACGATTTCTCGTATGAAGAGATCGCTACCGCGCTCAACCTGACGCCTCCGCTGGTCAAGGCTCGTCTACACCGCGCACGGGAACTCCTGGCACGTTACATGAAACAACAAACACAAAAAGAGGAGGAACAGATCGATGCGCTGCCACGACGCTAAACTTGCCCTGGCTGCTCGGCGTGATAGCGACCTGGCGCAATCGGATGCCCTGGCGCTTCAGGAACACCTGAAGCAGTGTCCAGCTTGTCGTGTATACGAGCAGCATCTCCAGCGCATGGATTCTCTGTTTTGCCCAGTTACTCCCAGTGTGAATACTCGCATATCCACCGAGCGCATTATGCTGGCGATACAGCAGCAAAGGAGGATCACGCAACAGCTTGAGGACATGCGTAAGCAACAGCAGGCTCACGTCTCACGCTTGCGTATCATAGGCCCCTTTCTGGTTGTTCTGGTTGTTCTGGGCCTGAGCATTACGCCCTTGTCGCTATTTACCGTTGCAGCCGTTCAACCTGACCTGATGGTCAAGATGCTCACGTTGTTAAGCGATCTAGTAAGCACACTGATCGTCTTTGCACAGTATCTCCAGGCAGGGCTGACACTTGTCACGCGCAATAATTGGCTCTTGTCGGCTACAGCCCTGGTCTTAGTGGTCATGATGGGGATGTGGCTTCGCTTGATGCGCTATCCACAAGAGGCGTAGATAGTGAAGGTCATGGTCTTCTGGCCATGATAGGGGGTTCGTATGTCTCAAATCGGTCGAACACGATGGTTTGCCTTGCTGCTGTTCTTGCTAGGCATAGGCGTAGCAGTGCAGGGGCAGGTTCTAGCCCTTCCATGGGCATCCTCCGTCGCTCTAGCTGCCGATAGGCAAGGAGAGAATGACTGCACAAACAGGCATCGCGAACCATCCTTCGGCAGTACCGTTGTGGTAGATACGGGTGAACTGGTGTGTGGTGATCTCACAGCTTTTGGTGGGACGATTGCGATCAATGGTGAAGTGCGGGGTGATGTTGTTACTTTTGGGGGGAATGTCATGGTTGCCGGCAAAGTTGATGGGAATATTGATCTGTATGGTGGCACAGTTACCTTACAAAGTGGCTCCCACGTGCACGGTGATATCAACCTGTATGCAGGGGATTGCACAAAGGGTAACGGTGCACAGCTTGATGGTGCGGTTATTTACCATACCAGACATGTTGTAGGATGGCTATTTTTTAATAGTGGTGAGTTTCGTTTCCCCTTCTGGCCTATCCTGGCATGGGTGGCGTTGGGTTTACTGCTCACCTCTTTGCTTCCCGAACATGTGATGTTTGTGCGAACAACGGTCGTCATCAAACCACAACGTAGTCTGCTCATCGGGCTATTGAGTGCATTGCTGACCGTACCCGTGCTGATCGTCCTGATAGCGCTTATTTTAACTATTCCACTAGCAATTATAGTAGTATTAGGACTTCTTGCAGCGTGGGCGTTCGGCACAGTAGCTATCGGGTGGGTTGTTGGCGAACATGTGATTCTCATGCTAGCCCCTCACTCCGCATATCGCAACAAGCGCCCCGTACAGGTGGTAGTAGGTCTGACAGTGCTGGTGCTGGCAGGGTCACTCCCCTATGTTGGTTGTTGGATTAGTATTGGAGCAGGGTTGTTGGGCTTAGGTGCTGTCTTCTTAAGCCGTTTCGGGACACGGCTCTACAGTCAACCGAAACAACCGCTGACTCTCTAAGAAGGGTTGTTTGTAGGTGAACATGAGCATTGATGTTGAACTTACAGACCTTGCCTATGGGGGCGACGCCGTAGGCCGATATGAAGGTCGCGTTCTCTTCGTTCCTGGCGGTATTCCAGGCGAACGGGTACGTGTGGAAATTGTCGAAGAACGCCGTGGGCATGCGCGCGCCACTCTGCTGGAGATTCTGCGCCCCGCGCCCGAGAGGGTCGAACCCCCCTATCCCTTGCTCACGGACTGTGGCTGCCATTGGCAGCATATTGCCTATCCAGCGCAATTGACGTGGAAGGCGCATATTGTACGCCAACTCCTGGTGCGCATTGGCAAACAACCCGATGCGATCGTCCACCCCACGCTTGGCATGCCGACAGGGACATCGCCCTGGCACTACCGCAACCTTGCCCAATTTGCGGTAGGTCCGGCGGGCGAGGTAGGAATGAGGCACACGGAGAGCCACGATATTGAGGACCTGGAAGACTATGCGTTGTTCCATCCCGCTCTGGATATGGTATACCAGCGTATACGCGACAAGCTGCTCGATTATTTTGGCGAATCAATCGGCGAGATGGTCCAGGGTTTCACCATTCGTGGGGCCATTGGTGCGGTCGGCACGCCCGGCTCGACTGGCGCAGCGGGGGCCGCGAAAGCCGTTCCGGCGCTGCTGAGCGTGCAAGCACGGCCAGGCTCGGTAATAGAGGCGCCACAGCAACTGGCGCAGGAACTAATCACGACCGCTCCAGGCATCGTGGGCGTCGTGATTGAGCGGGTTGGCGGACGCTATGGCCGTGTCGTGGCAGGACAGGAGTTCCTGACCGACGTGGTGCTGGGTCGCCGCTTCCGCATCTCCACCGACTCGTTCTTCCAGGTCAATCTCGTTCAGGCCGCTGTTCTCGTCGAGCGGGTGTTAGCCTTGCTAGAACCACAGCGCTCTGAGACCGTCTTAGATGGCTATAGCGGGGTAGGCCTCTTCTCCGCCTTCCTGGCGACTCGTGCCGCGCGTGTCGTTGCCATAGAGTCGCAGCCCAGTGCCGTGATGGATGCTCGCGCCAATGCAGTTCTGAACAATCAGAACAATATTACGACGCTTGAGGGCACACTGGAGCGCCTGCTAGGGCAATTACACTACCGACGCGAGCGCATTGATCTGGCGGTGGTCGATCCACCTCGTGCCGGTTGCCACCCCAAGGCTTTGCAGGCATTGCAATCACTTGGTCCACGCGCCATCTGCTATGTCTCATGCGACCCTAGCACCTTAGCACGAGACATCGCCACACTGTGTGCAGGGGGCCGCTATCGCCTGGTCGCTGCGCAACCCATCGATATGTTCCCGCAGACGTACCACATTGAATGCATTGCACTGCTTGCACGAGTAGGGATGCGGTAAAGGTAACGAGCGACAACCGCTCGGCGCGGTTGTCGCTCGTTACCTTTTTTCACTCTAGTCGCTCGTTACCTTTTTTCACTCTAGCACCACGGTCGTGGCGCGCTTGCTCAGGAGCACCTGGATCTCACCACCAGGATTGATCAACGTCCCAGGTGGTGGGCTTTGCTGGATCACTCGTCCAGGAAGCTGACCAGAGTTCACGGCAGCTTCACCTATCACGACGAGACGCAGGCCTAACCCACTGGCCAGGTCTACTGCCGACCAGAAGTCCAGATTCTGCAAATTCGGAGCCCCCTCGCTTTGCACCCTTTTCTCCAACGTGGTCACAATCTTGCTAAACCACTTATTGAACTCCTTCTTGGAGCTATTTTCCTTCTCGATTGCCTCTGCTTTGTCCTTGAATGCCCTGATTTCGTTCACTTTATCTTGAATAACAAACGGGTGATCGACACTGGAAAAGACGATGTCGGGCGTGCTACCAGGCGTCTCGATATACACATCCCCAATATCAAGGAGTCGTCGAATGACATTGGAGACTTTCACCTTGGTATCGCGGATTTGTTTGTATTCTGTCTCCGTGCGGCCCTCGACGAAGAAGAGCAGGCGGCGTTCAATATCGATGATGCGCCTGTTGGTCAGGATGAACACGTCATCCAAATAGTTGACGTAAATGGCGCCCATAGTGATCAACAGGATAAGCACAATGATGCTACCCAGCAGCAACAGGGCAGGCCCGAAGACGGCAACAGGCAGCACAATCAACAGCAGGAGGAAGGGTAGGGCAAGATTACGGTAAAGAATGTAACGAGAGCGTTGGAGATACATGACGGTATACTCGCCGGAGGCATAACGCACCTCACAGGGAATGCGTAGAGGACCACCGAAGGTGCGCCTGGGGTGAAGAATCCCATCTGGGTGGGCAGGATAATGTGCGTCTGCGTCGGGTAGGCTTGGTGCGGGCTTTGGCTTTGCCAGCCCATCAAGCACATCCTTCAGGTTTTTGTCAATCGGCTCAGGAAGCTTTTCCTCGGGAGGCTTCTTTGCCTTGATTTCGTCACTAATCCCCTGGATGGCATCTCTGACTTCATGGGGGTGCGGCACATCGTGGATGAAGAAATCGCCCCCGGTCAGATAGACGTGGAGGGTTCCGAAGGAAAAAAGGAAGCCCAGCAAAGGGACCTCAACACCCACTTGCGTCACTTTCTCAATAGGTGTGACCTGGCGCGTTGGCTCCAGTAGGCCACGCGAATTGATAATGCGCTTGTTGGTGATGATGTAGGTCTCCACCCACCAGACGACGAAGTCTTTGTAGAGGAACCAGATGGCTGTGCCAACGATCAGGCATGCCGTGACTATCTCCATGCCGGCCCAGAGGG
>WNFT01014570.1_pt1 | contig 17116 bp, 18 predicted proteins | sample 5400191 | NCBI WGS metagenome assembly WNFT01 (sample SAMN13153359, study PRJNA577476) | soil metagenome | isolation source: 80 cm saprolite under Madrone tree | place: USA:California | collected 2016-06-14 | reverse complement strand
TCTCGAATCAGTCTCAGACGCAATCGTCGAAGTTACTGAACGCGTATCCCGATCCGTCGTCCAGGTAGGAGCTGGAAGATGGAGAGGAGGCACAGGTACCGTCTGGAGCAAGGACGGACACATCGTAACAAGCAACCACGTTATCGGTGAAATGCGCGAAGTCGAAGTAGGCTTCAGCGACGGAACCAAACACACAGCCAAAGTAGTAGGCAAAGACCCCTACTCGGACCTCGCACTCTTGAAAGTAGACTCGGACAACCTCACAGCCATCGAACAAGGCAACTCCGACGGGCTCAAAGTCGGACAATTCGTCCTAGCAGTCGCCAACCCCTTCGGCAGACAACCAAGCGCAACCTCAGGCATAGTCACGAATCCGGCGTTCAGCACCAGAAGATGGTGGGGCGGCGGAGGACTCGACAAGGTACTAGTCACAGACGCACGACTCAACCCAGGCTACTCAGGCGGCCCAATAGTGGACGCTCGTGGTAGAATGCTTGGAATCAACGCAGCATACGCCAACAACCGCGGCATCTCAGTCCCAGTCAACACAGTCAAGACAGTCGTCGACAAACTACTACACGACGGAAAAATCAAGCGCGCATACATGGGCATAACCGCAGAGACAATCCCTCTTCCCGAGAACCTATCGAAACAATCAGACATCGGCCAATCAGCAGGACTAATCATCTACGGCGTCGACCAGGACAGCGCTGCTAAGAAGGCAGGACTCGCCATAGGCGATGTAGTCGTGAAGCTCGACGGCAAACCAAGGCCATCGGTAGACACGTCAACATCTCGGTACTACGCGGCGAGAAGCTTACGCAGCTGACGATAACCCCAACAGAAGCAGAACAAGACTAGACTACTACCTACCATGAAGCTCTGGTTACGAGCCAGAGCCAATCTCTGTTTTTTTGAATTCCGTATCATAATCGAACTCCTCAACTATTTCCGATTCTCGTCTGTCTCGGGTTAAACAGGGCTTAAGTGTTCAAAATCCGATTAGCAATGCAGGGAACGACATGAGGAAACTAACACTTCTCATCGGCGTGATCCTCTTACTTTCAGGGATTGTGGCCGAGGCACTATACATTACGACCGCTAGAGTCGCCTATAGTGGAATAGTCGCAAACGTCTACTTGACCTCAGGGATTCTCTTCATCCTGATGGGATTCATGCTGATGCTGGCCAGCGTCAGAATCCCTAAACTCCGGGTCTAACAACCCCCATCTCAAGCGAACCCCCGGCGACGCCTCCTTTGCGTGTAGATAATTTTCTGCAGATAACTCTCTGATGCGAATTATCATTAAGAGCCTCGAAGAGGCGGGCAGAATGTTGTATGCGGGGGTTCCCGAGACCATGCACGGGTCCTCGTCCTATCGTGGCGGGATTCAGGTCAAAGGGGCAGGACCGTTCGCAGGATCGAACGGGGCTTGACTTAAGATCCGGCTCGCAGGAGAAATCCTGTGGCGTAGGCCTTCGTGGGTTCGAATCCCACCCCCCGCACCATTACCATGTTCTGACAGTGGTCAAACGTAGGTGCATTACGCGGCCAAAGGCGGCTCGCTATCCTCAAGTAGGAAGTAGCCCTTGGATGTTCGCGTTTGCCGTTGCCGAAAACACTGGAAGAAGTCGATCACAGAGACTTCTACTACGTTCGCTGCGATGCGTTCGTTGGCTCAAGAGGTCAAAATCTCGACTTCAGAATGCGGTGGCGCAATGCAAGGGAACACGTTTTGGCCAATCCCAGTCATGAGGTTCATGACGTGATGGTGGATAGGTCCGGCGGTAGAAGCATAAGTAACAATCCTCCAACCGTGCTTCTGCTTGCCGGAGCAATATCTTGGGAGAGGAACCGGAAGCGTTCAGAATGAAGGCCCTGCTCGAGCTACCTCATTCGTGGTTTTGGTATTGTGTCAATTGCGATTCTTTGATCGGTTTGGGAACGAAATCGACGCTCGAATTTCACAATGAAGGCAAAGCGCACGTCATCAACAAGCGTGGTCATGAGGTCTGGCTAGTATACAACGACGCAAAGTGGTCCACCCACCCCGACTACGTAGGGTCAATTGTTAGGAGCTAAAGTCAACTAACGACGCTCTCAAATGATAGACACTAGAATAGCTTGATTCGAAGATCCTATGTCCTGTCGATTCTTGCTTTCGGAGATTGACGAAAGGGAAGTCGCTTCCAAGGAAGCGTACTCAATTTTCGAACCGACAGTAGCTCTAGAGGTAGATGGGAGCAATGTGTTCCATCGTCTTAGAATCGATGGAGCGAAGCATACTGTCATAATGCACTCTAGGGAGCAATGGATCAGCGAAACGGTACGTGTGGTTGAAGATCTTCGAGAGCATCCGAAGAGTGAGGGTGAATACAACTATTGGTTGTACGGCACTGGATTTGGCTTCAACCTCACGAGGAAAGAGGACACCCTCAATATCCACCTCAAAGTCAGCTCTGCAGGTCCTACGCAGGGAGCGAGCTATCCCCAGTCCATCCGCATTGGAACACTCTCCGCGAACGAGTGGATTGGAGCGATATTATCTGTTTCTACGGAGTTGAGTAACATGTTTGTTCGTCTAAACCCAGAGACCTATCACGACCGACTTTTTCAAAGACAGCAACAAGACCTCGCGTCATTGAAGAAATGGCTGGAATCGAGCGAAGAGTAAAACCAGAGGAGATCTGAAGGTATGGTCACTCTTCGAAACGCTCGGGAAGCAGGCTGCAAGGACCTTCAGGACTCGTCTGAATTGTATTCTGAGGATGTATTCTTCCGTTCAAATCCACCGGATTCGGACCTCAATCGACCAAGTCGCTGACTTGTACCAGTACCTTCGGTGCGCGAATCCCACTTCTCGCACGAAACTACTGACACCTCGAGGGCAACCCATTCGATCGGTAAGACTGGTGCTTCAGTTTCTTTTCGACTGGCTCTTCTTTTTCTTACGCCAAGCCTATGTCGGGATTCCGACGTTAGAGTTTCCGTTTGAATACTCACGAATCAACCGCGGCTCGTGATTAGCTATTGCAAGCTGAACTTGCTGATCGAATTCTCGAATCGATGGACTTGATCCGGCCGGCTTCTGTTAGGGATTGGCCCGTTTGCTGGTTTCAGAAGGAAGGCCCATCAGCAACGCATGGGTCCAAGGGAAGAAACTATAGGCGGATCAGATGTTGCCAAAGAGTCCCGTGGTCAAATATCTTAGACCTGAGTCAACCATTATTGTAACGACAGTGGAGTCAGGTGCCAGTCGTTTTGCCACTCTCAGGGCTGCTACGACGTTAGCGCCGGAAGATGCTCCCACGAAGAGCCCTTCTTCCCTTGCGAGTCGCCTCGTCATTTCCCTAGCTTCCTCTGTCCTGACCTTGATAATCTCGTTGACAAGGTGAGGTTCCCAGAGGGGTGGGAGAATTCCGATTCCGATACCTTCAATTTTGTGGGATCCAGTTGGTTCTCCAGACAGGACTGCGGATTCGGCAGGTTCTACTGCGGCAACATGAATTGCGCGGTTGTGTTTCCACAAAGCCGTAGTTGCGCCATGAATCGAGTGGGCTGTTCCAACAGCTTGGACGAAGGCATGCAACTTCTCGCCGGTCTGATTCCAGATTTCTTCTCCAAGCGAAAAGTAGCCTGCTATCGCCTCCTTGTTATTCAACTGGTCAGAATACCAGTGATTCGGCTTCTGACTTATCTTCGCGGCAGTGTCCATCATTTCTTTGATGAGCTTCTCAGTGATTTTCTTGTTGTCACTCTTCACCATAGTAATCTCGGCGCCAAACGCCTGCATGGTCTGGCGTTTTTCCTGGCTGAAGGCATCAGAGAAGACCATGTGAGAGCCGTAGCCCTTCGCTGCACAAACCATAGCAAGCGAGATCCCAGTAGTTCCCGCAGTGTACTCAACGACCGTTCCACCAGGTTTTAGCCTCCCATCGCTTGCGGCTGCTTCCACCATTGCCTTCGCTACTCGATCCTTCATGCTCCCCGTAGGATTATGGAACTTATGTACCAGTAAACTGGGGCCCAAATTCCACCCCCCGCACAACCACAGCTCTCGAGGTCATGAGAGACCTAGAAAGCTAGAATTTCAGTTTCTCCTGGTAAGCCGCGAGATCTAGAAATCCGTGTCCCGAAATGTTGAAGGCTATCACTTCTGACTGATTCTTGCGCTTACATTCCAAAGCCTCGTCAATCGCCGCCCTGATCGCATAGGCAGACTCTGGCGCGGGCAGGACCCCTTCGACCTGCACGAAGGTCCTAGCTGCTTCGAAAACGGCTTGTTCATCAGATGGATAGGCGACTGATTCTATTTTTCCGAGATGCTTGAGATAGCTGATGAAGGGCGCGGCAGCATGATATCGCAGACCATCCGCCTTGATGGGATCCATGTCGGACCGATGCCCGAGCGTATACATCTTCAATAGAGGGGTCTTTTCTGCGTGATCTCCGAAATCGTATCTGTACTCTCCCTTTGAGAGGTTAGGAGCGGATGCGGATTGGGCTGCGAGGAATCTGCACTCCCTCTTTCCCCTTACAACCTCGCCCGCGAATGGGAGAATGAAGCCTCCGAAGTTGCTTCCTCCACCCAAGCACCCAATCATCACGTCGGGCTTCTCATCGATCAGATCGAACTGCTTCATCGTCTCCAAACCAATAATCGACTGATGAATCAGAACGTGATTCAGAACACTCCCAAGACAATAGGCGTAGCCAGGGTTCTTCTCGGCGTATTCTAAGCCCTCGGAAACTGCGATGCCCAAGCTTCCCACGTGATCAGGGTTCTTGGCCAGTATGTCCCGCCCTACAGCTGTCTCATGGCTCGGTGATGGGAAGACCTTGCCTCCATACAGTTGCATTAGCGCGCGGCGATCCGGCTTCCAGTCGTAGACTGACCGTACCCAGAATATGACACACTTCAAACCCTGAAGGCTCGCCGCGTAGGCAAGCGCTGTCCCCCACTGACCTGCACCCGTCTCCGTCGAGATGCCGGCGCAACCCTCCTCAGCCGCATAGTAGGCCTGTGCTAGGGCTGTGTTGACCTTATGGGACCCGGTGGGTGATAGGTCCTCACGCTTGTAGTAGAGCTTCGCGGGGGTCCCCAGGAAACGTTCGAGACGTCGCGCGCGGTAGAGAGGTCTGGGCCGACCTGCTTGACGATAGAGGTCCTGAACGGGACTCGGGATAGGGATCCATCGCTCCGTGGAAACCTCTTGTTGTAGACAATGTTTCAGAAGAACTCTCGAGAGATATTCGAGTCTTGACGGCCCGTCTTCTGGATCTTTTGGTTTCGGAAACTCGCCGGGCAGATCAGCGAGGACATTGTACCATGAACCGGGAAGATCGTCGGGGTCGAGAATGATCTGGTCTCGCGCTTTTACAAGGGCTTCCTGCACTTAGAGCGACCAAGATGCTAATATTTCCTTGGTCGAATTAAGGCTTCTCGGTTTGTGGTCACCAATGTTGAGAGTGAACAACGTCGCCAGTGGGGCGTCTTCCACGATTGAGTGATGGAGATGGAACATGCCTCTGAAGATCAGGATATCCGATGGAAATTACGCCGACCGGGACAAAATGATCTGGAATCCCGAGCTCTTTTCTCAGAAGGTCGGGCCGAAAAGCACCGGCCAGGTACGCGGACAATCCTTCGTCTACAGCGGCCAGTAGCACTAGGAGGGAGGCGCATCCCGCATCGAAATACCAGTAAGGTATTGGCCAGTCGATCTCTGTCCCATCCTGCCTAATCTTGTCAGGCTCATGGTATCTGTCGTGGTAGAGCTTCTCGCTCACGCAAGGAACGACCAGTACAGGCGCATCTCCACGGAGACGGTTCTGGTCCTGGAGTCTACGGATTCTTTCGGGCTCCGTAACGAGGACGAATGCCACTCCTTGGCTGAAGCCAGCGCTAGGATAGTGCTGAGCCAATTCTAGTATTCGACGAATCTTAGCCTCCGGGACTGGAACAGGCTTGAAAGCACGTGTCATCCGCCTCTTCCGAACCACTCGGTCAAATTCCATACCCTAATCGGACGAAGGCCATTTGAAAAGAATACTCTCAAAAATACAGAATCTTGAGTAGCTTATCTCTCCCTGTCCTCTTCGCTCCGAACAGGCATTTCTCCCAACGACTTGCCCGCGAAGCTCAGCTCTCGACCATGAGCCTTCAACATATGATCCCTCAACTGCTCCTCTGACTCTATGAACTGCAAGAAAGCTGAATCACAATAGGGACAGGTATACTTCATACGCTCTATCTAGAAATAGGCACAACGGAGGATTAAGTCTTACCCCTCACGCATCAATCATCGCACTCATAGTTGGCTAGACGTTCACCGGTGTCCCGACTGAGCCTTCATGCCCATTCTGGACCAGAATTAGTCCCAGAATTATCAGCCCAGCTTCCACGAAAGCGACAAGGACCAAAACTACCGCCGACAGTGAAACTTTGACAAGTGTCGCGGAAATCGCAGCAAAGCCGACGATCGCGAAGAGGAGTATCCCTCCAAACAATAGTTTCCTAGATGAATCGACAGGATTCAGAGACATTCTCTTGGAAGTATGTGTTCGAGGCTTGTGATAGAAAAGAGCCGCCTACCGTTTTGCTCGAAAACAATTCCAATTCCCTTAAATTCGCATCATTAGAACACTAACAGTTTCCTCTAAGGATACTTTCGGTTCGTTCATGATCTCGTAGTTTGAGAGCAAGATTTGGAGTCAAACTACTTATTCGATCCAGCCGATCATCCTCCCATGCTGACGGCCCAACCCCACAATTCTGACTCGCAACAGTTGCAGAAAACCCAGCCGGGCATTGCCGGGATCACAGAGAAATGGAAGGCGGTGGTTGAGAGAGACGAAACTAGGGATGGACTCTTCGTTTTTGCCGTCCGCTCCACTGGAATCTACTGCAAACCATCATGTCCCGCTCGACACCCGAACACGGAACAGGTTGTGTTCTTCTCAGAGCCTGATGAAGCAGAAAGATCTGGATTCCGAGCATGTAAACGCTGCCATCCTCGAGAGGCCAGGTCATCCGCTAGGGCCGAGCTGATCCAGAGGACATGCAGATACATTGAGGCAAATCTCGATGAAAAACTCACTCTTGAGAATCTTAGCCGTCAAGCAGGTCTAAGCCCTTTTCATTTCCAGCGGACTTTCAAGAGAATACTCGGCATTTCTCCAAGACAATACGTTGAGGCACGTCGTCTCGAGAGGGTGAAACGGTCTTTGACGAATGGAGAGACGGTGACCAATTCCCTCTACAACGCAGGGTTCACTTCCAAGAGCCGTCTCTATGAGAAGACCCCTCCTCAATTCGGAGTGAGTCCAGGAATATTTCGACGAGGTGGAGAAGGCCTACGCATTCACTACGTGATAGTTGATTCTCGCATAGGACGCGTCCTTCTAGCGGCCACAGAACGTGGCGCATGCGCGGTCTGCATGGGCGCATCTGATGAAGCGGTCGAGGCAGCGCTTAGAGAGGACTACTATGCAGCGGACATCCACCGAGACGATGGGGGTATGAAGAAATGGACAGAAGCGCTCCTATCGTATTTCGACGGCCACGAATTTCCAAGAAACCTACCGCTAGACGTTCAAGCTACAGCGTTTCAGTGGAAAGTGTGGAAGGAGATACAGTCGATTCCCTATGGTCAGACGGCGACCTACAGCACCATAGCCAAGTCTCTAGGGGCGCCTCAAGCGACGAGGGCAGTAGCTAGCGCTTGCGCAACAAACCCCGTTGCGATCGTGATCCCGTGCCACAGAGTGATCGGAAAAGATGGAAGTCTGCGCGGCTATGCGTGGGGACTGAAGCGGAAGAAGACTCTGTTGTCGCTAGAGAACAAAGCCCAGTCGGACCCTACTAGTACGTAGCAAGACGAGGGGAGACCATCGAATGACTTCGGGGACAGTACTCGAAACCGAAATGGAACCCAGATCCCTCAGGGATCGTCGAATCTTTACCAACATTCTAGTAGTCGTTTTGGGCGTAATCTGGGGGCTTGCCTTTGTAGCGATACGGACGGCAGATTTCCAACTAAGCCCGGTCAATCTGACAATACTACGCTGGCTCATCGCTTCCGCCGGTTTTCTAACTCTCGCTCCTTTCTTCGGTAAACCAAAGCAACCAGTACAGAGACAACATATTCCTAGAATCCTCGTCGTGTCCCTAGCGAGCGTCACTGGATACCATCTATCGCTGAACTATGCTGAGACCATCGTATCCGCTGGTCTTGCGGGTCTACTCATCTCACTCGGACCCATCTTCGTCGTGGTGCTATCGGCATTGTTCCTCAAGGAGAAGATTGGGAGAAGACTCACGCTAGCATTGGCAGCAGCCATGACCGGGGCGGTAGTGCTGTCTTTGAACGCGGGATTGAACTTCCAAGAAATAACAGGTCCGCTCGCCGTTGTTTTCTCAGCCTTCATGTATTCGGTATTCGCGGTAGGCTCAAAACCTCTAGTGAAGACGTACGGTGCGCTGCCTACCGCGATATGGGTAGCCTTGATCGGCACCGCATTCACGCTACCGTTGATCACCGCGAATTTCGTCACTCAAATCCAACAACTTTCGACGATAACCTGGTTGTCGGTCATCTACTTGGCGCTTCTGAGTACAGTGCTTGCGAATGTGATCCTTTATCTGCTTATTGGGAACCGATCAGTCTCTAGGCTCTCAATCCAGCTCTACATTGTTCCGTTGGTAAGTCTAGTCGGAGGAATAGTGTTGCTCGGAGAAAATGTGACCATCCTTACGGTTTTGGGAGCCATCCTAATGTTTACAGGAGTCGCACTTGCGACTCGAAAACACTGACACCTCTATCCCAGAAACCATTGTTTTCTCAGGTTCTGGCGAGTAGGGCTTATCATGCGCTAGTCCCGCGCAGAGTCTGCCTCTAGACATGTCGGCGCCTAACCCGGTTCTTCGCAAGGCAATGACGATGCGCTATGCGGTTGCTCTCTACATGAGTTCAGTTCTCGGGTCAGGAGTTCTGGTCCTTCCTGGACTTGCGGCCCAGATAGCTGGGCCCGCCTCGCTCGTCGCGTGGATTGCCCTATCGCTCATCAGTTATCCACTTGCCTACACATTTGCAAGCCTTTCAGCGCGAAGACCAGAATCAGGAGGAGTCTACTCCTTCGCCCGGGAGAGTCTCGGCCCAAGCGCAGCTAACGCCGTCGGGTGGCTGTTCATTCTATGGTACGTCACAGGAGCACCCGTAGTCACAGTGATCGCAGCCTCGTACCTAGCGTACGCTTTTCCCTTGACTCAGACCGAAATATTCCTGATAGCAGGACTTCTAACACTCGGAGCATTCTTAGTCAACTATCGAGGAATTGTGGTCAGCAGCAGAGTCCAGCTCGGGGTCATAATTGCGATTGTCGGACTGCTAATTACTGCAGTAGTCGCATCAGCACCTTCCGTGAACCCTGCCAATTTCACTCCTTTCTTTCCCAACGGCTATGTCCCGATCGGAGTTAGCGCGGCGTTGATCTTCTGGTCATACCTTGGCTATGAGAATGTGTCTAATGTTGCCGAGGAGTTCAAGAACCCGGAAAAAGACTTCCACCGAAGCATCCTCTTCAGCGTCATAGTCATCGGTCTTTTGTACATTTCAGTTGCTGTCGCGACCGTGGGAACTAGAGCCTACACGGCTGGTGGAAGCGTTGCACCCTTTGCAGTGATGCTCTCCAACGCTCTCGGAATCTACGGCGCGATAGGAACAGCCATTCTAGCTGTGATCATCATATTCGGAACAATGAACGCCTATACCACCGGGATCTCCCGAGTCATCTATGCAACTGCAAAGGACGGGGGACTGCCGAGGATGCTGGACCGTGTCAACCGTAAGACTCAGGTCCCGGATCGGTCGTTGATGCTACTTCTCGGACTCTCCTGGATTACATTGTTACTATTCTACGCATTCGATGTTCCCTTGGAAACCGAGCTGTTGATTCCTAGTGGGGCAGCGATTATCGTGTACATGATCGGGTCTAGCTCTGGAATCAGGCTTCTGAAGACCCGAGGCGTAAAGAGACTCTTCCCCTGGATCTCCCTAGCCATCTCGATCGTAATGATTTTCTTCGTTGGATTGCTCATATTCATCGCACTGGCGTTCGCAACACTCGGCTTCTTCTACAGAAGACACGGCCCTCCACCTAGCAAAGTAGCTCTAGAGCCTGGAACCCGAGCCACCAAGATACAATGAAATAGGGTAGATCACTGCACACCAGTATGGTCGTTGTAGTCTCGAACAGAATCCCAGTAGCAAAGGGATCTGAAGAGGAATTCGAACGTCGCTGGAAAAACAGGAAATGGGCGATCGCAAACCACCCCGGCTTCATTCGAACGGAGGTTCTGAAACCAGTGAAAGCCGACCACTACGTTGTAGTAACTCACTGGCAGACAATGAAAGACTTCGAAGACTGGACCCACAGCGACTCGTTCATGGAGTCGCACGCGAACTCTCCGCCGAAGGAATCCTTCTCCGGACCCAGCAAGCTCGAGATCCATGAAATCATAGCTGAGCGGGCGCTCGTTCTCTCGCGCTGATCCGCAAGTCAGGCAAAGCCGCTGCAAAAGTCAGAACTGACGGAGGGATAGTTCTGGTCTTCGAGACTGACATATGTATCCTAGGCGGTGGCATAATGGGACTAGCAACCGCCTATTCGATAAGCAAGACCGCCCACTCCAAAGTCCTACTTCTCGATCGTTATGGCGTGGGTAACGACTACTGCAGCTCAAACGATGTCAACCGGGTCTTCCGATACTCCTACGGCAACGACGAACTATACACGAGAATGGCAGTAGAGAGTCTCAAGCTCTGGAAGAACCTAGAAAGGCAGAGAAGGGATTCTTCGACCCCCACGGAGGAGTCCTCCTCGCTTCCAACGCGCTATCGGTTCTCAACTCGTTGGCGGAGAAGCAAGGGGTCAAAGTGAGCAAAGGACGGGTCCGCAAGCTAGTTTTTGGCCATTATCCTTCAGTAGAAACCGATGATGGCGAGACCCTACGATATCACAAACTAGTGATAACCATCGGACCCTGGTCCAATGGTCTCCTGAATACAAAACTGGCCTCGATGGTTCCGACCCGACAACAACTGATCTATTTCAAACCCCAGAATGGATTGGACCCGTTTCGCCCGAGAAGTTGCCCTGTCTTCTTCACGGACAGGCACTATGGTCTGCCAGCAGCAGGAATCGACGGTGTAAAAATCTCACCGAAAGAGCTGAACGATCCGGTTGACCCGGAGAAGGCGGACCGGTCTGTTGACAGCGAGCAGATCTCTGCGTGCAGAGAGGTATGTCGTAGGTTCGTGCCAGGCTTGGCCGCGGGCGAAGTTGTTCGCACCAAGGTCTGTCTCTATGATATGACCGAAAACTCTGATTTCGTCCTCGATAGAGACCCAGACCATCCAGAGGTCATGTACGGATACGGCTTCTCTGGGCACGGATTCAAATTCGCACCCTTGATTGGGACCCTCCTGTCCGAGCTAGCCCTGGAAACAAAACCCAGCTTCACCCTTGAGAGATTCTCCGCCGACCCATCCCAGAGGAGAGCTCCGACAGTTGGAGCTCACCTAGGCCAGGGTGAGTAGCAAAGCGAACAAGACAGCACCAGTCAGAGCCTCTAAGTGCATTTTGATGGCCTTTCTCTGGTCAAGCTTCTTCCAGTCTTCGGACCCAACTTTCTCTAACGTGTCAGACTTCTTCGAGGCAAACCCATGTGGCTCGTGCAAGTCAAAGGTGCCTCTAGCTGCATGCAAGACACAGAACGACATCGACCCCTCCAGACAAGCCAACAGTCCGACGTAGGCGGGAAAGACTAGGGCGAGGCTGAACCAGCGATTTATCGGGTTTAGGACCAGTATGCCGAGGATTATCGATAGTCCGATAAGGACAAGCCCTGTGGTGAGTCGTATGGCCCTACCACGCCTGCCAATATTACACCTACCAGGCACGTATTGGGGAGCCAAAAGTGACCGTTTTCTCCAAACAGTAACAAGCTTCATTTGGGCCCTACGCCATATAGATTGGCAGAGATGGCGGGCACTTCCACTGTTACTCCGGAAAAGGATCAACTCGGGTCAGCCCAGACCACGCAGCAGACTTATCCCGTCCAGGGACGAATGATGAGCAGCCGAAAGACCAGACCCCGAGACGAGGTGGGACACTATGTCTGCCCCAACTGTGGAAGCCCCAGCCTTGTAAGAGACGCTGAAACCGGCGAAGTCATCTGCACCAACTGTGGCTTCGTATTGTCAGACCCATCAGAGAATTATGCAGCCCCAGTTCCACGACGCACCGAGGAAGGACTACTTGAAAGCCAATCAGGACCGCCTGGAAGATTCTCCGCATTCGACAAGAACCTATCCACAATAATCTCAAGAGCCCAAGCGTCAAACCGGAACCTCAACGCTGACGAAAGGCTCCAGCTCTGGCGACTCAGACGGACCCAGCTACGCGCCTCCGCCGGTTCTTCTATGGCGAGGAACCTGTCCCGCGCCATGAGCCAGCTCAGAGGACTATCCGGCCGCCTGAACCTCCCTGAAGTCGTAACCGAGCGAGCGGCACTAATGTACAGGCGAGCCCTCAACAAAGGCTTGGTCAGAGGACGCCCGATAAACGGAATGGTCGCAGCTTCAACCTATGCGGCCTGTAGGCTCACTGACGTCCCGCGGTCTCTGAGCGAGATCGCGAAAGCTTCGGGAATGAGCCGGAAGTTACTCGCTCACTATTACAGAGCATTGGTCCGTTCTTTGGACGTGACAATGGCGATCGAAGACCCACTCAAACGCGTCTCAAAGATCGCCTCTCGAGCTGGTGCCGATTCGCAGACCGAGATGCTTGCCGGAAAGATTCTGCGAGAAGCAATCAGACTACGGGTCAACGTAGGAAAAGACCCTGACGGGCTGGCAGCTGCGGCGCTGGACCTTGCAGCCAGGATACGAGGCTCCATGGTCATGCAGCGCGACTTAGCGAAGGCGGCAGGCGTCTCCGAAGTCACTATCCGAAGCCGTATGAGAGACCTCAAGACGGCTTCAAAGTCTCTGGGTCTTCCAGACGTAGCCTAGACTGTCACTGACTAGTCGCTCCGCAAGTAACGTCATTCAAACCAGTTTGCGATAGTGTTGGCTCCGCAAGGAGGGTATCACGCCAGCTACTGTAGACGCTGGGATACGTCTTGCCTAGAGGCCAGGGAACACGGTACCGTACGTAGACGCTACTCTTGATGCTGTTACAATTCTAGCGGACGCCATAATGATACTCTCTCTCGTAAAAGATCCCCTCTCTTATTTTCAATCTTACAAGAACTATTTCGTGGCCATTTATCTTGCCTTTCTATCGTTTCCAGCGTCAGACCTAGTTTTCATCTTTTCTCCCAACCTTTCATGGATGAGACTCGCGACCCTCGCCTTTGTAACATCTGGAGCATCGATAGCAATGCTCTGGGGATTTGTTTCCACCAGGCTATACCTGTATCCCGAGCCTCTGACCTTGAAGAGAATCTTCTCTAGCCCGTTTCGACCAATATTTCTCGTCTTCGCGATATACTTAGTGCCAATGATTCTTGGAATCGTTGTCGCGTGGGCAGTACCTTCCGCAATTCTCACCGATCCATCCAACCAAGTGACCTACGTGCTCGAAGGTGTGATGCTTCCATCAGCAAACATTGGGCCAATTCTTCTAGGGATAGGAGGAGTATTGGTAACTGCTTTCACCTTCTATCCCCTAGCAGTACTCTCTCGACTCCGATCTCAACTCAAGGACAAGGAAGTCCGACAAGCCCTAATGATAATCGCGTCAGCTTTCGGCGCGATCAGCTTCTCTCTACTACTTTCCATGGCACTATCGTCCGTTGGCTATAGCATTCGAGGATCAGCAAACCTACTTTCAGTGGCGCTGATAGTAATCGCAGTTCGAGCCTTTCGGAAACCTACCTTCCTAAAGGCGTTCCTAGGCGTAGTTCCCTCACTTGAATCCTCACCAACAGCTTCTCGTTACGACCAGATGATTCTCATTCATACAGCTAGCGACGAGAAGTTCGACTCATTCTCGAAATACATTGTGGATAGTGTGAGTCAGCGAAATCGAGTGATCTACTTCCACCAAGCCGATGAGGCGACCATTAGGGAGGGCCTTTCTCGGCAAGGCATCGACGTTACGCGATATACTCTGAAGGGCTCTCTGCGACTTCTAGCAATGGGAAGCATCTATCCAAAGAAAGGAATGCTTGATGAAACGCCCCTAGATCTCGTCAAAGAACTACTCCTTGAGGCCAAGACACTAGGCAATGAAGGTCTCAGCGTCATTCTCGACTACGATGATTTCGCGATTCGTCCCCTCCAAAAATTCGTGCAACATCTCACGGATCCCCGGTGGACGAGCCCAGACCATTCCTTGCACGTGCTAATGGCGTTCGATTCGACAGTGTTCCGAGGCGAAGAGGCTTCCCTCGCTCAGCTGGAGCGCAAGATCCGAACTCTCGACCTGTCAGAGTCGACTGATACCTTCTCAAGCACTGTTGGACTATCTCATGATGAGATCAGTGGAAGGAAGATACTTCTCGAATTCGACCCTCAATCTGACGACGACCGGATTTTCAAATCGCTACTCGGTGAATCTGCCTCCCACTTTGAAAGGACAGTGGTTTTCACGCGAAAGGGGCGCCCCGTCTACTCATTAGCTCTGAGACAGCCTGCAGCAAGAATCTTCGTACTTACGTCCAGAGTCTCGTATCCTAAGGTTGAGAATGAGAACCTTGTCTTACTTCCTTCATACGACACGTCGCTAATTCTTGACGCGTTGAATAAGACCATAGAAGCGTACGCCGGATCATCTTTCACGATCGTATTCGACAGCATCACCCATTTCGTCTTCACACTGGGACCTGAAAGAACATACTCACTAGTTCGTCAGGCACTAGAATTGATGATCTCCAACAAGATCACTGCGATATTCGCAATGAACTCAAGGGCACACGACCAAAAGACGATGTCGATTTTTGAGGACATGTTCGACCTCGAGATTATCGATGAGCTGGGGAAGGAGGTTCCGCAAATCAGGAAAAAAGTAACGGCAATGAACTAGCCGTTCTTGAGTTATCTCGTATACAACGAATGTAGATCTAGAACCTTGCCTGGATTCCGGGCAAATCGACTGTGTTAGGCGACTAACTCTGGTGCTTTGATAGTCTGCAAGTATTTCGCTCGAAGTATGATCTCGTAGTATTTCGTGGCAAACTCGATTCCTGTTTCAAGACCAATCATGTCGTGCTTATCGTGACACTCCGTAAGAATCAGAAGCAACGAGCCGAGAATCTTTGACCAGTAATCATCTCCGATGACGCGGGTGTTGAAAATCCGATCGGACTCAAGAAGGTAGCTCACGTAGCGGCCGTCTCGAACGCCGTGGTACCTGAAATAATTCATGGTATTGTGTGCATACGTATCTGGCACACCAAGCGTTCTGGAAAACTCGGTCAGGAGGGTTTTCACCTCTTCCCACCGTGGATCATTTAGGATCTGGATAGAATCGTGGCCAGAGTGATTCTCGATTTCGTCCTGTTTCACACAGACCTGTACGTAGATCTCAGCTGCTCGCCAAGACTTCATCGGACTAAGCTCAGGAAACAGGTTCAAGAACACTTGAAAGAAGGCTTCACTAGCCTTGTCAAGGTGGCCTATGTCGTGTTCCACATACCCAGCTACTACATTATGCGCTAGACGTCTTGCCATTTCTCCTATTTCATCGCGCGATTTCGGAATTGGGCTAATCCTGGAAAGGATTGCCCTGTTCGATAGACTAGCCCCCTCAGTGGTTTTCCCACCTTGCCCGGCCAATTCTTGGACTGTCGCCGAACTAATCCTCTCTAAAACTAAGTCTCAGTTTAGTTTCAGCTATGTTCGGCCGATATAATCGTGGCCTACTATTCTAGCGAAAAAGATTCTACGCGCCTTATATTCTCCAAGACCCGACAAAAAGATGTTCTGTTAGCCTTTTCCAGATATAGAATAATCTGTCCAATAGAAGAAATGTCAAGAAAGCTTCTGAGAGAAATGATGCTTGCTTCCTAGAGAGATCGCTTCTCCCGGATTTCAGGAATAGGAAGAACGTCCACCGGGATGTGCATAACTCCGCCAGCAGCACCAATCCCAACTGTGTCCAACGCATCCACCGGGAACATGGCCACTCAACTCCGAAGAATGCGCTATTCACGAGGTATAGGTCAGCTTCAGCCAGAAAGGGGCAGAGTCCGACGGACCTGCACTGAATTTGGAACCAAAGAAGTGTTGCGGAGGAGTCACTTCGTTAAACTGGAAGAACCAAGGATTCCAGATCACCTCGGTCCCGGTAAACGGGTTGTTCTTTGGCTGCGACTCCAGAATTCTCTCTCCTGCTGAACCTTGGACTAGCAATTTCCGCAGCATTCGGCTTCAGCTTCCTCTTCTCAAAGATCAAGCAACCCGTAGTGCTGGGTCAGCTTATCGCAGGAATAATTATCGGACCCTTCGGTCTTGGATTGATACAGGATCTCGGAACGATAAATCTGCTTGCTTCTCTCGGAATTGTACTACTACTCTTTACAGTCGGATTAGAACTTGACCCGCTAGAGATCCGTAAGATCGGGACGGACAGTTTCATACTAGCCGCCGTGGAACTCACGATCAGTTTCGTCTCAGTCTTCGGCGTAGCACTGCTAGTTGGTCTCAGCACGATCGAAGCTGTGTTTGTCGGCGCCGTCGTTGCGACGACGAGTACTGCGATAATGAGCAAGATACTCCTCGAGTCAAAGAGTTTCCATGCCAAAGAGTCTGAAATGGTCATAACCGCATCAGTCATCGAAGATTTTGCCACAGTATTCATCCTCCTGTTGCTACCAGGCCTTGCAGCGGCCAGCAATCAAGTTGCATCCACCGATCTCGCCCTGTTGGTCGCCAAAGGAATCCTTCTAGTCGCCGTCATCTTCGTCTTCGGCTGGAAGATAGCACCGAGGATCATTGACCGTGTAACTCAGAGCGATCAGGAATACAAAGAAACGGCGTTTCTCCTCGCTCTATCCTTCGGCTTCGTCTTCGCACTAGTCTCATCCTTCCTCGGATTTTCTCCAGC
>WNFT01005691.1_pt1 | contig 17125 bp, 15 predicted proteins | sample 5400191 | NCBI WGS metagenome assembly WNFT01 (sample SAMN13153359, study PRJNA577476) | soil metagenome | isolation source: 80 cm saprolite under Madrone tree | place: USA:California | collected 2016-06-14 | reverse complement strand
TTGCGGCCGCCTCTAGTTCTTCCGGTGTCAGGCCCAGCCGCTGAATGGTTGCGTGGACCCGGGGCCATTCTTCGGCAAGGAACTTCTGCCGTTCGCCTTGCAGCAGCAGTTTGCGTGCGCCGGTATTGATGAACATGCCAAGGCCTCGTTTGGTCTCGACAAGCTCCTCGTCCACCAGTTGTTGATAGCCCTTCAGAACCGTAAGCGGATTGACGCGGTATTCCGCCGCGACATTGCGCACGGACGGCAGCGGATCGCCTTCTTTGAGCACGCCGTCAAGTATCATGGCGACGACGCGGTCGCGAAGCTGGCGGTAAATCGGCTGACTGTCGTTCCACTCACGGTCCATCATGTGTTCCAGATACCCTTACGAGAGATACCCTTCCGTCATTTTGTCCGCTGCAGGTCGACGTGCGCTTGTACCGGCTTGTCCCCCGGCATCATGAAAGTCCAGTCCTCGGTGTGATGGTTCGCGTCGATGATGGTGAACACCGCGTGGTACATGTGTCCGTACTTATTGCTGCCGGAAAGATCGGCAAATTCGAATTCCAGCGTCTTTCCATCCGGCGATATTCTTCCGGTCATGCGCGGCCGGTTCCCCGCGTCACAATAGTGGACCAGTGTGAGCTGGTCCGCGTCGACGTACAGCATCGTGACGGGATGGTCGTACTTTGCCGGGTCCAACGGTGTTCCGGCTTCCTGGAACTCGTGCACGAGGACGTTTCCCCGCGAGGTCACACGCATCGACACGTGCAGCGGCTTAATGTCCACCTTCGCCGCTACCGGCATGTCGGTCTTCACGGGGCCTTCCCAATCTCCCGCTAGGGTTTTCATGGTGTCGAAGGAAGTCTGCGCCTCGGACTTCGGCGCTGGAGTCTTGAGCTCGTCCATCTTGTACGCGTCGGACTGCGCGAAAGTCATGGAAACCGACATCAGAGCAACGGGCAGCACATAACGCAGTGATTTCATATTTCTTTCTCCTTTAAGAAGTTCATTTCTTGCTGATCTCGGGCCGGGGTTATTCGCTGGTTCACTCACTTGCGATCAAGCAGCTTCAACGAACCCCCTCGTCCTATACCGTTATAGCTAACTATAACACTATGTCAGATATCAAGCGGTTTCTTACTCTTCCTTGCCCGTCGCTATCTACATAGGACAAAGGGTTCTCGTGGTCGTTGGCTGAAGCAGGCAATTTGGCTCAATGGGAGTTCAGGCCTACTCGCCTGGCGAAGGACCTAATCCCGGTTAGTCGGCTTCGAGGAAGTGACCGTGGATCGGCCACCTCAACGGACCTGATCGCGTTCCAATGGCCAGCCGTTCGGAAGTCATAGGCGCGGGTGCAGGTTTGGGTGCATCTAAAGAAGGAAAAATGGCTCCCGAGTTCTCGTAAGTGACACCAGATAGGGCACTTAGATTTTCCATCATTTCGGCTGTTAACCGACAGGCTGTAGGTTCGAATCCTACCTGGGGAGCCAACTCCTTATTTCGCAATGCGTTGGCAGAGTCCAGAACATTCGGTCGTCTACCGAAGGGTTGCTAGTTCGAGGGAACACGTCCCCCTCCGGGTTCGATGGGGTTCGCAATTCTCAATCGTGTGCAGAAGAGCGAGACTCTTGCTATCTGAACAACGTGGGTGCCGTAGGGAAGGTTAGTCTGCCGATTTCTTCCAACCGCGGAAGGCGGCGAGAAGCTCTTCTTTGGCGCGCGGTTTTATGGTTTCCTCGGAGAGCGATCCGAGCGTACGGATGGTGGCTTGCATCTGTTCGAGATAAATTTTGCACCAGTCGCACTTAGCAATATGCTGGTCAAAGCGTTCTTTATCTATCGAGGAAAGGGCTCCTTCGAAGTAGTCGGTCACGATTTCGACTAGGTCCTTGCAGGTTAGTTCATTCAAGTTCGTTTCCGTGTCGGCCTAGTTCGCCCCGAAATACTGATCAAGCGCCTGCCGGACTTTGGACCGCGCCCGGTGCAGTAACACCCTCTGATTAGTCTCGCTGACCCCCAAAACGTTGCAGACTTCCTGCGCAGTCCATCCCTGAACGTCGCGGAGAGTGATGACCTCGCACTGGCTTGCAGGGAGGCCATCAATTGCGGCCTGGGTGTAAGCCTTAACCTCTTGAGAGAGAAGGGATTGTTCCGGATTGGCGCCCCAGTTGCGCGGCTGCGTGACCCAACCACCGGGCCATTCGGGATCGTTTTCGTTGAACTGGCTCGGGTCCACGGCGGGCTCTCCGTGATCGGATTGCGGGTCGAACATGGCAGAAAACGGGATCATGCGGCCTTCCCTCTCGCCACGAGTCTTTGCCCGGTTGATGAGGATCTGGAACATCCACGTCTTCAGAGAGCACCGACCTTCGAAATTATCCAAACCCTTCAGAACGCCCATCCAGGTTTCCTGAACTACTTCTTCCGCGACGGCCTGGCTGCAGACGTACATCCTCGCGACCCGAAGCAGAGAGCCCTGGTGCAAGGTGACGAGGCGAGAGAATGCTGACTCATCTCGACGGCGCAACGCCGCGAGCAGTTCCATCTCTTTGGTTGGGACGCCGAAAGAACCTTGGAGTGATGTATTGCGCGCCTGTGGCCGGATCTCGTTGGCCTGGTAGGTGCGCATTTTCACAGAACTCCCTCGGCTGTGCGATCAGGGGTTACGACTGCTCCGGCGGTCGCGACCTTGAATTGGGTTTGGTGTCCAGTTTCACGAGATGAGACGGAACCACGGCTGAAAAGATGCAGAAATTCTGCGGTAAACCGAACGGGCAGCACAGGGTTGCACTGAAGGGAACCCAAGACGTAAACTTGCGCATCCCGAAACTGGAATGCCGAGGGTGAGCAAGTGAGTTTCCTACCGGAAGTTCAACTAGACGACAACTTCGGCCCTTTCGTCGCCTTTCAAGAGAATTTGGGGTTCCTTCCCAATCTCTTCCGCGCTCAGACATTGTTGCCCCGCGTCTTAGAAGTTCAGGCGCACATTGCGGGCACAGTTCTCCTGAAGGACAAGGCGCTTTCCAGAATACAGAAGGAACAGATCATCCTGATTGTCGCAGCCGCCCGGCAAGACACATATTGCGTTACCGCACATTGCAAGATTTTGTCTTCCCTTGGCAAGTCGGAGTCCCAACTCGATCAGCTCTTGACCGACTACCATCGCGCTGGTCTCTCGGCAGCCGACGTGGCTTTATTAGACTTCTCTCTCAAATTGAGCCACCACGCGCCGTCGGTGCATTCGGGGGACATCGAAGCACTACGCGGGTGTGGCCTCGACGACGAGTCGATCCTGGAGGCCGTCCAAGTAACCGCCCTGGCCCGTTTCCTTTGTACGCTCACTGTGGGCCTGGGCCCCGAGCCGGATTTCCTACCTCGCAAGCTTCCTTCGAGTGCGATCACTTCGCCGCGCGAGACAGGCGTTGAGAGTTCGATCGCCCAGGCCCCTCACGCAACAGTCAAGAAGGGACCGTATCTGCGTTCAGCATACCAGAGCCCAATGAATTTCGCGCCTTTCGCCTTCTTTCAGAAGAGCTTCGGGTTCATACCAAACATCTTTCGCGCTCAGGCATTACGGCCCGACGTGCTCGAGGCTGAGGCGGAAGCCGTCGGCAAGATCCTGCTAACCGAAGATGTTCTTACCCGAGTGCAGAAGGAAAGCATTCTCCTAGTGGTCTCGGCAGCAAACCTTAACTCTTATTGCGTAGCGGTGCATTGCGACATGCTGCGGGGTTTGGGCATACCCTCGGAGGAGAGCGACCAGATAGCGGTGGACCACCACCAGTCCAACCTCTCCGAAGCCGATAGAGCATTACTGGACTTTGCTCTCAAGCTCGGAGTACGTCCTGTTGAGTTTCGCCGTGAGGACATAGATTGGCTTCGAGGACATGGCTTCACGGAAGAGCACATCTTGGAATCTGTGGTGATGACGGCTCTTACGAATTTCCTCAACACGGTTCAAATGGGGCTGGGTACCGTACCGGATTTTGAGCCCCGACTTGTCCTTGAGCCGAAGAAAATGCATCTTTTGCCAGACGTAGCGCGTCCTATGGCGGATAGTTCCGTTCTCTCGCTACCCCCGAAGGCAGTCGAGGACCCGGACGCTAGTTTGGTAGTCAAGGCGCGAGACGGCGGCTTGGAGGCTTTCGAGGAATTGATTCGCCGCCACAGCCGGTCTGTGTACCGCACTTTGATGGCGATTCTGGGCGACCCGGAGGAGGGGAAGGACGCGTTGCAGGACGCTTTCCTGAATGCATTCAAGCATATTGGTGAGTTCCAGGGTCGTTCGAAGTTCTCGACTTGGTTGGTGAGTATCGCCAGGAACACTGCCCTTCAACGTCTGCGGGATCGGAAGGACATGGAGAGCCTGGATGAGGGTGCGTTAGAGGGAGAGGAGGAGTTTCGCCCGCGGCAGGTGCGTGCTTGGCAGGACAATCCCGAGCAAATGTATTCTGCGTCCGAGAGGCGGCAGTTGGTGGAGAGAGGGATCATGGGCCTTCCCGCCAAGTATCGCGTTGTGCTCATGCTGCGGGATATGGAGCAGCTTTCTACCGACGAAGTAGCGCAGAACCTAGGGCTCAGTGTCCCGGCTCTTAAGGCGCGGCTATTCCGGGGCCGGTTGATGTTGCGAGAGTTGCTCTCGCCTCACTTCACGGCCAGGGCGGAGAGGGCAGGCATATGATCACCTGCGATGAATTCTTCGCCGAGTTCGGAGACTACCTTGAGAATCGAGTTTCGCCAGAGGTCCGTCAGGAACTCGAACTGCATCTCTCCCAGTGCCGCGCCTGCCATGTACTTTACGATTCCACTCGCAAGACTTTGAAGATAGTGACGGAGAGTGGTTCTTTCGATTTGCCTCAGGACGTCTCGGAGACGATCGTAGACCGCATCATGGCAAAGCTACGCGGCGAGCGCGGCCTGCAACCCTGAATTTATCTTGAGGCGCAGCCGGGCGAAGTTTCGCTAGCCCGCAACGCATCGGGACGCAGTACGACCCCCGGATTCCTGATACAAACAAGAGTTCCGACTCATCTAGCAGAATTCCCCCACCCTGGTTGTAACGAACACCCGCCGGCGCGGACTACAGGGCATGCGGGCAAACACCGTAATCACAAAGACGGAAGGCTTAGCAGAAATGCATCCGCCGGGCATGTCCGACGCAATGGGCGCAGCAGCGATACATGTGGCTGAGTTCGTCCTGTGGCTGTTAGCCAACTATCTCGTCTATTGCCTCGGTGTGGCCCGCGAAACTTTCGAGCTTGTTAAGGAGAATTAACCATGCAGAAGCGCAGTGTGTACATCGTAGTTGGCCTCGGAGCCCTCATCGTGCTCTGGGCATTGTTTCGTCCGGAGAAGCTGTTCGTGAACCAGAAAGTGAACGAGAGCTTGCCGACGACCGCAACCCCAGCAGCATCCATGCCGACGGGGACGAGCACCATAGCTCCTGCGGCTTTGCTTGCAGGGCCGTTTCACAGCGGCGCGCATGAGACGACGGGAACCGCATCCATCTACCAGCTTGATGGCGGGAAGCGAGTCCTCCGCTTGACGAACTTCAAGACGTCGAATGGGCCGGATGTTCACGTATATTTGGTTGCGGCGAACGACGCAACGGACAACGACTCGGTGAAAAAGGCCGGGTTCCTCGACCTCGGTTCGCTGAAAGGCAATGAAGGCGATCAGAACTATGATCTACCAATGAATGTCGACCTCACGAAGTATCGTGCGGTCACGATCTGGTGTGCACGCTTTAACGTGAACTTCGGCACGGCTCCTGTGAAGGAAGGCGTGACGGCAATGAACGAAACGCCGAAGGCTCTTGCCGCCGGGCAATTTCATAAGGGCGCACATGACACCTCAGGGGTCGCGACGATTTATCAAGTCGCAGGTGGGAAGCGCGTTCTTCGTTTGACGAACTTCAAGACGTCCAACGGGCCGGATGTCCACGTGTATCTGGTGGCTGCGAACGACGCGATGGACAGCGACACCGTGAAGAAGGCCGGCTTTCTTGAGCTCGGATCGTTGAAAGGCAACGAAGGCGATCAGAACTACGATCTGCCAGCGAATGCGGATCTTTCGAAATACCGCGCGGTCACGATCTGGTGCGCGCGCTTCAACGTGAACTTCGGCACGGCGCCACTGGTGCAGCAATGAGCACGAACGCAAACCAACTCGATTCCTACTGGGAGGTTGCTTTCCAGGACACTCTGCTCGACGTAGCGGCGGCCGTCGCCGCAACAGAACCCCAGTCGGTCGTGTTCCGGGAACAGCCTCCAGTAGCCCAGCTTGCACTGAGCCTTCGTTGGGCGGTGCGTGAGCCGGTAGGAGAACCAGTCTAATGGGTAGCGCCGCACAACTCGCGTTGGCGCCCGAATGGAAAAGGCTCGAGGAATCGCGGGATCGCAAAGCCCACTGGAAGCGCTGGGGACCATATCTTAGTGAGCGCCAGTGGGGCACTGTTCGCGAGGATTACAGTGAGTTCGGGACGGCCTGGGATTATTTCCCGCACGACCAGGCAAGGTCTCGGGCTTACCGCTGGGGTGAAGACGGTTTGGGTGGGATTTCGGATCGCCACCAGAAGATCTGTTTTGGTATTGCGCTTTGGAACGGTCGGGACGCCATTCTGAAAGAGCGTTTGTTCGGCTTGACCGGCAGCGAAGGCAACCACGGCGAAGATGTGAAGGAATACTACTTTTATCTTGACTCCACGCCGACACATTCCTACATGAAGTTTCTTTACAAGTATCCTCAAAAGGCGTTTCCGTATGCCCGGCTCGTCGAAGAAAACCGGCGGCGCGGAAAGCAGGAAACCGAATTCGAGCTTCTTGACAGCGGGCTGTTTGAGGAAGACCGTTACTTCGACGTTGTCATCGAGTACGCGAAGGCGACGCCGGAAGATATTCTTATCCGCATAACCGCTTACAATCGCGGGCCGGAAGCCGCTCACCTGGAACTTCTGCCGACGCTTTGGTTCCGCAACACGTGGTCATGGGATCCCAGCGCGAAACGTCCGATGCTTTTGAAGGAGGCCGATGGCCGCGGTGCTGCGGTGATTCGTGCGGAAGAGAGCATGTATGGCAAGCGCTGGCTCTTGTGCGAAGGAACGCCCGAGTTACTTTTCACTGAAAATGAGACGAACCTTCAGAGACTCTTCGGCGTTGCGAACCGCACTCCTTACGTCAAAGACGGCATCAACAATTATGTCGTTCACGGCGAGGGTGATGCTGTGAATCCCGAGCAGACGGGAACCAAAGCGTCGGCGCGTTACCGGCTCAGAATAGAACCCGGCGCGAGCGTTACGCTTCGTTTACGGTTGACGGATCAGGCCAGCTTTGGGCGCGCGTTGGCGACCGCGGGCGTTCCTAACGGCCCTGTCAGAAAATCACTCGGTGCCGCTGCGGCGCCGGCCCCAGTGGAAAATCCCTTCGGGCCCGGATTCGACAAGCTTCTTGCGCAGCGAATTGCCGAGGCTGACGAATTTTATTCGAAGCGTATGCCGAAAGGCCTTTCCAAAGACGCGCAATCCGTCCAACGTCAGGCCTTTGCAGGAATGCTTTGGTCAAAGCAGTTCTATCACTATGACGTCAACGCCTGGCTCGAAGGCGATCCGGCCGGGCCGCCTCTCGCGGCGAGCCGGCGAAACGGTCGCAACAAAGAATGGGCGCACCTCTACAACGCGGACATTATTTCCATGCCGGACAAGTGGGAATATCCGTGGTATGCGGCGTGGGATCTCGCGTTTCATTGCATTCCGCTCGCCCAGATTGATCCGGATTTTGCCAAAGAACAGCTCACGCTGATGCTGCGCGAATGGTATATGCACCCGAATGGACAATTGCCTGCCTACGAGTGGGCGTTCGGCGATGTGAATCCTCCCGTGCACGCATGGGCTTGCTGGCGCGTGTACAAAATCGAGAAGCGTATTCGCGGCGTTGCCGATCGGGTGTTTCTCGAGCACGCATTTCACAAATTGCTTCTGAACTTTACTTGGTGGGTGAACCGTAAAGATGCTGATGGAATGAATGTATTCCAGGGCGGCTTCCTAGGGCTCGACAACATCGGCGTGTTTGATCGCTCGGCGCCTCTCCCGACCGGCGGGCACATCGAGCAGTCCGACGGCACGAGCTGGATGGGCATGTATTGCCTGAACATGCTAGCGATCGCGCTCGAACTGGCGCGAGAGAACCAGGCGTACGAAGGCGTTGCCAGCAAGTTCTTCGAGCACTTTGTTCACATCTCGCACGCGATGAATGATCTCGGCGGCGAGGGCATCTCTCTGTGGGATGAGCAGGATGGTTTCTACTACGATGTGCTCCATCTGCCCAACGGCGATCACTTTCCGTTGCGCGTGCGCTCGATGGTGGGTCTGATTCCACTTTATGCGGTTGAAACACTCGAATCCGACATTCTGGGCATGCTGCCAGGATTCAAGCGGCGCATGCAGTGGTTTATTGACAACAAGCCCGAACTCCGCGAGCACATCCGGACGACCGAAGTGCCCGGAGGCGGAACGCGATACCTGCTCTCGATCGTGAATTGCGAACGCCTTCCGAAGGTGCTTCGTTACATGCTTGACGAATCCGAGTTTCTCTCCGACTACGGTATCCGGGCTATTTCTCGGGTGCACCGTGAAAAGCCGTTCATGCTTGAAGCAAATGGAATGTCACATCGCGTGGATTACGAGCCGGCCGAATCATCCACCGGCCTTTTCGGCGGAAACTCTAATTGGCGCGGCCCAATCTGGTTCCCCGTAAATTACCTGCTGATCGAATCACTCCAGAAATTCCATCACTTCGTGGGCAACGATGTGCGTGTGGAATATCCGACCGGGTCAGGCCAGATGAAAACCCTATGGGAAGTTTCAGCGGAGCTGTCACGTCGTCTGGCACGCATTTTTCTTCGCGACCGCGACGGCCGGCGCCCGGTTTTTGGCGAGGCTGACAAATTTCAGACTGATGCTCACTGGCGCGATTACGTCCCGTTCCACGAATACTTTCATGGGGACACGGGAAGAGGCGTCGGGGCAAGCCACCAGACGGGTTGGACCGGCCTCGTAGCCAAGTTGATCGAGCAGAGCGGTGAATGACGTGGGCTCGAGAGCGACCCCAGTCGAAAAGGAGGTCACGGTGGACGAAAAAAAACAGCCAGAGCGGAAGGTCGTCACGCTTGCGGCCGCGCCGGTGAGCTTTGGACGGGAACTCTGCGGTAACTTGGCCACCGCCGAAAAACGGGAGTGGCTGGTGACGAATGGGATTGGCGGCTTCGCCTCGGGAACAGTCGCCGGTGTTCAGACGCGCCGCTATCACGGATTGCTGGTCGCCGCCTTGAAACCTCCCCTCGGGCGCACGCTGCTTGTTTCTCAGTTGCAGGAGTCCGTCGAATACGACGGGCATTTCTATGAACTAAACACCTGCCGGTGGGCCGGCGGCACAGTTACTACAGGAGGACATCGTCTTATCGAGAGTTTTCGGCTGGATGGAACTACAGCGGTGTGGACGTACGCCTGTGCCGATGCACTGATGGAGAAACGCATCTGGATGGAGCAAGGCGTCAACACGACCTACGTTACCTATAATCAGATTCGCGGTTGTCGGCCGATGGAACTCAAAGTCAAGGCGCTCGTCAACTATCGCGATTACCACGGAAGCACGCACGCAGGCGGCTGGACAATGAATGTTCAGAGTGTCGAGCATGGTTTCCGCGTTGCTGCGTTTGAAGGGGCAACACCCTTCTATCTCTTGACCTCGTCGGCCAGCGCGGAATCTGCCCACGACTGGTACTACAATTTCGATCTCGATGCGGAGCGCTACCGCGGGCTGGACGACCGTGAAGATCATCTGCATGCGGCGACGTTTCGCGCCACTCTCTCTTTCGGTGCCTCGCTCACAATTGTCGCAAGCACGGAAGCCGCACCGGAGCTGAACGGAGAAACAGCGTTTCAAAGACGGATGGCGCACGAGCAATTCCTCGCAAGTCGATGGGATGCCGCGAACCCGGAGATTGTGAATGATATTCCCGCGTGGATTCGCCAGCTCGTCCTCGCAGCCGATCAATTCATTGTTAGCCGGCCGCTAGCCGACGACCCCGGCGGGCAAACCGTCATCGCGGGGTACCACTGGTTCGGTGATTGGGGCCGGGACACGATGATCGCACTGCCCGGACTGACGCTCGCCACGGGCCGGCCGGAAATTGCAGCTCGCATTCTCCGCACTTTCGCGCGTTTTGTCGATCGCGGGATGCTGCCGAACGTCTTTCCCGACGCCGGGCAAGCGCCCGAATACAACACGGCGGGCGCTGCGCTGTGGTATTTCGAAGCGGTGCGACAATGCGTCGCGGCCACAAATGATCTCGGGCTCCTGCATGAACTCTTTCCAGTGCTGGGAGAGATCATTGACTGGCACGTCCGCGGAACACGTTACAAGATTCACGTGGATCCTGAAGACGGTTTGCTGTTCGCGGGAGAACCGGGCGTGCAGCTTACATGGATGGACGCGAAGGTAGGTGATTGGGTCGTAACGCCGCGCATTGGAAAGCCCATCGAAATCAACGCGCTCTGGCTGAATGCGCTCGTGACGATGACACAGTTTGCGCAAATGCTGAAGAAACCGACTGCCGGGTATGCTTCCCTGGCCACCTGCGGGCGGCACCTACTCACGTCGCACGGCCTCCGCAGCCTTACGCCTGATGATTCGAGTTATCGCGGTCGGTATGAGGGTTCATCACTTGAGCGCGACGGAGCGTATCACCAGGGCACAGTTTGGGCCTGGCTCCTGGGACCCTTTGCCCTCGCCCACCTGCGCGTGTACAACGACGCGAAACAAGCCGCGCGGTTTCTCGAACCTCTGGCAGCCCACTTGAATGTGCACGGGCTCGGCAGTATCAGCGAGATTTTCGACGGCGACGCACCCTTCGCACCGCGCGGCTGCATCTCGCAGGCTTGGTCGGTCGCGGAAGTGCTTCGCGCATGGATTGCGACGGCCGAGGCGCGCAGAACAATCAAACCGGAAAGGGCAAAGGGTATTAGCGCATAGCGCCCAGTCCGGAACGAGAATTCAAGGAGAGAAAAAATGAAAGCGATCGCAGTGATTCCAGGTAAGCCGAATAGCATTCATTTGCGGGAAGTGCCCATGCCGAAGCTCGAACAAATCCCGAATGGGCGCGGAGTCCTCGTCAAGCTGACTCGGGTCGGTGTGGACGGCACGGATAAGGAGATCAACGCCGCCGAGTATGGAGCCCCGCCGCCGGGCGACGACTATCTGATTCTCGGCCACGAAAGCTTCGGCCGCGTCGAAGGGGTTGGTCCGAATGTCTGTGAATTTCAGCCCGGTGATTACGTTGCCGCCTCCGTGCGGCGACCCGGATCCAGCCTCTATGACAAGATTGGCCTGCAGGACATGACTACCGACGACACCTATTTCGAGCGCGGCATCAATCTTCTCCACGGATACCTCGCGGAATACTACGCAGATTCGGCCGAATACCTGGTCAAGGTGCCGAAAGGGCTCAGCCAGGTCGGAGTGCTACTGGAACCGAGCAGTGTCGCTGAAAAGGCCATCGGCCAGGCCCACGAAGTGCAGCGCCGCCTACGCGTTTGGAGGCCAAAGCGCGCCGCCGTGCTTGGTGCGGGAACGCTCGGCCTGCTTGCCTCACTTTTTCTCCGGCTGCGCGGACTCCAGGTCACAACATTCGGGCTTGCGCCATCGCCCTACCTGAATTCACAACTCCTCGAAGAAATTGGCGTCCGCTATGTCTCAACGAAAACTACAAGTCTGAAGGACGCCTCCGCGAAACACGGCCCCTTTGATTTCATCCTCGAAGGAACTGGTTTTTCGCCGCTCGTATTCGAAGCCATGGAAGTGCTCGCGAAGGATGGCGTCCTGGCCATGGTGAGCATTACCGGCGCGGACCGCAAGATTGAAATCCCCGCCGACCGCATCAACCAGGGATTTGTTCTCGGCAACAAGGTTGCGCTCGGGAGCGTGAATGCGAGCCGCGAAGATTTCGAGAGAGCCGTGCTGGATCTCTGCGAAGCGGAGCTTTCCTATCCCGGTTGGCTGGCCAAGCTCCTGACCCATCCCGTAAAAGGCCTGGCGAATTACGCCGAATTGATCGAGACGCTCACGATGGCGAAGGGTGCGATCAAGGTCTTCTGCGAAGTCAACGGCGACATGCGCTGATCAACCGTTCTGGTTCCATCAACCGCTCCGGTGAGACCTATGAGGAACACACAACCAAAACGGATCTTGATCCTCGGCGGCGGATTCGCCGGACTTTCTGCAGCGATGGAACTGGAGAAGTCTCTCGCTACGGATCCCGGCATCGAAGTGACGATGGTCAATCGCGAGAATTTCTTCCTCTTCACTCCGATGTTGCACGAGGTAGCAGCGAGCGATTTGGATCTGACCACGATTGTGAACCCGACGCGGAAGATGCTGCGTCGCGTAAATTTTTTCGCAGGTGAAGTGAAGAGCATCGACCTTTCGTCGAGAAAAGCTGTTGTCGCCCACGGCTTCGACCACCACACCCACACGCTCGAATACGACTACCTCGTTCTTGGTTTCGGCTCGACCACCAATTTCTACGGACTGCCAGGCCTGCAGGAACGCTCCCTCACAATGAAATCGCTGAGCGATGCGATGCGCTTGCGCAATCACCTGATCGCTCATCTCGAAGAAGCGGCCAGTGAATGCTGCCTGGTGAAGAACCCTCTTCTGACGTTTGTCGTGGCCGGCGGCGGGTTTGCGGGAGTCGAAACGATTGCCGGAATCAACGATTTTGTGCGCGGCGCGCTCAAGACCTACCCGAATCTTCGCGAAGACATGCTGCGAGTCGTGCTGGTTCACCCCGGCGCCGTGATCTTGCCGGAGTTAGGCGAAAAGCTAGGAGCCTACGCGCAGCGCAAGCTCTCCGAACGAAAAGTAGAGGTTTGCGTGAACACGAAGGTCACGCGTGTTACCGACCGAAGCGTGGAGCTCAGCGACGGCACGGTGATCTATACCAACACCCTCATCTGGACCGCAGGCACGTCGGCAAATCCGCTTCTTCAGGACTTGCCCTGCCGGAAGGACCGCGGGCGTATCGTCGTGAACGAGTACCTTGAAGTCTGTGATTGGACGAACGTCTGGGCACTGGGTGATTGCGCCGCTATCCCCGATCCAAAAACGGGCGCGTTTTACCCGCCCACAGCACAGCATGCCTTGCGTCAGGGGAAGACTTTGGCACGCAACCTAGTGGCCGCAATTCGAGGCGGAAACCGGAAGCCGTTCGTCTTCTCGACGATCGGTCAACTCGCTGCAATCGGCCGTCGGACAGGGGTTGCCAACATCTTCGGTATCAACTTCTCCGGGTTCATCGCCTGGTGGCTCTGGCGCACGATTTACTTGAGCAAGCTGCCTCGTTTCGAGAAGAAAGTCCGCGTTGCGCTCGATTGGACGCTCGATCTCGTGTTCTCGAAAGACCTCGTGCAATTCTTGGAGATCAAGGCGCCGGACGTCTCGCGGCGCGAAGAAACTGCGAGCAGTGTGGTGGTGACAAAAGCTGCCGCCGGAGATTGAGCGCTCAACGCGCGCGCTCCGTTCGAGGCCAAGGCAAGGAAGATCGTGCTTGATGCACTGCAAAAACACTGGCCCGAATATCTGATCGAGGCCGGGTGTCTCGGCACGTTCATGGTTTCCGCGTGCACGTTTGCCGCAATTCTGGGGCACCCGATGTCGCCGGTTCAGATGTGGTTCACGGCGGCGCTGCCCATGCGATTCGTTATGGGGCTTGCGATGGGGCTGACGGCCGTCGCGATCATTTTTTCGCCCTGGGGTAAGCGCTCGGGCGCCCACATGAATCCTGCCGTAACCTTAACGTTCTGGCGACTCGGAAAGATCGAGTCCTGGGACGCCATTTTCTACGTTTTCGCGCAATTCATCGGTGGCATCTCCGGAGTCCTTCTCGTTGGCGCGGTCCTGCACCCGTGGGTTTCTCACCCGTCGGTGAACTACGCCGCCACCCTGCCCGGAGAATACGGCCCGTATGTGGCATTCCTCGCCGAACTTCTGATTTCGTTCCTCCTGATGACTGTCATTCTGATCATCTCGAACACAGAATCGCTTGCTCGCTACACCGGACTCTTCGCCGGAGCTCTCGTAACCACTTACATCACATTCGAAGCCCCGATCTCGGGGATGAGCATGAACCCTGCTCGAACCGTCGGCTCAGCCCTCTCTGCCCGCGTGTGGACCGCCTGGTGGATCTACTTCACGGCGCCACCGCTGGGCATGCTGCTTGCGGCTGAGGTGTATGTTCGTGTGCGCGGCGCGCGTGCCGTACTCTGCGCCAAGCTTCACCACCAAAACGATCAGCGCTGCATCTTCCGTTGCGGCTACGCCATGAAGGCGGCGTCCGCGCAATAATCTCCGCCGGGCAGAATTTCTTGGATTTACGTGTAACAAACCCGGCTCCTCTGGGACTACTGGAATGAGCGGCCAAATAGCAGCAAGAGATTGACATCCCTAAGGCTGCTGAAATCAAAGGAAGAAGGAGATTCTTCGATGCATAAGGTACGTGTGTCTCGGTTTGTGCTGATGGCGGTGCTCTCGATGGTGGTGGCGATTGGCCTTACCGCGACAGGCGCGTCCGCCCAGATGATGGACCAGAAGCTGGCTTCGCACACCACCAAACCTTTCACCGGCGTAAAGGTGAACGGCGGTACGGCGACCCACACGAAAGTGAATGGTAAGGACGTTCTGACACTTTCGGACGACTTCAAAGTGCCCGACACCCCAGATCCGCACTGGCAGGTTGTGGATTCCAAGGGCGAGGTCTACCTGCTGGATCGCCTGCAAGCCAAGAACGGCAAGTACAACAAGAGCATCACTCTGCCGGCTTACGTCAAGGATGTTGCCAAGGTTCAGATCTGGTGCGCGTTTGCCGAGACGCTGCTCGGCGAGGCCCCCTTTGATTCCCCGGTTATGTAATTCGTCCTCTGCGCTCGCTGGCTGACCAGAAAGAACGCAGTCAGCCGGCGGGCCTGACGGACTCAAAAGGAAAAGACAATGAAAGCGAAAAAAGTTCTGGCAGTGACGATGGCAATCGCAGGGATGGCACTGGCAGGTACGGCGAAGGCCCAGGTTGCCGACAAGAAATCGCTGACGCTGGATGGCGCAAGAAAGGTGATCGCGGCAGCGGAGGCGTATGCGAAAGAGAACAAAGCGCCTGGTGGCGTCGTAGCGGTCGTAGATGCAGGCGGTAATCTGATGGCGCTCGAGCGCCTGGACGGGACATTTGCTGCCGGTGCGAATATTTCCATCGGGAAGGCCCGCACGGCGGTGCTCTTCCAGAAACCAACCAAAGTATTCGAAGACATTATCAACAAGGGCCGCACAGCCATGGCGGCGCTGCCCGATTCGTTTTTTACGCCTCTCCAGGGCGGAATCCCGGTGCTGTTGGATGGACAGATTATCGGCGGGGTTGGCGTGAGTGGCGCGATGAGCGCAGCACAGGATGAGCAGCTCGCGATTGCCGGCGCAGACGCGGCTAAAAGTTTCGGCGGCGACCCAATGATGACGTCCCCTCTCCCCGTCAGCTATTTCACGAAGAAAGAAGTCGAAGCGGCTTTCGACAAAGGCGCGGTTCTATTCGATGGCGAGAAGGGAGCACGCAACTACATGGTGCACGCCAGCCGACGTGAAGCCCCAGGCACGGTCGAAGTGCACACGAGAGATGCAGACATCATTTACGTGCTAAAGGGCTCCGCAACGATCGTCACCGGCGGAACGATGGTGGACGGTAAGCCAATCGCTGCTGACGAAATTCGGGGCCGCGAGATCACTGGCGGTGACACGCGGCAGCTCGTTCCCGGCGACGTGATGATCATCCCGAACGGCGTACCACACTGGTTCAAGGGTATCGACGGCCCGTTCCTGTACTACGTTGTAAAGGTTCGCTAATTGGCGAGGACGAAACGATGAAGCTCCTCAGCGTCCTTTTCACGGCAGTCGCAGTAGTAGCTCTGGCGCCGCTCGAAACAACAGCGCAGAACTGGGCGGCTCAGCAACCACCCTACGGTCGGCCGGACGCGACAATTGATCTCCGGACGACCGAAGGCGCGCAGCTTGTCAAAGGCCAGTGGCGCTACAGTGACGTGAAGATTGTCGAGGTCGATTCACGAGGTCCCGGGCCGGACCTGAAGCCCTCCGGAGATCCCAACAAGACGTACGATTACACGCCTCACGCCGGCGCCACCGATTTCGACGACTCGAAGTGGCCAGTGATTGAACCGACGACTCTCGATGCGCGCCGCGCGGGCGGCAAGGTGTGCTTCAACTGGTACCGCATCAACATTACGATCCCCGAAAAAGTTGCCGATGTCGCTAGTGCCGGCACTACGGCAGCCTTCGAAATCGTGATCGATGATTACGCAGAGATTTGGGTCAACGGAAAACTGCCGGCTGTTCTCGGTCAAAGCGGCGGCACAGTCGTGAAAGGATTCAACGCTCCGAATCGGGTCATCCTGACTCACAACGCCCAGCCGGGACAAAAATTCCAAATCGCCGTCTTTGGTTTCAATGGACCGATTTCGAGAAGCCCGATGAATTTCATCTGGGTAAAATCCGCATCACTCGATTTCTACAAGCCCGGACACGGCGCCGGCGCCCAGGAAGTGGAAACGAAAATCATGCGCATGGAACCCGGGCTCGATGCAATCGTCACCCCCGGCACGAAGATTGAAAAGCTCGCCGGCGGGTTTCTTTTCACCGAAGGTCCCGTGTGGGTTCGCGATGGCGGCTACTTGCTATTCAGCGATCCCAACAACAATCTGATTTATCGCTGGTCGCCCGATGATGGTGTGTCCGTATACCGGACGCACAGCGGCTACACCGGAATGAATATCGGCGAATATGACCAGCCCGGCTCCAATGGACTCACGCTCGACAAAGAGGGACGCCTTACGATCAATGAGCATGGCAACCGGCGCGTCACGCGGCTCGAGAAGAATGGCCAACTTACGGTGCTCGCTGACAAGTATCAGGGCAAGCGTCTGAACAGCCCGAATGATCTCGTGTATCGCTCGGATGGGGCGCTCTACTTCACCGATCCGCCATTTGGTCTGCCGAAGTTCTTTGATGATCCGCGCAAGGAGTTGCCGTTCAGCGGC
>WNFT01002060.1_pt1 | contig 17126 bp, 16 predicted proteins | sample 5400191 | NCBI WGS metagenome assembly WNFT01 (sample SAMN13153359, study PRJNA577476) | soil metagenome | isolation source: 80 cm saprolite under Madrone tree | place: USA:California | collected 2016-06-14 | reverse complement strand
ACGAGCGTAGTCACCACGGTCACACCGGAACGACCCGGCATTCCCCGCGCAATGGTTTTACGGCTTACTTCGCGCTCTCCTCGGTGACCACGCTGTTTGACACCGTCGCCTGCGCTTCTTCTCACAGGCTTGACGCCAAGGATTGGGGCGTCGGAACCACACGACTTCACCGTACGCAAGCAGACCGCGCTCGTCTCGCGCGCTGCCCGCGTCCACCGCATCCCGCTCCACGTTGATGACGTTGCGCAACGCCCCTCTGTCGGAACGGGACGTGCGAATCAGTGAACTGATTTGCCTCGGGAGAAAACAGAAATATTTTTGCAAACGGGGCTTGACACGATTTCTGATAATCAGAAGTGATTTGCCCGTCGGGCAGTTTGGGCATAGTGTCATTGCGAGGAACGATAGATCGCAGGGTGGGTCGAGCCCTTCGCGAAACCCATCGCCCTCGTTCAAAACATGATGGTATCGCTTCGCTCAACCCAGCCTACGCGCCGGGCATTAATCAGGAAGGCGTCGGCCGCGATTTTCTTGAAGCGCCGGGTCCAGTCGTTCTCGTTGAGAAGCGGTAGCCGTCGAACTTGATTTTCGTGAATCCACCTGGCGCCGGATGGGACCTTGTCGGCTGACGTCGCGCACCCCTTTTCCTTGTATTGGCGCATCCCGTTGATTGTTAAAGAATTAAGTGGTCATTTAGATATTATACAACCCCTTGACGCTCCCGGGCATTCGTTAAAATTTCTCATTGTTTCTAACCAATAGTCGTTGCGCGCACCCTGCATCTAGCTAACCTGCGCAGGGCATGGCTACCCGGGGGGAAATAGTCGCAGCGGTCGATACTTTTATGGCCGCCAGCAAGCGCATCGTCGGCTACGACTCGGCTCCTATTTGGGCGCCGGGCTTCAGTCCGCATGAGGCCGTTATGAAGTACCCGATAGAGGTGGACGGTGAGTTGCGAGGCGCGCAGCTAATGGTGGTCGGATTTCCGCGTCAACGTGCCCTTAAGTTCCGTTTGGGTATCCTTTTTCCGGCCATGATATGTCGGATCGACTACACCGACGAAACGCATACCAACACAGTTGACGGTGTTATGGCGGGGACAGTACCAGCGGTTGTCGACGGTCCTCACTATCATTCTTGGCCCATTAACCGCCGTTTCTTTCGAGGCGTCATGACCCCTCCCAAGCTTCGCGACGCTCTACCATACACGGGCGCGGCGCGAACATTTGATGCCGTTTTGCGTTGGTTTTGCGCTGATACAAATATAGCTTCCTTAGCTGGGAACCATTCAATTGGCTTACCCCCAACGGACCAACTGGTATGAGCTCGCGCGGTGCAAAGCCTGATTTTCTTTTGACGGAAGTTCTCGTCGAACTGCCGAAGCTCGTGTCAGCCAAACGCGTGCACGATGGAGTAGTGGCTACGACGCATTGCATGTATCCGTCCAATGGATTGGTTCAAGTCACTATTCGCGGTGGAGAAGATACTATCGTTGCTTCCGACGAGGGGGGTGCTTTTGGCGAAGCTTTGAGCGCTGGTATTCCTGTGAAGGATTACGACAGAACGCTTGGCGCTCTCGTAAAAGAACACGGGCTGCTCTTAAAGGACGGCGTAATTCATACACCGCGGATGCCTCTAAAAGCGACGCCGCTGGCTATTTTACTCGTCGCGAATGCCTCGCAAGAAGTGGCTCGCTGGATGTACGATCACGTCAAGATAAAGCGCACGCGAGACTTCAAAGCAATGCTGGCCGAGTTTTTGACGAAGAAGTTTGATGATCGCGTAGCTCACAATGCAGTAGTGATCGGACACAGCAATAAGCCTCACCGATTTGCAAATGTTGTTTCACTCGGCAATGAGATGAAATTGATCGTTGATCCCGTGGCAAACGAAGCTTCTTCTATCAACGCTCGCGTTGTCGCCAATCTCGATGTGCAATCACTAAAGAACCCAAAGATCATTCAACGGATCGTGTACGATGACGAAGATGATTGGTCGCCGGCGGACTTGAACCTTCTCCAAGTCGGAGCCATCACGGTGCCGTTTTCTCGCGCCGGAGAAGTGATTGAAAGGCTCGTCTGAAGCTCGTCGGGAGAGGGCGTGCAGCGAAGCTCGCGCTATGGCCGGGCTTCAGCAACACACCGGGACAATTTTTGGTGCGTATATGGTTCAACCGCTGCGCAGGCACTGCCGATCCCCATTCGGCACGCCTGACAATTTTAATCCTTCGCGGTTAGAGCTTCGGCTGGATGTTACATCAGGTTTTCGCTAGGAAACACATTTCGGCTTGACGAGGCACTTCGCAGCACCTTGCGTCCCGATCCGACAACAGTGCGCATCGAGCTTGGACAAGAGTCCTACTTCTAAAAAGCGGCTTCGCAGCGCCCACATTGGCCGAGGTTGAGCTTTTGGTTCATAACAACTTGCCTTCCCATCGTCTGGCAGATAGTGGTTATCTCCGAATGAACCGGAAACTGCATGACCCGACACGGTATCGAGGCTGAAGTATTGTTAGCCTCCGTCGCATCACATCCTCTGGGGAGATTTGAAACGCTTTCTCCAGACGAGTTCCAGATGCTGTGTCGGGATATGCACGGAGCGTTTCCCGATGTTGTAAGGAGAAGTCTGCCGGGAGGAATAGAGTTGGGTGTCGCAAGGTGTTTGTCCAAACGGGCAGAGATAGACCTTAGCACGCCCGAGCCTAATCCGGTCGATTACGACTGGCGGTTTGATGAACAAACAGCGCGCCTCTTGGCGGATGTAATTGCTCAAGGTGCGTATCGAGAAGTGCTTTGCGTAGGCGCACCGACAGCATACGGAGCAATTCGTGCGAGAGGTGGCGCGGCCTTCCTAATAGACCACAATCCGCTTTTAGCTAGAATTCTTTCGACAGGGTCGTTCCTGATCCGAGAGGTGTCAGTGGAAGAGGAGCTGGCACCGCACATTGATCGTAGGTTCGATGCTGCTGTGGTTGACCCTCCATGGTATCCAGAGGCTTACGACCTGTGGCTTTCCCGTACTGTACCTCTTTTGCGTGCTGGAGCTGATCTCTTTCTGGTCGTGTTCCGCCGGTTCACTCGTCCCAACGCGGAGCAAGAACGGACACAGCTACTCAGGCGCCTTGAGAGGATTGGGAGAGTTTCGCTTGAACCATTTGAAGCGGTATATTCAACTCCGCCGTTCGAGCAGGAGGTGCTTCGGCGCCTTCAACTTCCTCGCCTGCCAAGTTGGCGAGCGGCGGACGTCTTTAGGGTAACGGTTTTCTCAGACCCGGACCTTTCCGTTTTCGATCCGATTGCCTGGTCAGTCGCTAAGTGGAACCGGTTCGACTTGGGCGACCAAGTTGTCGCGGTTCAAGATGTTCGCGGTGATAACGGCCCCATACAGGTTCGGAATGAGCTTCCAACCGAGGTTACGAGTGTGAGCCAGCGTGATCCCTCCAGAGCGCAATACACCGTATGGACCTCAAGAAGCAGAGCCGCAGTGGTAAAAGGTACGAAACGGCTTGCGGCCATACTAGGAAATTCATCAACAACAACGATTGAACAGTCGGACCTGCAGGTTGCGAACGAGCTATCGCAAAAATTGCTCTTCCAAATTCGGAGGTAACCGTGCCCAAGACTTGTGTGTTGCGCTTCCGCGACATTGAAGGGGATGATCCGGTCAGACAGCATCGATTACTAATAACTAATGCTGGTTCTGTCTGGTGGGGCTGGTGGAAAAAGGAGACCGAACCGGATCGCGGGCCTGAAATTGAAGAGCTGAACGAGAAACTTAGAGGTCGCAAGACGCCGCTTGCGATAGGGCTCTTTGACTACTCTATCCCCCAGTACTTTGTGGCCAGGATGGTGGAGTGCGTATCAAACAAAGGTAGGCGAATGGCCTCCCCAGACCCTAGATACACGCCCAAATACTATGCCAGAAAAAAATTCCCAGCTTGGTTTCGGTTCGCAAGTATCGATGAGGTAAGTGCGGCCGAATTTGAGCGGCGCTTTGGTCCTCCTCCGCAGGGCGATGGAACGTTCTTTCCAACCTCGAACGAGCGCTCGCAGGTAATTCGTAAAGTCAGCGATGCAATCAAGTTAGATCGGTCTTCTATATTGCATTTGTCCGATATCCACTTCGGAGTTGACTTTGGATTTCCGTTTCGATCTGCGCCCGGTAAGACGTCTTTGCTGGAAGCCATTGTGCGCGACTTGAGGGATGATCCTCCCGGCCTAATTGTTGTCTCGGGAGATATCACAAGTCGAGCCGATGCCAACGTCCTGCAAGATCAAGGGCTGCGTTTTTTGAGAGCGCTTTCGGACGCACTAAAGGTGCCGAAGGAGTGCTTTGTAATTGTGCCGGGTAATCACGACATCGCGCTCCAAGACTACAGGCCATCCGACTATTCTCACGAGACTGCCTTTAACCTGTTCACAAAGGAGTTCTTCGGACGAGAGGTGTCGTGCCCCCGACTTTCCAGATATCGCTTAGCAAATGGACGCACGGTTGAATTTTTGGCGATCAATTCAGTTAGATTGCGGCACAAGACAGAGAAGCAGTTTGGTTATGTTCAATGGGGTCTCTATGAGGACGCCCTGCGTGTGACACAGCGAGACCCGAAGGATTTCCGCGTTGCGGTCCTTCATCACCATCTGGTTGCTGCGTCGCGCGAGGAAGCCCTCGATCCCAACTATCCAGAGGCCGGGATAAGCGTCACCCTAGATGCTGGATCGGTTGTTCAGGGGCTTCAATCAAATGGGTTTCAACTAGCGCTGCATGGACATCAACACGTTCCTGCCATTACGCGAATAGATCGCGGTTCGGCAGTGGACGGGAACATCAGGCTTTCCGACAAAGGCGGAATGGTTGTCCTAGCTGCCGGAAGCGCCGGTGCGACGAGACTATCTGACGAGATGAGGGACAACTCGTACAACGTGATCAATGTGCTTCAGGAGGGTTATTCAGTAGAGGCCAAACGGTTTAATCCGGGCAGAGCACCCGAGAAGCTTTATCGCGCGGCTTTTGACTGAGACTGCAAGACTTAGGTTGGCTTGCCGGTGGCAGCAATAAGTGGCAGCAGCGACGAAGCAGACGAGCCAATTTGTTGTGGATTTGTCAGGCTTTACTTGGTCGCCCTTCGTCTCCCCTATAGGGAACGCCAGCGGTCTCATCTTCAAGACACAAATGACAGGGCCGATCCCCCGACGCGATGCGCTGTTGCGGACGGCGGCTGTTGCATCCGCCGGCATGATTGCGGCCGCACCCTTGACCGCCGTCGCCGCGCCGCTCGACAAGCCGGGCGCACCGACGCGGCGAATGGACCATAAAACCGCAGTTAGAACCGGATGTCCCTTGTGATATCAAGTACGGAAGAGATTCAGGTGAGCCCATGTGGAAGCAGCTTTGGAAAAAGTGGACCCTCGACAAGCCCGCGGCTTTCGGGGACTGGCTCTGGGAAGTCTTTGTCGTCGAGCTGGCTGCGCTGCTGGACCGCCTGACGCTGAGGCAGATCATCGCATTCATCCCGATCCCGATCCTTTTCCTGGCTTATGCCCACAGCATACCGATCCCACCTGAACTGATGCTGCTGGGCGACCTGCTGGCCTACATCGATATCTACGCGGTGATTTTCCTGATCGGCATGATAAGCCGCTTCTCGACCGTCGTATTCATCCTGAAACAGGCGGCCGCGCATGCCAGGAGAATCGCCGGCAATCTGCTGACCGGCGCGAAGGGACTCGATTTCCGCCACCGCCGCGAGGGTGGCGCGAAAAGCCGGAAGGGATTCGCAAGCCGGGCCAAAAACGGGAACGACGACCCTGCCAGCATTTATGGCCTCGCCTGGGCCTAGAGCGTGATTGCTTTGAGTTGAATCGGCGCGGATGTTGGCTCACCTCGCCCCGCTTGCGGGGAGAGGTCGGATTGCGACGAGCGATGCCAACGGGTCGCGCGAACGCGCGCCCGATGACAGGCTCCGCATCGACCGGAGCAATCCGGGTGAGGGGGACTATCCGCGAGTCCGGTCGCGCCGAGAGAGCCCCTCACCCCGACCCTCTCCCCGCAAGAGCGGGGCGAGGGAGAAGTGGTCCGCCGCTTCAACCTAAACTCATCATGCTCTTAGGGCATCCCGCTTTCGCGCAAGGCTTGACTCCCGGCGACCGTGGTTGGTGAAGTGCCGGCGGTGGCAGGACGCCACCACATCGGAAACGAGTGCGCCATCAAAGGCGGCCCAGGAACGGAAACGCCTGATGCTGATCCCCATAGCCGACGTGCCGCGCTGGTACGCCGAACGCAAGCCGAAGGATGCGGTTGCGATCAGTCATGGCGCCGACGCGTTGTCATGGGAGCAGCTCGAGCGCGGCGCCAACCGCCGCGCCCGCGCCTTTGCGGCCAAGGGCGTCAAGCCCGGCGATTTCGTCGCCATCGGCCTGCCTAACAGCAATACCTTCTTCGAGACCAGCTTCGCGGTGTGGAAGTGCGGTGCGACGCCGACCTCGCTGTCGTGGCGGCTGCCGCGCGGCGAAGCCGCCGCGGTGCTCGAAATCCTCCAGCCTTCGCTGGTGGTCGGCGGCGAGGCCGACTGGAACGCGCCCAATCGCCTGCCTTCCGATTTCGTGCCGGAGGGTTTTTCGGACGAACCGGTCAACAATCCCGTCGCGCGCTACTGGAAGGCGATGACCAGCGGCGGCTCGACCGGACGGCCGAAAGTGATCCTCGACCATCAGCCGGCGGTGACCGACACCGCGGTGGATCAGCGGCTCGGCATCGCCCGCGACATATCGCTGCTCAATCCCGGGCCGCTCTATCACAACGCCCCGTTCATCCTGTCGCATACGGGACTGTTCGCGGGCGGACGGATGACCGGGATGGTGAAATTCGACGCCGAAGAGGCATTGCGCCTGATCGAGGCCAACCGCGTGCAGTGGGTCAACTTCGTGCCGACCATGATGCATCGCATCTGGGCGCTGCCGGACGATGTGCGCAATCGTTACGATGTGTCGAGCCTGCAGGTCGTGTTTCACATGGCAGCACCGATGCCGCCCTGGCTGAAGGAAAAATGGATCGAGTGGCTGGGTCCTGAGCGGATCTGGGAGCTCTATGGCGGCACCGAAGCGCAAGGCGCCTGCGTGATCTCGGGCGTCGAATGGCTTGACCACAAGGGATCGGTCGGCAAGATCGGCGACACCGCCCGCCTGCGGATCATCGGCGAGGACGGCAACGACGTCGCGCCCGGCGAGACCGGAGAAATCTATTTCCTCCCCAACGACGGCGCCGGCACGACCTATCATTATCTCGGCGCCGAGCCGAAGCGCCGCTCCGACGGCTGGGAATCGCTCGGCGATATCGGCCGGCTCGATGCCGAGGGCTATCTCTATCTCGGCGACCGGCTCGCCGACATGATTTTGCGCGGCGGCGCCAACATCTATCCGGCCGAAGTCGAGGCCGCCGTGAGCGCGCATCCCAATGTGCGCTCCTGCGTCGTGGTCGGCCTGCCCGATCCGGAATTCGGGCAGCGCGTCCACGCCATCCTCGAACTCACAGGGGATGCCGAGGTACAATCGGCGATCGACGGCATGGGCGAGTTTCTGGCTGACCGGCTCAGCCGCTACAAGCACCCGGAAAGTTTCGAAGTCGTCCGCGCCGGCTTGCGCGACGACGCCGGCAAGGTTCGCCGTACGCTGGTGCGCGACGAGCGCGCAACGTGGCTGAAGGAAAACCGTGCATTCCGCATCATGCCGTCTCACAGCAGCCGGGTCACGGCCCCGGCGAGGAGTCAAGGGACCGCAAGCTAGCGGGCAAGAGTTTACGTTGAAGTGGACCGCTTCTCCCTCGCCCCGCTTGCGGGGTCGAGACGAGCGAAGCTCGCTCTTAGAGGTCGAAGCCGAAGGCTTCGGGTGAGGGGGACTATCCGCGAGCGTAGTCTGTGGAGAGAGCCCCTCACCCCAACCCTCTCCCCGCAAGGGCGGGGCGAGGGAGCGCACCGCCGCTGCGGAAACAGCTGATTTAATTGCGTTGAATCGGCGCGGATGTTTGGCTCACCTCGCCCCGCTTGCGGGGTCGAGACGAGCGAAGCTCGCTCTTAGAGGTCGGATCGCTCTTGCGATCCGGGTGAGGGGGACTATCCGCGAGCGCAGTCTGTGAGAGAGCCCCTCACCCCAACCCTCTAAGAGCGAGCTTCGCTCGTCTCGACCCCGCAAGAGCGGGGCGAGGGAGCGCACCGCCGCTCCAACCTAAACTCATCCCGCTCTAGCGAGCAAGCAGGTCCAGCGTCCGTCGGTCCGGCGCGCCGCCATGGAATTTCCGGAGAGCCTCGGCGAATTCCGGATTCGAAGACACCGCGCCGAACAGGGTCATCGACGAACAGAATTTGAGGTCATCCGGACTTCCGAGTATTTCCCGGATTGTTCGGCCCTCAACGGCATTGACAAGCGCCGTGCACTCGCGAAGCCGGGGTCCCAGGACGCCATGGCCGAGATAGGCCACGGCTTCCTCGCGAGAGGCGATGGCAAATCGCTGCGCCATCGGGCTGTGGCCGAGGCCTGCGAGCTGCGGAAAAATGAACCAGATCCAGTGACTTTGCTTTTGGCCCTGACGCAATTCCGCGAGCACGCGCTGGTAGACCGGCGCTTGCGCATCGACAAAGCGCTGCAGATCGAAGGGGTCGGTCATGCGCGGTCTATCCCGGGTTGGCCCGAACGTTCGGCGAGCCGGTCGAGAAAGGGCCGTTGACCGTCGAGTATCTTGCCATGGGCGAGAGGCAGATCGAACCATTCGGCGCGGTCGATTTCCGGAAAGGCCTGCATCTTTCCGCTTCCCGGCGGCCACTCGATTTCGAAGATGTTGCTTTTGACGATCCGAACGTCGAGGTCGCCTTCGACCGCGAAGCCAAACACACGTTTGCCGGCACGCTGACGGATCTCGCCCAGCGGTTCAAGCGGTCCCGTGAGGACAATGCCGGTTTCCTCGGCGAATTCCCTGATCGCGGCTGTAGCGGCGGCCTCGCCTGCATTCATTTCACCTTTCGGGATTGACCATGAGCCATGGTCCTTGCGGCGCCACCAGGGTCCGCCCGGATGCACCAGGAGGACTTGCAGTTGCGATCCGACGCGCCGATACATCAGGATTCCCGCGCTTGAGGCCGAGCGGCGAGTTGATTTCAACGGGCTTTCCCCTGGTTGCCCTTTTCGCGAAGGAACGGAATCGTGCGACAATTGTTGCTTCCTCCCCTGTTGCCGGCACGCCAGCCAGCCTATTTCGTTGACGACACCCCTCTATTCGTCGCCAGACAAATCCCATGACGAGAGACTTTCAAGACCCTCGTTTGCGACATAGTATCGATATGGCTTTCGTGCGCCGCTATCCGCCGGGAATTGGGCAACGCCGGCGCGCCGATTGGCCAGGAGATTTTCCATGCCCTCTCTGACTGAATGGAAAGTGCCGCCGGCCTATCAGCCCCGCGCGAGCGACTACAGCTTCGATCTCGATCGCGTGCTTTCTTCGGTGGTCGGCCTGCACTCGATCATCCCCCCCGACGCCTTCAGCGCCGACACGTTGGGTACCGAGCGCGCCGGTAATGGCGTGGTGATCGACGACGGGCTGGTGCTGACGATCGGCTATCTGATTACCGAGGCGGAAGCCGTCTGGCTGCATCTTGGCGACGGCCGCGTGGTGGAAGGCCACGCGCTCGGCTTCGATTCGGTGAGCGGCTTCGGCCTGGTGCAGGCGCTGGGCCAGCTCGGCCTCGATCCGCTACCGCTTGGTTCTTCCAGCGCAGCCGCAATCGGCGACCGCGTCGTGGTGGGCGGCGCCGGCGGGCGCACGCGGTCGGTCGCCAGCCACATCGCGGCGAAACAGGAATTCGCCGGTTATTGGGAGTATCTGCTGGACGAGGCGATCTTCACCCATCCCGCGCATCCCAATTGGGGCGGAACCGGCCTGATTTCGAACCGCGGCGAGTTGATCGGCATCGGCTCGCTGCAGCTCGAGCGCGAGCGCGAAGGCAAGGCCGAGCATGTCAACATGATCGTGCCGATCGATCTGCTCAAGCCGGTGCTCGACGATCTGCGCAAGTTCGGCCGCGTCAACAAGCCGGCACGGCCCTGGCTCGGGATGCTCACGACCGAGATCGACAACAGGGTCGTTGTGATCGGGATCTCCGCGAAGGGGCCGGCGGCGCGCGCCGAACTCAAGGCCGGCGACGTCATCCTGGCGGTGAAAGGCGAAAAAGTCTCAAGTCAGACGGCGTTTTACCGAAAACTCTGGGCTCTCGGATCTGCCGGCGTCGACGTGCCGCTCACCGTGTTCCACGAGGGCGTCACCTTCGACGTGGTGTTGACCTCGACCGATCGCGCCAGGCTGCTCAAGGCGCCGCGGCTGCATTAGAGCGCGATGACTTTTCTTCGAATCGTCATCCGCTCTATCTTTTTGTTTGAGCATGATCTCCGCGCAAACGCGTTCCGCGTTTGTCGCGAGGGAAAACCGGTATCCACTTTTCCGGATCATGCTCTGGAAGGAGCGCGCGATGAGCGAGGCCGTGGTGGATGACATCGTGGCCGTGCTGCCGCCGCTGCTGCAATCGCTGGAAGCGCTCGGCTTCGTCGCGCGCCATCTCAATCCGCCGGATTTCGATTCCGTCATGGAGGCCGCCGGCTCGCCGGATCAGGAGCTGCGGGCGATCCGTTCGCGGCTGGCCGATTGGCCGGAGCCATTCGCAAGCGTACGGAACTCGCTCGAAGCGGCCAGCGATGCCGCGCTGGCGGCTTTTACCGGGTTGCGGGAGGTACAGCACGGCAACGGTGACATGATTGCCGTGTTTCGCGCGCTGCGTTACGCCGCCCGCGCCCAGGAGGCGCTGTATCCGCTTGCCGCAAAACTGCCGCCGGTAAGCGATTTCTTCATCGATCCTCGCTTGCGCGAAGATGCCGAGCTAAAGGCGCGGCTCGCCGCACCTGCCAAGGAGAACACCGGGATCATCCACGACCACAACGAGCCCGGCAGCCGCGGCGGCTTCTCGCTCTATGTGCCGGAATATTATACGCCCGACCGCGCCTGGCCGCTGGTGATGGCGCTGCACGGCGGCAGCGGCAACGGCCGCGGCTTCCTGTGGAGCTGGCTGCGCGACGCGCGCTGCCGCGGCGCCATCCTGGTGGCACCGACAGCAACCGGCAACACATCTAACAAAAGTACCTGGGCCCTGATGGGTGAAGACGCCGACACCCAAAACCTCGGCCGCATTCTCGATTCGGTGCGAAGCCGCTGCAACGTCGATCCCACAAAACTGCTGCTGACCGGGATGAGCGACGGCGGCACCTTCTGCTACGTCACCGGGCTCGAGAGCTCCTCCCCTTTCACCCATCTTGCACCCGTCGCCGCCACCTTCCATCCGCTGATCGCGGAAATGGCCGATGCGGAGAGGTTGCGGGACTTGCCGATCTATCTCGTGCACGGCCGGCTCGACTGGATGTTTCCGGTGCAAGTTGCGCGGCAGACGCACCAGCTGCTGTCGGCGGCGGGCGCCGATGTGACCTACCGGGAGCTCGACGATCTCAGCCATTGCTATCCCCGCGAGATGAACGCAGCGATGCTGGACTGGCTGCGCGGCAAGCGATCAACAGCGGCGCGCGTGGCGCGCCGCTGACTTGGAGGCTTCAGCCGTTGTCCCTCGGCTTGAGCAGGTCGGAAAATCCGACACGATGCAGCATCTCGTTGCGGACGCGGTCGATGACGGCGAACGCGACGTCGGCGCCATCTCCGGTCGGGTCGTAGTGAATGCGGAACGGGCGCTTGCCGAAGGGCATGTCGACAACCTTGACGATCTCATCCGCCACGCGGCTGGGCTCGGCTTCGTCGGGTACGATCGCGGCGAACGCCTTCAGAACCTCTTCGCTGAAGCCCTTGTAGGGACCTGCTTCGTATTCCGCGACCCGTGCCTCGTCGGCCGGACGCCCGGAATGCGCGAAGTGGTTCGTGCCCTTGGTGAAGGCGCCGGGCACGACGATCGTCGTCTCGATGCCCCAGCGAGACAGCTCGCGCGCATAGAGGACGGCCAGCGAGTCCATCGCCGCTTTGGCCGCGAAATAGGGCGCGAGATAGGGCGGCGTTCCGCCAGCGGAGCTGCTGCTCGATATCCAGACGAGCAGGCCCTGTTTCGCCGCGCGCATGTGCGGCAGGACGGCCCGGTTGACGCGCTGCGTGCCGAGCACGTTGACGTCATACTGCTCCGCGAACTGCTCGGGCTTGAACGCCTCGGCGGGGCCGAACATCATATGACCCGCATTGTGGACCAGCACGTCAATCTTGCCGCTCTCGGCCATGATCCTCTTGACCGCCCCATTGATCGACGGCTCGGATTGGACGTCGAGCTCGATCGCGCGCAGATCGACGCCATCGCGCTTCAAGGTCCCGGCCATCTCGGCCGCGTTCTTGGCGTTGCGGCCGGCGATGTCGCGCATGGAAGCGTAGACGGTGTTTCCGGCCTTGGCGAGCGCTTCGGCCGTTAGACGGCCGAAGCCGCTCGAAGCGCCGGTGATGAGAATGATTTTCTTGCTCATGATGGAATCTCCGTTGTCGGTGCGTTGAAGGTTGAAGGGGACGCGGGTCAGATGATCCCGCCATTGGCGCGCAGCACCTGACCGTTGATCCAGGCGCCGTCGGGCCCTGCAAGGAATGCGACGGCGTTGGCGATGTCCTCGGGCTGGCCGAGCCGTTCGAGCGGCGCGAGCTTGGCGAGATGGTCGATCGCCGCCTGCGGCTTGCCGTCGAGGAAGAGCGCCGTCGCCGTCGGACCAGGCGCCACCGCGTTGACGGTGATGTTGCGCCCGCGCAGCTCCTTCGACAGCACATGCGTCATTGCTTCGACGCCGGCCTTGGTCGCAGCATAGACGCCGTAGGTCGGCTGATAGAGCCCGACCACGCTCGACGAAAGATTGATGATGCGCCCGCCCTCGCGCAGCCGCCGGGCCGCCTCGCGCATCGTGTTGAGGCTGCCCTTGAGGTTGATCGTAATATGGCTGTCGACCAGCGCGTCGTCCCCGTCGGCGATCGTCGCCAGCTTCATGATGCCGGCATTGTTGACAAGCACATCAACGCCGCCGAACGCCGCCTCAGTCGCGTCGAACATGCCGCGCACCGCGCTGGCGTCGCTGACGTCGGCTTTGGCGGTGAGTGCCCGACCGCCCTTGCTTTCGATGTTGCGGGCGAGCGTTTCGGCGGCTTTGGCATCGCTGGAATAATTGATGACGACGGTGAAGCCGTCCCCTGCAAGCCGCTCCGCCACCGCGGCGCCGATGCCGCGGGAAGCGCCCGTCACGATTGCTACTTTGTTGGTTTCGTTGGTCATTCTCAGTCTCTTCATGGTTCGGCGGTGTGGTCCGCGTCCGACGGGAGGAAGCTAGGCCTTTTGCTATATCGGATAATCAGGCATTATCCGGCATCACAATCCGCCAAAGACGAACAATCCAAATGGACCGATTCGACGCGATGCGGGTATTCACGCGGGTGGTGGACCGGCGCAGTTTTACGCTGGCGGCGGAGGATCTCGGCCTACCGCGCTCGACGGTCACCGACGCGGTCAAGCAGGTCGAAGCGCGCCTCGGGGTGCGGCTCCTGGAGCGGACCACGCGGCAAGTCCGCCCGACGCTGGACGGCGAGGCCTATCACCAGCGCTGCCTGTCGCTGATCGCCGATCTCGAGGATGCCGAAGCCGCGTTCGGCGGCGCCAAGCCGAAGGGACTGCTGCGCGTGGATGTTCACGGCACGCTGGCGCGTCATTTTGTGATGCCACGCCTGCCGGACTTTCTCGCCGAATATCCCGGCATCGAACTCTACATGGGCGAAGGCGATCGGCTGGTCGATCTGATCCGCGAAGGAATCGATTGCGTGCTGCGCGTCGGCGATCTCCAGGACAGCGACATGATCGCGCGCCGCGTTGCAATGCTTGAGGAGATCACCTGCGCCGCACCTGGTTACATCGATCGCTTCGGCCTGCCCGCGAGCGTTGATGCCCTCGACGATGACATCATGGTCGGCTTCCATTCGTCAGCAACCGGGGCTCTGCTGCCGCTTGAGTTCGTCGTCGATGGCGCCGTGCGCGAGGTGATGCTGCGCACGACGGTTTCAGTCAACGGCGCCGAAAGTCTCGTCGCCGCCGCGCGCCTCGGTCTGGGACTGATTCAGGTGCCGCGCTATCACGTCGAGGAAGATCTCAAACGAGGCACCCTTGTCGCCGTACTACCGGACTGCCCACCCTCGCCGACGCCGGTATCGCTGCTCTACCCGCGCAACCGGCAGCTGTCGCCGCGCGTCCGCGTCTTCATCGACTGGCTGATGCAGGCGTTCGATGCCCCGTGAGGGTCGTGACATTAGCGGTTTTGCTCACACAAATTGATGCGCTTCTAACGGCGGCACCCGCATCAGCACCGGTTGCCGGACCTGCGACAACAAAGACACGTTCATGATGTACGTCATCCTGAGGTGCGAGCCGACTTCGGCGAGCCTCGAAGGATGATCTCGCCCTTCTCCATCCTTCGAGACGCGCGCGAGGGCGCGCTCCTCAGGATGACGTCGGTACGGGTCGCTCCTGAAGGGAACCATCCCCGGCCCGACCGCGTTGTCAGCGATCATCGGAGGTTTGCCATGCCGGTTTTTCTGGGAATGATTCTGGGGGCGCTGATGCTGGTTGCAGGCGTCTATATCTACGACTCGATGCAGACATCGACGGTCGCCAATGGCCAGGTGGCGCAGGCCAATCGCACCATCGTGAATTGGGACGTCGCCGCCCGCGATTGGGACGCGCTGAAACATCGCGCCCATGACGACTGGGTCAAGCTGTCGTCGAAGTAATCGACGTCAACCTTTCAGCATCGCAAGTGCAGCGCCCTCGCGCTTTGCGAGGGGCGCTGTTATTGCCGCAGCCGTATTTCCACAACGCCGGCCGCGCCGTCGCGACAGGCTTCAGCCCTTCAGCTTCTTGGTGCACTCGCTGTAATAGCCGCCGCCCTTCTGGATCCACTTCAAGCCGCCATTGGCGTTGGCAGCCTTGTTGGCGTTGTACTGATCGACGCAGGTGTGCATCCGCGCCTTGCCGGCGCTTTCCTTGGAATATTTCGGATCGACGGCGGACGGGTACACCGCAGGCCCGGCTGGCGCGGCCGGCGCCGCGGCGGGAGCGGCTTCCTTCTTCGCCTTGGCTTCCGCGGCTTTCGGCGCTGCCGGTGCGGCAGTGGCGCCAGGTGCGGCAGCCGGCGCGGCGGCGGGTGCCGCGGTGGCATCCGCTCCGCACTGGGCTTTGCGGAAATCGTTCCACTTCTGGTCGCCCAGCGTGCCGGCGGCCTTGGCGGCCTTGTATTTTGCACTGCATTCCTGCGTGGTCAGGGCCTGCGCCGGCGATGTGATGGCGAGTGCGGCAAAACCCGACACCGCAACAGCGCACAATAATTTTGCATGAATGGTCATCCTGGTCTCCTTCGGGGCATGGCAATCTCAAGGTCCCCATCCTAGCGCGGCGACGGCGGGTGACAACGAGCGATCGCTCGTTGCACTAAAATATCGTTTCGCGAATCGGCGGCGCAGCTCGCTTTATTCATCCGCGGTTCAGCATCGCAACGCGACCTTGCCCGATCTTCAACCCGAGGTGCTTTCGATGACGACAATTTCTTCCCGCGTGGCGGCGACCGCCTTCGCATCCATGCTGCTGGTGAGCTCGGCGTTCGCCCAAACCACCGCGCCGGCTACTCCCGCGCCGGCGCCGGCGCCGAAAATGGCACCTGCGGAGAAGAAGGCCGAGAAACCGGCGCGCACCGCGGCCTCGCTCGAATGCTCGAAGGAAGCCGACGCCAAGGGGCTCAAGGGCAAGGAGCGCAAGAAATTCCGCTCCGAATGCAAGAAGGCCGCGGCTGACAAGGCGAAGTGACCGCAGTCGGGCCCGCCAAGGCGGGTCCCGGTGGCGGAGAATGACAGCCTGCTCGAGGGCAGCGCACCGCTTGCGATAAAGCGCGCATTGCTGCATGTGCGTGATGCATTTGTCCGCGGTGCGGGGATTTGCCATAAGGCGGCGTGAGCCTGATCCCTGCATCGATGGCGTCCGCCATTCCCAGCCGCGCTAAAATCCTCAACGCGCTCGAAACGCTTGTCATCGGCACCGCCGGCGGCGTGCTGTTTCTGTGGGCAAACCTTCCGGGCGGGCTGATTTCCGGGGCCATGATCGCGGTCGGCGTCGCCGCCATCGCAGGCCGGCCGCTCGCCGTGCCGCCGATCCTGACCCAGACCGTGCTGGTGCTGCTCGGGATCTCGCTGGGCTCGCTGGCGTCGTGGCAACTGCTGCAGCACATCAGTGCCTATCCGCTGACCATTGGGCTGTTGGCCGTGGCGACCTTCTGCTCGACCTTCGGCAGCAGCCTCTATCTGCAGCGCATCCACGGCTGGGACCAGACTTCGGCGCTCCTGGCGGGAAGCCCCGGCGCGCTCTCGCAGATCACCGTCCTCGCCGCAGAAAAAGGCGCCGACGTGCCGGCCATCGCCGTGGTGCAGACCATGCGCGTGATCATTCTCACCGCGGCGCTGCCGCTGGTCTTGGCGCTGACCGGGATAGCGCCGTCGTCGCCGCCGGCCGCGGCGGGAGCGATCGCCTCTCCGCTTGAGCTGACGGAGCTGATCGCGGCATCGCTGGCGGCGGCATTGCTGCTGCGGCTGATAAAATTTCCGGCGAGCTGGATGTTCGGCGCAATGATCGGCTCAAGCGTGCTGCACGGCACGGGATGGATCGAGGGCGGCCTGCCGGCCTGGGTGCGCGGGGTGGCGCTGGTCGGGATCGGCGCGCTGATCGGCGCGCGGTTCGCGCGCATGAAGGTGAAAACGCTGCTCGGCCACGTCAATGCGGCGCTGGGATCGTTTGCCATTGCCATCGTCATTTCCGCGATCTTTGTCGCGGTGATCCTGCTCACCACCCATGTGCGGTTCGCCGACATCGTCGTCGCATTCGCGCCGGGCGCGATGGACGCCATGCTGGCGCTGGCGCTGACGCTGCACATCGACCCGATCTTCGTCGGCGCGCATCATCTGTCGCGCTTCGTGTTCGTCACCATCGCGACGCCCGGCATCGTCCATCTGTTCGGACGGCCGCAGGAAGATGTCGACGATTGAGC
>WNFT01002057.1_pt1 | contig 17138 bp, 13 predicted proteins | sample 5400191 | NCBI WGS metagenome assembly WNFT01 (sample SAMN13153359, study PRJNA577476) | soil metagenome | isolation source: 80 cm saprolite under Madrone tree | place: USA:California | collected 2016-06-14 | reverse complement strand
GCCGATGGTGGGGAACTGGCTGGCTATGCCGCCGCGCTGAAGCCTAAGCGCGTGGCACTGGTGCACGGCGATGAGGACGCACGAGCGGCGCTGCGTACGCTGCTGGTAGGCACGGATGTGTTGCTGCCCGACAATGGCATGACCATCCAGTTGCAAGATGGGAAGGCGAAACGTATCAATGCAGCAGGAAGTGCGGTGGCGCTGCCGACGCTGCCAACAGGCATTGGTACAGGCAAGCCGTTCTCATGGGAACACGTCGAGGAACTCTGGCGGGCGGTGACACAGGTGCCCACGCTGCGCATTGTGACTGCACGGGAGCTGGCCCTGGTGTGGTATGGCGAAGTGACCGAGGCGACGACGCAGAGTATCCTGGATGTGCTGGAAGAAGATTATGAACAGCGCTGCTTCATACGGCAACATACGCTAGAAGAGGCGTACCGCGTACGTGGGCAGGACGAAGAACAGCCGACCGATTTCATCAGCGAATTGGTGGGCCAGGTATTGTTCTTGCAAGTCAGCATCGAGAGTGCCAAGCCGGTGCTCTGCCGCGCCATTGAGCCGGTGGCCTCGGTGCGCGTGCTATTCCCCAAAAGTGTCTCCTCGGAGCGGACCAAGTATCCCTACTCTGCCGTGCTCGATCTGTTGGGTCCGTACCCACGCGAGCAGTTGGAGGCAGAGGGAATATCCCCGGCGGCCTTCCTGGACCAGGTGATGCGCAGTGCACGGCGTATTCGCAGGACCCTCTCCGCTCACACGCTGGCAGAGCAGTGTCAGGAAGGAGCAACTTATACGCTCGGTGATCTGTGTACGCTGGCTGGCGTCTCTGCACGGTCCCTGGAGACACGACTGGCGGTTGCCAAACTCGTGCACCGCTCTCCCGGCCTGTTTATGCAACAGCAGAGCGTGCTTGAGGGGGAAGGCCTGTCGCTCTACGCATTGGCCCCGGAGTGGCGTGAGACCCTCCAGGAGCCAGTAGAGGAAGAGCGGCCCGATCAGCACTGGATTCTCTCAGTGATTGAGCAGCACATTGGTACACCGCCTGACCTGTACCGGCGTAGCGTTGATCCAGATACGGGTGACGTCACCCTGGCCTTCTACTTCCCTGCCGTCGCTCATGAGCGCTATGCCGAGGCCCTGGCGGCTGCCGCAAAAGAGGCGGGTGTCGATATCACAATGGCGGCAAATGCCCATCAGGGGAAGCTGGCCGAGATGGCGCTACGCTGCGTTCCCCAAGGGCTGAGCGTGTGGGGAGCACCATCGATCTACCACGAGCAGCAGGTGTTGCAGCTTAATTGTACGGGGTCGGTGTCCGCAGAAGCGATTGCGGAGGCCGAAGCCAAATTCTATGCCGCGACGAGGTGGCAGTTGATGATCGTCGGCGCAACGATAGCAACGCAGGATGCGCTAGAGTCAGCCCAGCAGACCCAGGCAGAGGAAGGGGAGGCGACAGAGACGACGCTGGAGGTTAGCGAGCCATTGACGCAGTACGATGCGCTCCAGGTTGCACAGCACCTGCTAGGGTCGCTTCCTGGCTACGTCAAGGCGGGTGCGGATGTGACGACTTCGACGTTGATGCCGCGCTTCCATTTCCCTGATGTCGCCAGGGTGCGCTATGCCGAGCAGCTCGCGCAGCTGTCGGCGCAGACAGGATGGCAGGTGCGCCTGCACCCGCTGACGCCACACCAGGAGGCGCTGGTCGAGATGGCGCGTCGTGTTCTGCCGCAGGGGCTAGAGTGCGTGGGGAAGCCGTCGCTCTATCATAGCCAGCGCAGAGTGTCTGTGTCATACAGAGGGACGGCATCGGCAGAGGAGATGCAGGAAGCACGGCGACGCTTCGAGGAGGCGACGGGCTGGAAGCTGCTGTTACGCGAGGCATAAAATGGAATATAATGCTTTACACAGACGTTGTAACAGAGGACTATTGTCCCTTTGGCAGCGGAAAGGGAACTTGAAAATCACCAGACGTTTTGAAATGCAGACCCATGAACACAGAATTGCGCATCATCCCGATCACTAATATCGGCGACATCACCCCAGGTAGCGACCTGGGGGTTACTATCTATGAAGCCCTGCGCAGGCAACAGTTGACATTGCAGCAGGGTGATATAGTCGTAGTGACGCAAAAAATCGTCTCAAAAGCGGAGGGACGCCTCGTGAACCCCAGCGAGATACAGCCATCCGACTTCGCTCGCATGGCCGCGCTGGAGAGCAAGAAAGACGCACACCATCTAGAAGTCGTGCTGCGCGAAAGTCGGCGCATTGTGCGTATGGATCACGGCGTTTTAATCGCCGAGACCAAACACGGTTTCATCTGTGCCAATGCCGGGGTGGATGAATCGAACGTCAACGGCGAGCATCAGCTCACCTTACTCCCTCTTGATCCTGACCGCTCAGCCCGCGAACTGCGCACACGCTTGCAGCAACTCACGGGCGAAGGTGCAGCCTTTGATATCGCGATCATTATTTCGGATACCTGGGGGCGTCCGTGGCGTAACGGACAGGTCAACATGGCGATAGGCGCGGCAGGCATAGAGCCGATTGCTGACTATCGCGGGCAATACGATCCCTATGGCTATGAACTACAGGCCAGTGCCATCGCCGTAGCCGACGAACTGGCGGCAGCCGCAGAGCTGGTGATGGGGAAAATCGAGCGTATTCCCGTAGCGCTCATTCGTGGCTACTCGTATACACCCAGCACAGGCGATGCACGTCCATTGCTGCGCGACGCCGCCATGGACATGTTCCGCTAAGATAGATCAACAAGGGCAGAGAAAAAGTGACAACAACCCATTCTGACACACTCGCTACTCGCACAGGTGATCTGGCAAGCTTGCTGCAGGGCAGGCGCAGTGTACGTCAATACCAGACTCGCCCGGTAGCGCGTGAACTCGTTGAGCAGGTACTTGAGGCGGCACGCTGGGCACCATCGCCGCATGGCAGACAACCGTGGCGCTTTGTCGTCATCACCCGGCAGGAAGTGAAAGCGCAGCTTACCGAACGCATGGGCGAGACATGGCAGCGACAGTTGCAAATGGATGGACAGGCAGCAGAGATCGTTGCGATCCGCAAAGAGAAGTCGCGTCAACGTATTCTCGGCGCCCCTGCCATCATCATTGCCTGCCTCTACCTGGAAGATTTAGACCGTTACCCTGATGAGAAGCGGCAGGCCGACGAGACAACCATGGCCATCCAGAGTATCGGCGCTGCCATCCAGAATATGTTGCTCATGGCCTACGATCTGGGCCTGGATACCGGCTGGATGTGCGCGCCGCTCTTTTGTCCGGAGATCGTCTGTGAGGCATTGAACCTGGATACGCGGCTCATCCCCCACGCGCTGATCACGTTGGGCTATGCCGCGGCTGATCCGCAACGACGTGAGCGCTTGCCGTTAGATACGCTAGTTGTTCGATTTGACTGAGGAAGATTTTATGATAGTCGTTCTTGCTGGCGGAGTGGGTGCAGCGCGTTTTCTCCAGGGATTGGTGCAGGTGGTTCCCCAAGAGCGAATCACCGTAATCGTCAATACTGGCGACGACCGCGATTTTTACGGGCTGCACGTCTCGCCTGATCTTGATATCGTGATGTATACGCTGGCAGGCATCGTCGACGAGAAAAACGGCTGGGGGATACGCAACGATACCTATCACACGATGCAACAGTTGACGCGCTACGGCAACGAAGACTGGTTCCTGCTGGGTGATCGTGACCTCGCTACCCACATACATCGCACCAACCTGCTCCGTCAGGGAAAGACGCTCAGTGACGCCACCGAGGACCTACGCAAACACTTCGGCCTGCGACCGCGCATCCTCCCCATGAGTGACCAGCCCGTTGCCACCCACATCCAGACGCCCGTGGGGCTGCTGCACTTCGAGGAATACATGGTCAAGCGTCAATGTGCCGACGAAGTGCAGGACGTAGTATTCGTCGGAGCCAGCGAGGCTCGGCCAGCTCCTGGCGTGCTTGATGCGATCAAAGATGCCGAGGCTATCCTGCTGGCTCCTAGCAACCCCATCGTCAGCATCGGCAGCATTTTAGCCGTGCCCGGCATTCACGATGTACTCCACGAGGCGAGTGGCATGGTCGTTGCGGTCAGTCCTATCGTCGGTGGAGCGCCAATCAAGGGACCGGCAGATAAATTGATGCGTGGTCTAGGTATGGATGTTTCGGCAGTAGGCGTGGCTCGCTGCTACCGCGACTTTCTGGATGTGATGGTCATTGATGAGCAGGATGCTCACCTGGTGAGCGCAATCGAGGATTTGGGTGTTCCCACCGTGGCAACGAATACAATTATGCGCGACGATGCGGCAAAGGCGGCGCTGGCACGGAGCGTGTTGCAAGCAGCTGGATGGACAGCATGACCTATACAGCCATCGTTCCAGTAAAAACGCTCGCAAGCGCAAAGAGCCGACTTTCGCCCTACCTGACCCAGAGTCAACGGCAAACAGTAGTGTTAGACATGCTAGACCACGTGCTACACGTCTTGCTCGCCAGCCGATTATTGGAGCGCGTATCGGTGGTCAGCCCAGATGCACGAGTACTGGAGCAAGCAGCAGCCTGGGGCGCACAGGCGCTGCTAGAGGAGCAGCAGGGGCACAATCCCGCCCTGCACGCTGCTGCGTTGAGGGAACGGGCTGGTGGTGCTACAGCGCTCTTGACCATCTCTGCCGATCTTCCCTTGCTGAGTATCAGCGATATACGTGCTTTGGTCGAGCAATCCCGCCAGCACCAGGTTGTGCTTGCGCCGTCGCGAGATAGGACTGGTACGAATGCCATCCTCGTGCGGCCACCACTGGCATTGCCTTACTTGTTCGGCCCAAACAGTTTACAGCAGTATCTACAAGCAGCCAGGCAATGGAAGCTGAGCAGCACAATATACCATAGTCTCGGCTTAGCGTTGGATATAGATACCGTCGATGATCTACGCGAGCTAGAGGATATGCGTCGCGAGCCGCAAGGTGAATTGGCAGCATACAATCTAGGGTAGTTGCCCTACTCAGATGTTGCCGATAACGTCACAAACAAACCACCTGGCTTGCTACGTATACCCGTGATGCAATAGACAAAGCCGGGAGGCAGGCCATTGGTTTTGACCGGCAATTGCCGGTTGATCTGCTGCTCTAGAGCAGCATTCAACCCTGCCGTTGTGGGGGGTCTCCAACTCCCCACGATTGGTACTCCCAAAAAGACAAGAGACAGCACCCTGGCCTTTAGCTGGCAATGCTGTACAACAAACAGTTGCACCACAGGCATCACAGTCACATGAGCCTTGGTACTCCTAAGAAGAAGAGAAAAAGGAGTACGAATAGGAACCTCGTAACCAGCGATAGTCGTTACCTGAACGCTTCCCATACGGTCGCTATCAGACAACTGGACCTGCACTTGATTGATATTGCCAGGCAATTGAATATTGCTCGGCAATTGGATATTACCCGGCAATTGGATATTACCCGGCAATCGAAAGCCACTCAGTTCTTTTTGCAGCGTGGGTTTCAGAACGTTGCCCATATACGTAGGGCTAATCTGCACCACAATATCCCCGCTAGAAGGCGGTGGCGGCACTGGCACTGGCGATTCGGGTGCTGCATTGGACAAAGCGTACACGACGTAGAGGAGCAGCGCCATAAATCCGAGCACCATTCCCAGCAGCAGGGTAATAATGGGTACCACCACACGCCCAGCCAGGCTGCGCGGCCACGCATCTAGCTTGGCGAAACGCCGGCGAGGTTGACTTGCTGATCTCATATGTTCCTCCTCCTGAACTCTTCTTCTATCTTACGCTTTCCATTATACACTTGCAATATACACTTGCAAGCAATGGCCGATTTTGTGTAATTTGCACAAAATCAGAGGGATAACTTTCAGACAAACTACCTATAGCATTGCATAGAGTGGGCGGGTATTATAAAAAGAGATAATAAGCCTGGCATACTGCTGAGGCAAACGGAGACCTCTTATGCAGAATAGCCAAATAGTAATGCGCGGCAATGAGTGCCGCTAGTTCCAGCAGTGGAGCCGGGGTAAGAGAGAAGGAGAACAGTGGGCATGACCCCAGAAGCAGTCCTGGAATTCGCTAAAGAGAATGGCGCGAGAATGGTGGATCTCAAATTCGTCGATTTGCCAGGCTCGTGGCAACATTTTAGCGTTCCCCCACACGAGTTGAGTGCAGAAACCTTTGTCGAAGGCATTCCCTTCGATGGTTCCAGTATTCGTGGCTTCCAGACCATTGACGAGAGCGATATGCTCGTTATTCCCGATGCTGCGACAGCCATTATGGACCCATTCACCAGCGTGCCAACGCTCAGCCTGATTTGTAATATCGCTCACCCTGGTCCCATTGGACCCAAGAAGCCCTATAGTCGCGACCCACGGTACATTGCAAGCAAGGCAGAGGCATACCTACGCTCCAGTGGCATTGCTGATACCGCCTATTTTGGGCCTGAAGCCGAGTTCTACATCCTCGACAATGTACGTTATAAATCGACCGATTACATCCAGTTCGCTGAGGTAAACTCGCATGAAGCGCACTGGAACAGTCACAACGGCACGCCTAACCTGGGACATCATATGCGGGTAAAGGAAGGATACTTCCCTGTCCCTCCCAACGATACGCTCCAAGATATTCGTAGTGAGATGGCGCTCCTGCTCGAAGAGCTAGGCGTGCCCGTCGAGACACAGCATCATGAAGTCGGCGCGGCTGGACAGGCAGAGATCGACATCCGTTTCAATACGCTGGTGAAAACTGCCGACAATATGATGCTGTACAAGTATGTGACCAAGAACACGGCCCGTAAGCATGGCAAAACGGTCACATTCATGCCCAAGCCCGTGTTTGGCGACAATGGCTCCGGCATGCATACGCACCAGAGCTTGTGGAAGGGCGAGAAGCCCTTGTTCTACGATCGTGAAGGCTACGCAGGTATCTCCCAGTTAGCCCGCTACTACGTCGGTGGGTTGCTCACGCATGCACCAGCGCTCCTGGCCATCGCTGCTCCCACGACAAACAGCTACAAGCGCCTCGTGCCAGGCTTTGAAGCACCCGTCAACCTGGTGCTCTCAAAAGGAAACCGCAGCGCTGCAGTACGTATCCCTCTGACCGATAACCCGAAGGCGAAGCGGGCTGAGTTCCGCCCACCGGACCCGACTGCGAACCCATACCTGCTCTTCTCCGCGATGCTGATGGCCGGGCTGGATGGTATCCGCCGCCAGATCGAGCCGAGCGAGCACGGGTACGGCCCCATAGATCGCGACCTGTACCATTTGTCGGCAGCAGAAATGCACGAGATTCGCTCCGTTCCCGGTTCGCTCGACGAGGCGCTGGAGGCGCTCGAGGATGACCATGCCTTCCTATTAGAGGGGAGTGTCTTCACGACGGACCTGCTTGAGCATTTTGTCGGACTGAGGCGTTCACAGGCCGACGAGGTGCGCCTGCGCCCCGCGCCAATCGAGTTTGCACTCTACTATGACGCATAGAAATGCAGTGGCACCCCGCGAGGGGTGCCACTTTTGCATACTGTAAAAACCTCATTGAACACCCGCGAGGAGCATCTTACACTCGAAAGAGTGGGCTTACAGCCACAAGTTGAGCCGTTCTTGTTACAAAAACGGTTCCCCGCGACGCGGGGAGAATTGTCAAGGATAGCCAAGAATACGCTATGGTTCTTGCAAACGATAGTGATACCCAGCACTGACGATATCCTCTACGCTGACCATACACTCCCTTCATCTGGTCTCCGTTCTGGATACCCATACGCCCTCAGGCTATGGGAGGAAAGAACGCTGCCCGCAGGCAGCACCACTACTTGACTTTTCACGACATGTGCGCTACATTGTGAACTATGAAACAGACAGGCAGCTTGCGATTGGTTCGTTCGTTATGCAGAAGAGAAGTGAAAGCCTATCCTGGTTACCCACCCTGAAGCATTCCTGGAGAGCGGCACTGCGGATTGACCGTTCACAAATTACAGCCGTTCCGGCTGTACGCAGCACCATTGGCTTTGTTCTCCCATTGGCCCTTGGTGTGGCGACGGGTCATATCGTCGAGGGAGTCTCAATAGCAGGCGGTGCCATCAGCCTGGGTACGGTAGGTCTCACCTATGCCTATCGTGCCCGCATGCGCACTATGCTGCTGGCTTGCCTTGGTATCGCCCTATCGGCCTTTGTTGGCAGCATTACCAGTCGCATTGATTGGCTCGCCATTCTGGTAGCTGGAATCTGGGGTATCGGGGCAGGACTCCTTGTAGCTATCAGTCAACCCGCAATGATTATTGGCTTGCAGGCAGTCACTGCCTTGATCATCCTCTCCCATTTTTCGCTTGACCCTGTTCATGCTGCCCTACAAGCGGCGCTGATGTTCGTAGGAGCCCTGCTACAGGCAGGACTGGCGATGGTCCCTTCACCCTGGCAACGTGCCGCTCCCGAGCGGGCTGTGCTTTCCACAGTTTATCAAAAACTCGCTGATTATGCCGTCAATCTAGCACACGAGGAAAGCGCACGACAGATCAGGAGTGCCTTGTTGAAGGCACATTCGACGCTCTCCGAGCGCGATATGCACAGTCCGCAAGGAAGGATGTTCTTCGGGCTCCTGGGAGAGGCAGACCGTCTGCGCCTGAACCTGCTTATCCTGATACGATTGCGACAGAACCTGGCAGAAGAGAAGCCAGTGCGCACAAGCGCTCTCGAGTATCTAGACCAGGTGATACAATCCAGTGCCGACGAACTACGCCAGATAGCGAACGAGCTTCAACCCCCCCGCATATTCACCAGACTGACCAGGCCGCATCAAGAGTTGAAAAAATCGTTGACTGCACTACGCCGACAAGCCCCAAGACCCCTTGAGGAAACGATGCAGCAGATACTGGTATACTGTGACACATTGCGTGATCAGCTTCATATAGTTAAGAAGTTGGCAAAATCATGGAAATATCAGCAACGCTCTCCCGTACATATCGATGTTCCCCAACAGGGGCACCTACGGATTCATAACGCTCGGGCGATCCTGCGAGCCAATCTGACGCTCCGTTCGGCAACGTTCCGCCACGCAATTCGTCTGGGCGTCACGCTTGCCCTTGTTACTGCCCTCTATCGGCTCTTGCCACTGCCGATCCAGCGTGGCTACTGGATCCCACTGACGGCTCTTCTTGTGCTCAAACCCGACTTTACCGCCACATTTACCCGTGGCGCGGCACGTTTGCTGGGAACGATGCTTGGAGCTGTGCTGACGACGGTACTGCTATCTCTGCTTGCACCAACAAAGGAACTGCTTGTCATCTTAGATGCGATCATGGCCTATCTGGCCTTTTCCGTTCTCTACGTCAATTATGCTATCTTCTCACTGTTTATCACCATGGAGACGGTCTTCCTGCTCACTTTTGTCACTGCCCAACCGCTTATGACCGCGGCTGACCGAGCTATCGACACAACAATTGGAGGGGTACTGGCGCTGCTGATCTATGCACTATGGCCCACATGGGAACTTTCACAAGTGCCGAGCAACATAGCTAATCATCTTGAGACCATCCGTCGCTATTTTGTTGCGATCATGGAGGCTTATGCCGATCCCGGCACGTATGATGCCCTTACGATTCATAGGCTTCGCATGGAGTCACGTTTAGCCCATTCAAACGCGGAGGCATCTATTGAGCGTTCACTGCAGGAGCCTGAGCCTCACCGCGTAGATCTCGATCTTGCCCAGGGTCTACTGAGAGCAGCAGATACGATCGCTCAGAGTATACTTGCTCTTGAGGCGTACCTACTGGACAATCCATCGCACCATGCATTGCCTCAGATTACTGTACTTACCAGGAAAGTTGATGAGGCACTACGCTTGCTCGCCACGGCCATACGTGAAGGACAGCCAGTTCAAGCACTTCCTGATCTGCAGGAGGCTCTTCAGAACCTGAGGCATTCTGGCAAGCTAGACACTCATGCACTCGACGAAGCACCCACTGACCTGCGCTTTGTGATAGCCGAGATCAAACGCATCGTCCGCAGCATCAAGACGATGAACCAGCTACTATCTACCAAGCTGGAAAAATACGAGCAACGAGAAGGGGCATAGCAGGAGAAGCTGTAGGCCGCCCTTCCACATATGCTATAATACAAGTGTAGCACATAGAGGTTTGTTGGTGCCTCACAGTTGAGAAATGGAGCCCCGATTATGCTCTCCGAACAACCAACCCTCGGTACTCGCGGTATGATTGCCTGCGCACACTATCTTGCTACCCAGGCTGGTGTACATATACTGACACAGGGCGGCAATGCGATTGATGCGGCGATTGCCGCGAACGCAGTGATGACGGTGGTGTATCCATCCACCTGTTCTGCCGGGGGTGATATCTTTATACTCGTCTGGGAAGCGAAAACGCAGCAACTGCATGCGCTTAATGGAAGTGGCCGCGCTCCCCAGGGTATGACGCCGGAATATTTTGCATCACGAGGAATGCAGCAGATTCCTGAGCGTGGGCCACTCTCGATAAATGTTCCAGGTGCAGTGGATGGCTGGTTTGAGGCACTGAGCCGCTTCGGTACGCTTCCGGCTGAAGCCGTCTTTGCTCCTGCCATTGCGTTCGCGGAAGAAGGTGTGGCGGTGAGTCCCAAGCTGAGCGGATGGCTGAAGCTTGCTGCTCGGGATGTGCTGGCACGGTGGGAGAGTAGTGCTGGGGTGTTTCTCCCAGCTGGTCAAGTACCGCAGACCGGTGAGGTTTTGCGCCAGTTGAATCTGGCTCGTACTTATCGCACTCTTGCCAGAGAGGGGCGCGATGCATTCTATCGTGGTCCACTGGCTCGCAGTATCACAGACTATGTGCAACGCTGTGGCGGTGTTCTGAGTATGGAAGACATGCAGCGACACCACTCCGATTGGGTTGCGCCGATCTCGACGAACTATCGTGGGTATGATGTCTATGAGTTTCCACCCAATACGCAGGGCATTGCTGCGTTGGAAATGTTGAACATTCTGGAAGGCTATAACCTGAAGTCGCTTGGCTATCAGAGTGCTGAATACTTGCATCTCCTGCTTGAAGCGAAAAAGCTGGCCTTTGCGGACAGGGATACGTATGTCTCCGATCCGGCCTTTGTTCATGTGCCGGTTGAACAACTACTCAGTAAGACCTATGCTGAACAGCAGCGCGCGCGTATCCATCCTGAGAGGGCGACGCCCTATTATGCAGCGGGGTTTGAAAAAGAAGGCGATACCATGTATCTGTGTGTGGCGGATCGCCAGGGAAACGTTGTTTCGTTGATCCAAAGTCTTTCCTTTGGTTTTGGCAGTGGTATCGTTGGGGGAGATACAGGTGTGTTGCTGCATAATCGAGGTTCATACTTCTCTCTTGATCCGCGGCATGTGAATTACCTGCAGCCGGGGAAGCGCACGATGCATACTCTAACGCCAGCAATGGTGCTGCGCAACGGTAGACTGTATATGGCGATAGGTTCGATGGGCGGGGATGCACAGCCACAGATTCATGTGCAATTGCTCTCGGCGATGATCGATTTTGGTCTGAATGCGCAGCAGGCTATCGCGGCTCCTCGCTGGCGTAGTTCGCGTTACCATGCGAACATAGTAGGCAGGAGGCAAGAGCTGAGCGGTCAGCGTGGTGTCGATGAACATTTGAGAGGGGATATCGTCGAGATGGTCCTCTTGGAGGAGCGCTTCCCAGGAAGCGTTGCGTTACAACTGGATCTGCTTGGTCATCGCACTATGATTGGGCAGCCATGGGAGGATGCTATGGGTCACGCCCAGGCAATCGTCATCAACCCTACGACGCATGTGTTCGAGGGTGCTGCTGATCCGCGCTGCGATGGGCTCGCTTTGGGTTGGTAATGGTGATGAGGTTTTTTCAAAAGTGACTAAAAGCGGGGTTGTTAGGGGCGGCCGCCCCTAAACCTGGATCTGGGTATCCCCGAACTTCCCTCTTCTTCGCCCCCGAAGGGCGCAAGCAATGGAACAGCATAGTATAGTATAGTATAGTATATAGTAAGGAAGGATAAGAAGTATGACTACACGGCCATATCGTCATGCAATCCCCGCAGAAATCCTCGCACTCTCACATGAACGTGACACACTCCGCAAACGAGGTCAGTATGACCGGGCGGATGCACTCAAGCGACAAATCGAAGAGGCGGGTTACGCTATTAAAGATAACCCGCGTGGTGCCCACCTGATTATCCTTCCCAGCGTCGAGGTTGATGGCACGGTCTATCGTACGGCCCGCCAGGTGCCTTCGCTGCTCGATGAGGCCGATACCTGTACGTTCTCTGTGAATATTCTGGCGCGTAATACCTTTGAGCAGACGCGACGTTGTCTCGAAAGTGTGGTGCGATTCGCCGACAAAAGCAATGTTGAGATTTTGCTGGTTGATAATGCGTCGCGGGACGAACTGATAATCTGGACGGAGACTCTTCGCCGGACGATGCAGCATCTGCATGTGCTGCGTGTGTCGCGTACGATGGGTGCGGCAGAGGCGCGTAATATTGGCTTGAAGCGCAGCAGGGGTCGCTATATTCTGCTACTCGACAGTAGCGTCGAACTGACCGGCGACGTGTTCACGCCGTTGGCGCAAACGCTGGCTGATACGAAGGTGGGAATGACGGGATTGCGTGGATTGTGCACCGATGATCTGCGCCATTTCCAGGAGAGCCAGCGGGCGGAGGTCGAGGTTGTGGATGGGTTGTGTATGGCTTTTAGGCGCAAGCTGCTCAAGCAAGTCGGCTTTTTCGATGAGCGGTACCGCTTCCCGCACTACATGGACGTTGATTTCAGTTTTGCTGTGCGTGACACTGGTGCTCATGTGCTGGTGACATCTGACTTACCGCTGAGGTGCCATGCTGAGTTGCAGGATAGCGGTCTATCGGATGCTGAACGTCTGCGGCTGACCAAACGGAATTTCTACCGTTTTCTGGAGAAGTGGGGCGGGAGGGATGATTTGTTGATTGAGAAGTAATACCTCCATCGGCCGGACTTGCCGCAACTGAAGGTCATGCTGTGGTCGTCGTAGACAAGGAGCATATTGATGCGCGCAATAGTCGTTACAGCGTTTGGCGGGCCGGAGGTACTGCGAGTACAAGATATCGCGGTCCCTCGACCAGCACGAGGACAGGTTTTGTTGCGTGTTGCCTATGCAGGCGTGAATTACGCGGAACTGATGGCGCGGCGTGGCGAATATCGGAAGGCGGTGGTGCCATTTGTGCCCGGCCTGGAAGCTGCTGGTCATATCGCGGCCCTGGGCGAGGGCGTAGAAGCGTTGCGCGTCGGACAGCCCGTGACCGCCTTCACTGCCACTGGAGGATACGCCGAGTTCGCTCTCGCCTCGGCCAGCACGACATTCCCATTAGACGGCTACACCAAGGACATTGAACTGACCACCGCCGCCGCTTTTCCCACTATTGTTCCCACTGCCTATGCTCTCCTCGCTGAGGTAGCGCGCCTGCGTGCCGGTGAAACCGTCCTGATTCACGCCGCTGCTGGGGGTGTAGGTACTGTCGCTGCGCAGATTGCTCGTCACCTGGGAGCGCGTCAAGTCCTGGGCACAGTCGGCAGCCCTGAGAAGGTCAGCTATGCACGCTCATTTGGCTATGACGAAGTAGTGGTCCGTTCGGGTTTTACAGAGAGCATTCGCGCGGCTACCGCCGGAAGAGGCGTCGATGTCATACTGGAATCGATTGGTGGTGACGTGCGGACAGAGAGCCTGGAGATTCTGGCTCCTCTTGGTCGCCTGGTCGTCTTTGGGAATGCGAGCGGGAGCAAGAATGAGCCCCTCTCACCTGATGCCCTGCGCGAAGTCAACAAATCCCTCCTCGGCTTTAGCATTGGCGGCCTCAGCCAGCAGGACCCTGGGCGTCTCAACACCATCATGCAGCAGGCGCTTCATCTGCTCATCAATGGCGATGTACACATCGATATCTCAGCCATCCTCCCATTGAGCGAGGCCAGCGAAGCGCACCGCCGCATTGAGAGACGAGTGGCGACCGGGAAGATGTTGCTACAAGTGCAAGAATAGGTCTTGGAGTAGGATACTTCGCCGTATGATGGGCTCTCCATACAAGGGGATAGACAGCAGGAGCAGCAGAGCTGGCACATCTATAAATGCTGCAACTGATCCTCGCTTTCAACTGGGAGAATAGTTCCGACCCTCCAACGGGACGCCACCGCCCTTGCGACATTTCAGTCATAGCAATACCCGGTGTCTTCGTCAAAATTTCAATCCCCAACGGGACGCCACCGCCCTTGCGACCACCACCAAAGCCTTGTACGCGACAGTTGATTCACTACAGTGGCACTTTAAAAAGGCGACCTTTTCCCGGGAATTGTCCCAGGAATATTCCCCTCCCACTACAACCGCACTTGTTTGGAGAGAGCCTAACCGAGGACTCTTTTGGGGAAGGGAAATTGTTCAGTTTATTAGAGCGAGTTCATCTCTGATTGCAGTGAGGCAGCAACGTGTTCCAAGCGAGCAACCGTCAGGCGATCGGTAATCCCAAGGGAACGCCTGTGGGAGCGACCGTGGAAGGTGCGATAGGCTTTCCAACTGCGCGTCTGGCCTTCGCGGTAGGCCGTAAAACGGCCCTGTGAGCCGAGAAAGCGGAAAGAGTGAAGGGAGGCAAACCAGTCAAACCACTCTGGGGAATCCACAGGGAAAGAAAGCATCCCCTCCTGTGGGCAGATGAGCACGTAGAGACCTTGGACTCCATATTCAACACGTGGGAGGATGCGAGAGCGTGCAAGCAATTCAGCAGGCTGGAGGGGTCGCTCAATCGTCGGCACAGGCGCTTTCACTTCCGGAGACCTTGTGGCGTGCGGTGGGAGAAGAGCCTCCAGCGTTCTGAGACGCTGTTCATTCGCGGAGCAACTCAAGGGCGAGTTGGGTCATTTGCTCTTGGAGGGTCAGGACTGTGGCCTCCAGAACGCCAACCGTCTTTCGCAGCTCAGCCTCTTCTGACAAGGAACGCGTCGGAGAAAGGGGTGGAGCTTCGTTTTCCTGAGCAACAGCGAGGTCCCCTGGCGACGAAGCGAGAGGCGTGACCTCCTCAGAAAGAGCTAGGGATGGGTCAGGAGCCATCTGAAGAGCGCGAGCATGCAGGGTTGCCAACTGCTGGACTTGCTCTTCGGTCAAGCACTTGAGTCGGGCATCGGCCGGATGGGTGGAGAACTGCATCTTGGCGTGTCGGAGCCAATTGCGTAAGGTTTTGGGACCGATGCCCAGCATCGTACAACCATCCATTTGAGTCATGAGGGTCATCAATCCAACTCCTGATCTCTGGGAACAAAATCCAGTCAAAAGAACATGAAGGAAGATTCTCGGGACGATAGGGACACATTCAGGGAGATGAGAGGGACTACAGGGACACATTCAGGGAGACGAGAGGAACGACAGGGACACATCTGGGGAATCACAACTGCAAACAGCTGAGCCTTTCTGGCTTTGCACAGGTCAGGTGCTGCAACGCGAACCTCAAAACCACGTTTTCGTCTCAGAAAAACGAGCATGACCACTAATTAACTAGAGTTGAGGCGACGCTTGGCATGAGAGGCGCTGGCGCTTCCTTGTTGACATCGACGCCACCAGGACCAGGCGAGCACAGCTGTAGCACTGCGAGAAAGAGGAAAGAGGAAAGAGCAACCGACCAAGGAGACGGCGGACGCGCATCGCACGGTCAGGGGAATGGGAAGCGGGGGAGTCTGGTTCGACCCACTTGCTGCAGAAGCGAGTCGCTCCTTCGCACAGACGACCGTCAACATCGCCATAACGAGCAAAACAAGTGTTATGTGGCGGAACCAGCCGACAAAACTACGCGCTTCGTAGTGGTCTAAGCCGATGTCCTTCCCATTCTCGAACTCCTCCTCAATATGCCATCTGGCCCCAATGGCCTTCACCATGATCTCAAGGGTGGTGCCGACCGGTCCGAACACCCGATAATAAGTCTTCTCAGTGGGATCGTTGGGAATGCGGCGAATCAGCAACCAATGCCTTTTGTCATCTTGCCATCGGTGTAAGATGGGCAGGCATGCCCAGTCGAAGAAGAGCGGTCCTTTGGTGCCCGTTCGCACGCTCAAGCGCTGCCAGTCCTGCGGCTTGACCAGAAGTTCCTCTGCCTGTTTCACGGTCAGAAGCTTGGGTCCATCGGGAGTCAGAATCCCCACCTCTTCGGTGTTTGCGACGGCGAGTACATACCAGTATCCATGATCTTCGAGCCAAGTTCGCAGATCCAGATTGTTTCCATAGACGCTATCTGCCACGACCCAGTCAATGGCGACCTTTGCTTGGTGGAGACGCTCCACCATCCGCTTTGCCAATTCACACTTCGTCTGAAAACGGACCGTTTCAGGAATCCCAGCTTCTTCACAGCGGGGGCGGTCTTCCACCCAATGACGGGGCAGATAGAGTTCGCGGTCGAGCAGCGTATGGCGAAGACGGGCTAATGTAGGAGAGAAACACTCCCACCTGGCAATTTTCGACGCGTTTGGTGGTTCCACAATATTGCGGTGCCACTCCCGCCGACTTGTCCCCCCTTTTGGGAAACCTGGTCTCGTCGATGGCCGCAATGGCATGGGGAGTCCCGAGTCGTTGGAGGACGTACTTGCGCAATTCGTCACGGACCCCATCTTCATCCCACACTGCATTGCGAAGCCTGCGTTGCATCCCATCTGGCCGCATTTCTCCTGCCTGTTCAGCCAATTGCCAGCCGTTTTTGCGCGCTATGTCGCTGAGAATGCCTTGCAGATACAAGAGGGAACGCCTGCGGGGTTCAGGACGAGCAAAATAGGGGGCAATTCGTGCGTGCAGATGACGTAACTCCATGGCCCAACGGACCACGTCGTTGAGAGTCGTTTTCGACTCCGAAGATGTCGTATGCTGACTTCGCTTCATGTGCTTCTCTCTCTTTGTTACATTCGAGGTTTTGTTTCATACCTATAGAATGCCACAGAGGTGAGAAGTACCTCTTGAAGCTTTTTTCTTTTTCAAGCCCTCGCATTGCTCAGCTTAAAAAGTGCGGTTGTAGTGCAGAGGGGCTCTCGTTCTGGTTGTCCGTTCCACACGACAGGAGTTGCTCTATGCCCTTCGTCTCTTTGGCCCAGGCTGCTCGCCGCCTGGGCATGGATGTCAAAACGCTGCACCGCTGGCTGGCCGATGCTCAGC
>WNFT01002055.1_pt1 | contig 17143 bp, 12 predicted proteins | sample 5400191 | NCBI WGS metagenome assembly WNFT01 (sample SAMN13153359, study PRJNA577476) | soil metagenome | isolation source: 80 cm saprolite under Madrone tree | place: USA:California | collected 2016-06-14 | reverse complement strand
TCAACCCTGCCACCTTCCGCCATCGCGCGTGCTACAACTCCGACCACCGCCGCATCGAGATGCATCTCGTCAGCTTGACGCGGCAAAAGGTTCGCGCCTGCGGCAAGTCATTCGATTTCCGCCGCGGCGAGACCATTCACACGGAGAACAGCTACAAATACACCGTCGAGTCGTTCCGCAGCCACGCCCTCGGCGCCGGCTGGACGAGCGCTGCGACGTTCGTGGACAAGCAGAATTATTTCTCGGTCCATGCCCTTCGTGCCAAGGGCGGGGCGATCGCGTAGATCGTGTCAAATAACTCGGACCTCATCCTGAGGAGGCCGCCCTCTTAGGCGGCCGTCTCGAAGGATTGATGCACGGCACCCGAAGTCAGGCCTGCCCGACTTCGGCACGAAGATCGCCGAAATCGGCAGCAGCCGATTTCGGTTGCTCGCTGCCATCCTTCGAGACGCGCCGCAAAAAATGCGGCGCTCCTCAGGATGAGGTCCGAGTTATTCAAACGCTCCACGTCGAGCTGCTACACCCCGTTGGCCGTCGGATTTGAAGGATCGCGTTTCCCATCGTAGGCACGCCTGGCGCGTTGCACCTTTGCCATGTGCCTGCCGACCCACGTGCAGATGCCGCAAACGGACTCTCCCAGGCTCTCGCCCAACGGCGTGAGGCTGTAGTCGACGCGCGGCGGGACCGCGGCGTGCACGCGCCGCGTCACCAGACCGTCACGTTCCAGCTGGCGCAGGGTCTTGGTCAACATCTTATGGCTGACGCTGCCAACCCGCCTCTGCAGATCGGAAAAGCGCAGTTCCCGCTCGCCTTCGAGCGCCTCGATCACCAGGAGCGTCCACTTGTCCGCGACGCGCTCGAGGATCTCGTGCACCAGTGCCCGTTTCTCGGGCGGAAAGTCACAAATTGCGGCTGAATTTTGCATGGCGTGACATCATGACGTGACATGAGGAGGATGGTTTCCGGCGCGTAAGTATAGAACCTCCGGGTGCCTTCTTGCCATCGGGAACCAAGTTCACTACGTCAGGGCGCACCTGGGGGGTGAGGAGGTTCTATGCCAAAATTTGACGTGAAGGTGAACGGCCGCAGCCACGCGGTGGATGTGGATGCGGACACGCCGCTCCTGTGGGTGCTCCGCGACAGCATCGGTTTGACGGGCACCAAGTTCGGATGCGGCGTCGCCCAGTGCGGCGCCTGCACGGTCTTCATCGACGGCCGGCCGCTGCGCTCGTGCTCGCTGCCGGTTTCCGCCGTTGGCGGCGCTGACGTGACGACGATCGAGGGTGTGTCGGGGCGCGAGGCCGCAGCGGTGCAACGCGCGTGGGCGACCCGCGACGTCCCGCAATGCGGCTACTGTCAATCGGGGCAGGTGATGAGCGCGGTCGCACTGCTGCGCCGAACGCCTAAGCCCAGTGACCGCGACATCGATCTCGCCATGAACGGCAACATCTGTCGTTGTGCCACCTATGTTCGCATCCGCGCCGCCATCAAAGACGCGGCGACGACCTTGGGAGGCTGACATGACCCATCACGATATGCAGCTGTCGCGCCGTGCCACGCTTGCCGGCATGGCGGGTCTCGTCATCGGCGTCTGCCTGCCCGGCGCGGCCATTGCGCAATCGGGCGCCGCCCGTGCGTTTCGCGGCAGTGATCCTGCGGCCGCCGCGTTCGCTCCCAATGCGTTCGTGCGCGTCGGCAGCGACGATACCGTGACGGTTCTGATCAAACATATCGAGTTCGGCCAGGGCCCGTTCACAGGTCTCGCCACCCTCGTCGCCGAGGAGATGGATGCGGACTGGTCGAAAGTGCGCGCCGAACACGCACCGTCAAATGCCGATCTCTACAAGAATTTCGCCTTCGGGGCCCAGGGCACCGGCGGCTCCACCGCAATGGCGAATTCCTACGAGCAGATGCGCAAGGCCGGCGCCACCGCGCGCGCCATGCTGGTCGCGGCTGCGGCGGCGGCGTGGCGGGTGCCGGCGGGTGAAATCACCGTCGAGAACGGCGTGTTGCGCCATGCTTCGGGACGTGAGGGACGTTTCGGTGAATTCGCCGAAGCGGCCGCACGGCTCGCGGTTCCGGCCGACGCGCCGCTCAAGGACCCTTCGGCGTTTCGCCTGATCGGTCGCGACGGCGCCGTCCGCCGGCTCGACAGCGCCATCAAGGCGAACGGCAGCGCGCAATTCACCATCGATATCCGCGAGCCCGGCATGCTCACGGTGCTGGTGGCGCGCCCGCCGCGCTTCGGCGGCAAGGTCGCGTCATTCGATGCGACTGCCACACGTGCCGTCGCCGGTGTCGTGGACGTAAAGCAAATCCCCTCGGGGGTGGCCGTCTACGCCCAAGGCTTCTGGCCCGCCTCCAAGGGACGCGATCTCCTTGCCGTGACGTGGGATGAGCAAGCGGCGGAGCGGCGCAGCAGTGCGCAGCTCATCGAAGACTACCACGCGCTGGCGCAGCGCCCGGGGGCCCTGGTCAGTGCCAAGGGCGATGCGCAAGCGGCGCTGCGCAGCGCGGAGCGCGTCATCGAGGCGGAATTCGTGTTCCCGTATCTTGCGCACGCCCCCATGGAGCCGCTCGACGGCTACCTGCAATGGGACGGCGAGCGCGCGTTGGCGCGGCTCGGCAGCCAATTGCAGACCGGAGATCACATGACGATCGCCGGCATTCTCGGCCTGACGCCCGATCGCGTCGAGGTCGAGACGATGTTGGCGGGCGGCAGCTTCGGCCGGCGCGCGCAGCAGGACATGCATTTGGCCGCGGAGCTTGCCGCGGTCGCCAAGGCCATAGGTCCGGGTCGGCCGGTCAAGCTGATGTGGACGCGGGAAGACGATATCCGCGGCGGCCACTACCGCTCGCTGTTCGTGCACCGGCTGCGCGGCGGCTTGCGTGGCGGCAAGATCGTGGCGTGGGCGAGCACCAGCGTCGGTCAATCGATTCTCAAAGGTTCGCCGTTCGAGGCCATGATCAAGGACGGCATCGACCCGACCTCCGTCGAGGGCGCCAACGAGCTGCCCTACGAGATCGCTGATTTCCGCTGCGATCTGCACACCACGCAGGTGGGCGTGCCGGTGCTGTGGTGGCGCTCCGTCGGGCACTCCCACACCGGCTATGCCGTCGAATGCTTCATCGACGAGCTGTTGGAGCAGGCCGGCCAGGACCCGGTGACGGGGCGCCTGGCGCTCATGAATGGCGCCCCGCGCGCGGCCGGCGTGCTGCGCGCGGTCGCAGAGCTTGCGAAGTGGTCGGGGCCCGGCCCCCGCGACGGGCGGGCGCGCGGTGTGGCGGTCGTCGAGAGCTTCGACAGCTTCATCGCGCAAATCGCCGAAGTCTCCGTCGGAGACGGCGGCGAGCCACGGGTTCATAAGGTGTGGTGCGCCGTGGACTGTGGCGTGGCGGTGAACCCCGACGTCATCCGCGCGCAGATGGAGGGTGGCATCGGCTTCGGCCTGGGCCATGCTCTCTTCGCCGAGGTGGAACTCGACCAGGGCCGGCCGGTGCCGGCAAACTTCGACACTTATCGCTCGCTGCGAATTCACGAAATGCCGGACGTCGAGGTCGCGGTTGTTCGCTCAACCGAGAAGCCGACCGGCGTCGGCGAGCCCGGCGTTCCGCCGATCGGACCGGCTGTGGCGAACGCCATGGCGCGGCTCGGTCTCGGGCGACCACGGCGATTGCCAATCGTGCGGGGAGCGGTGTGATGCGCAAATCGTATCTCGTTGCTGCGGTCGCCGGCATGATCGGCCTTGCGGGCGCAGCCTTGCCGATCTCGGTTCATGTCGCCGCCCAGCCGGCGCCACCAACCGCAACGGCGAATGATCTGCGTCCGGCGTCGGACTTCGCGGCCATCGCGGACCAGCGGGCGCGGGCGCTCGCCCTGTTCGCGGAAGCCGGGCGGGTGCTGATACATCCGCGGTGCATGAACTGCCATCCGGCCGGCGACAGCCCCCACCAGACTGATCGGATGCGGCTCCACCAGCCGTTGGTGGTGCGGGGGGACGATGGGCACGGAGCGCCGACGCTGCCATGCAATACGTGCCACGGCCCGCGCAACTTCGAGCCGGCGCATGTTCCGGGTCATCCCGAATGGCACCTGGCCCCGGCGTCGATGGCGTGGGAGGGCCGCTCCTTGGGCCAGATCTGCGAACAGATCAAAGATCGCGGGCGTAACGGCGACCGCGACATGGCGGGTCTCATTCATCATCTCGGAGAGGATACGCTTGTCGGCTGGGCGTGGTCGCCCGGAGCTTCCCGGTCGCCCGCGCCCGGGACGCAGGCGGCTTTCGGGCAGATCATGCGCGCATGGGCCGACGCCGGCGCCCATTGTCCGGCGCAGTAGGATGGGACCGAGGCTGGGACCGCGGGCGTCCCGCCCGCTCTTCCTCCCCGCTTGCCGGGGAGGCTAGGGAAAGAGCGGGCGGGACGCCCGCGGTCCCAGGTCACCCCCACGTTACGCCGTGCCGCGCCAGCACCTCGTGCACGGCTTCGACCAGCCGATCCTCCGGGACTGCGAACTGGGCCTCCGCCTGCCTGCGCAGGTAATCCTCGCGCTCCTTCGACAGCCCCGCCAGTTCGGCGCCGACGATCAGGTCCTTGATCTGCACCTCGCCGCGCTGCTTTTCGTCCGAGCCCTGGATGACCACGCACGGGCTGCGGCGGCGGTCGGCGTACTTCATCTGCGGGCCGAACTTGCCGGCGCCGAGATAGAGTTCGGCGCGGATGCCGGCCGCCCGCAGCGTCGCGGCCATGCGCTGGTAGTCGGCGAGGCGCTCGCGGTCGAGCACGGTGACGATCACGGGGCCGGGTTCGGGCTTCGCGTCGACCTTGCCGAGATGCATCAGCGCGGCGAGCAGGCGCGACACGCCGATGGAGAAGCCGGTCGCCGGCACCGGCTCGCCGCGAAAGCGCGACACGAGGCCGTCATAGCGTCCGCCGCCGCCGACGGAGCCGAAGCGGACGGGTTTGCCATCGTCGCCGATGACGGGGAGGGTGAGTTCAACTTCGTAGACCGGGCCGGTGTAGTATTCGAGGCCGCGGACGACGGAAGCGTCAAACATAATACGTCCGGGCCCGTAATCTGCGGACCGACAAAGCTTGGCCATTTCGTCAAGTTCTTCGACCCCTTGCAATCCAGACGCAGATGCCCCGACGGCCTCACGCCATGCTCTGAATGATGCGATTTCATCTGGAAATTGTTCTTCTCCCGGCAGATTCCACATTGGCGATGTCTCGCCTCTCCGTCGTGCTTCTGCACTCGTCTCAAGCGAGCCGACTCCAAAACGGGTCGTGAGATAAGATCGGATTTGCAAGTTTTGAACATCTGAAAGCCCGGCACCCTTTGTAAAATCACCGCTCTCATCCTTGCGGCCAGGACCAAGCAATTGCCCGACTGCGTCGAGTCCCAATCGATCCAACTTATCAATCGCCCGCAGCACCGTAAGCCGCTTCCCCGCATTTTCCTCCCCGTCGAGCCCGATCGCCTCCATCACGCCATCGAGCACCTTGCGGTTATTCACCTTCACCACATAACTGCCGCGCGGAATCCCCAACGCCTCCATGGTATCCGCCGCCATCATGCAAATCTCGGCATCGGCCGCCATCGAGGCTGAGCCCACTGTATCGGCGTCGAACTGCATGAACTGGCGGAACCGCCCCGGCCCCGGCTTCTCGTTGCGGTACACGTAGCCGGCCCGGTAGCTGCGGTAGGGCTTGGGCAGCGTGTCGAAATTCTCGGCCACGTAGCGGGCGAGGGGGGCGGTGAGGTCGTAGCGCAGCGACAGCCATTGCTCGTCGTCGTCCTGGAACGAGAACACGCCCTCGTTGGGCCGGTCCTGGTCAGGCAGGAACTTGCCGAGCGCATCGGTGTATTCGATCGCCGGCGTCTCCACCGGCTCGAAGCCGTAAAGCTCGTAAACCTTGCGGATCGTCTCCATCATCCGCCGCGTCGCCGCGATCTCGGCAGGCGCCCGGTCGGCGAGTCCGCGCGGCAGACGCGCCTTGAGCTTGTTGCTTTTAGGGTCGGCCATCGCGGCATTCCGGTTGCGATTCACAGGCGCGGTTGGTAGCAGTCGCATCCTAGGGCAGCAAGTTGCGGAAAAATGGTATTTCATTACCTTTTACCTTGATCAACTCCCAGCCCCATTTGAGCAAAACGAAATACCCCCTAAAATCTTAGCCAATTCAGCGGGTTATTGAGAGGGTGGCGGCGGCTTGAAGTCCACGTCATTCCGGCGTACCGCCGAGATGAAGTGCTAAAGTCGAAAAATATCCGCCAGGAGCCCCCATGTCCCGTTTCGAAGCCCGAATTTCCGTCGATCCCCGCCCCAACGATCTCGAAGCCTACTGGATGCCGTTCACGCCGAACCGCGCCTTCAAGAAGGCGCCGCGGCTGATTACGCGGGCCAAGGACATGTACTACTACGCCGCCGATGGGCACGCCGTGCTCGACGCCACGGCCGGCCTGTGGTGCTGCAATGCCGGCCACGGCCGCGACGAGATCGTAAGCGCGATCAAGCGCCAGGCCGAGGAGCTGGACTACGCACCGGCGTTCCAGTTCGCCCATCCGTATGCTTTCGAGCTGGCGAGCCGCGTCGCGGCGCTGGCGCCCGGCGATCTCGATCACGTGTTCTTCTGCAACTCCGGCTCGGAGGCGGTCGACACGGCGCTCAAGATCGCGCTTGCGTATCATCACGCGCGCGGCGAGGGGGCCCGCACCCGCCTGATCGGCCGCGAGCGCGGCTATCACGGGGTCGGCTTCGGCGGCATCTCGGTCGGCGGCATCGTCAACAATCGCAAGTTCTTCGGCTCGCTGCTCACGGGCGTCGACCATCTGCCCCACACCTACAACCGCGAGACCCAGGCTTTCACCAAGGGCGAGCCCGAATGGGGCGCGCACCTTGCCGACGATCTCGAACGCATCGCGGCGCTGCACGATCCGTCCACTATCGCGGCCGTCATCGTCGAGCCGATGGCAGGCTCGACCGGCGTGCTGCCGGCCCCCAAGGGCTATCTGCAGCGGCTGCGGGCGATCTGCGACAAATACGGCATCCTGTTGATCTTCGATGAGGTCATCACCGGCTTCGGACGGCTCGGCTTCGCCTTTGCGGCGGAACGCTACGGCGTGATTCCCGACATCATCACCTTCGCCAAGGGCATCACCTCCGGCACCGTGCCGATGGGCGGCGCTGTCGTGCGCGCTCCCGTTTACGACGCCTTCATGGGCGGGCCGGAGCACGTCATCGAGCTGTTCCATGGCTACACGTATTCGGCCCATCCGCTCGCCTGCGCGGCTGGGCTCGCGACGCTCGATCTCTACCGGGCCGAAAAGCTGTTCGAGCGCGCCCGCGCTCTGGAGCCGAAGTTCGCGGACGCCGCCATGACGTTGCGCGGGCTGCCCGGCGTGCTCGACATCCGCACCGTCGGGCTCGTCGCCGGCATCGACCTCGCCTCCAAGCCCGACGGCTTCGGCAAGCGCGCCTATGCCGCCATGGACAAGGCGTTCCACGAGCACGGCATCATGATCCGCGTTACCGGCGACACCATCGCGCTGAGCCCGCCGCTGATCGTGAGCGAGGACGAGATCGCAGAGATATTCGGCAAGGTCGGCAAGGTGATTGAGGCGGTGCGGTAGGCGCCCCTCGACTGGGGCGCTTCAACAACAATTAAGCGCGCCACAGGACCGCCACCCTCCCCAATCGAAATCGGCTGTTGCCGATTTCGATCACTTTATTGAATGGCCGAAACCCGCGTATACGCGGTTTCGGCTCGGGGAGGGTCGGACTGCCGATGGCAGTCCGGGGTGGGGTGATGCGGCATGGCAGCAAGTGTGGAAGCGCTGTCACCCCCTCCCGGCCCGCTGGCGCGGGCCGACCTCCCCCTCCAGGGGGAGGTGGTCAGTGGGCCGCTCCTCGCGCTAATCTTCGCTTCCCGCCGTCATTATCGGCGGAATGATCCCCCACCCGATCGTCACTTCGCCGTTGCCGCGCCGCATCGGAATCGTCAGCGGCGGTTGCACGGCAGCATTGCGGGCCACCGCGGCATACGCGGCGGGGAGCGTATGGAGATCGCCGGCGGTCCAAACCACCACACCGCCGCTGACGGCGAGGTCGCCAAGGTCGATCCACGGCGCGCGACGCGGATCGCCGTCGATCAAGGTGCGCGGGTGATCCGCGGAATAGTGGGCGATATTTCCGCCGAGCCACATGGTGCTCACCACGTAGGCAAGCGGCGAGCCGGTTTGGGCGCGAAAACGGGCAGACACTTCCTCCGCCAGCCGGTCGCCCGGGAACAGCACCGCGCGATAGCGGTGATCGAAATACGGCAACATCCCGTATTGGGCCACGAAGGTCAGGGCATAGAGCGCCGTCACGGTCCCCCACACGCTCGCCAGTCGTGCGAGCGACGCGCGATCGATCCGCGAGGAGACCGACACCACGATCCACGGCCCGAGGAAAAGCCAAAGCGGATAGCCCCACATCGTAATAAGCCCGCGGCCACTGAGAGCGGATGCGGCGATCACGGTGAGGGCCGGACCGAAAGCGAGGAGGGCGAGGATGCGGCGATCATAGTCGTCGGCCGCGGTTGCGTCACGCTCATAGGGACGGCGGAGCAAAGGCAGCGCGATGATGATGGCAGGCAGCAGCCAGAACAGCTGGGCGAGAGCAAAAAGCCCCGGATGAGTCAGATGATCGAGCAACCCGTTGGTCGCTTTGGCGCGGGACGCCGCATAGTCGAGCGGCAGCCAGTCGTTCTGATAAAGCCAGATCAAGTGGGGCGCGATGATCACCAGGCCGATCGCGGCGGCGAGATACGGCCCCGGAGAGGCAAGATGCCGACGGGCTCGCGGATCGATCAGCATGAAAAGCAGAAGCGGCACTCCGAGAACCACCACGAAATACTTTGCCCAGAACGCGAGACCGAGAGCTGCTCCCAGCACCGCCCAATGGCTGAGACGGCCGGTTCGCAGCGCGCCGCGGAACGACAATCCGGCGAGGGCCCAGAACGGCAGCTGGATCACGTCGTGATTAAATTTCGGCGCAGTGAAGTTGAAGAAATGCAATCCGTCGATGATGAGAACGGAGGCGGCTGCCGCGGCGGGCGTTGCGATGCGAAGCATGATGGCCCACACGGCCGCAAACGCCGCGAGAACGCTGAGCTGTCCGAGAGCGTAGTAGGCGATATCGGCATCAAAGGCGCGGTGGGCGATCTCGACGAGCCACCACGGCAACGGCGGCAATTTGTCGTAGCCAATTTGCCATTCGCGTCCGTAGGTGAGGGCCTCGATGACGTCGAGCGGCAGGTTGGGATAGAGCGCGAGGGGCAGGATCGTCCAGATCGCGGCATGCGCCGCCGCGAGCAGCCAGAAACCCGCCCACGGCCGCTCCCCAATATTGGCAAGGAGGGCCGAGGCGAAGCCGGCCACCGGCTGCCGGGCAGGAGAAAGTCCATCCATCGCGTGGGACCGATTGCTGGGACCGGCAGGGCGTCCCCGACGGCCCTGTCAGGCATTTGCCAGGCGCCCGATCGCCCAACCGGATTCCACCATGGCGCGTCGACATCAGGGCGTCAATGTCAGAAGTCACAGGTCAGAAGTCAGACGTCGGACATTGGATTGACTTCCCTTCGAGGCCGCCGACATCTATGCACCAGTCGGTCTCTAAAACCTCTGTCATCTGACCTCTGACAAATGTCCTTCGATCTTCTCGATGGTTTCTCCGCCGTCGCGTCGCGCTACGACGTTGTCCTGTGCGATATTTGGGGCGTGGTTCATGATGGGATCGCCGCCCATGCGCACGCCTGCGACGCGCTCATGCGATACCGCGCCGACGGCGGCACCGTGGTTCTTATCACCAATGCGCCGCGACCGCAGCCCTGGGTGGTCCGTCAGCTTGGCCGGCTTGGCGTTCCGGCCGACGCCTACGATGATGTGATGACGTCAGGCGACCTCACCCGCGAGGTGGTCGCCGGCCGCAACGGCGGGGCGGTGTTCCACATCGGGCCGCAGCGCGACATCTCGATCTTCGACGGGCTTGACGTCCGCCTCGCGCCCGTCGCGGCCGCCGACTATGTCGTGTGCTCCGGTCTGTTCGACGACACCAAGGAAACGCCTGACGACTATCGCGATCTGATGGCGACGATCCGCGATCGCGACTTGTTCATGGTGTGCGCGAACCCGGACCTCGTCGTCGAGCGCGGCGACGAGCGCGTCTATTGCGCGGGAGCGATTGCCGACCTCTATGCCGCCTTGGGGGGAGACGTGCTCTATGCGGGAAAACCTCACCGTCCGATTTATGACGCGGCGCTTGCAAAAGCCGCGGGCGCCCGCGGCGCCGGGGCGTCGCCCAGTCGCACGCTGGCGATCGGGGATTCGTTGCGGACCGATATGACGGGGGCGCAGGCCTTAGGAATAGATGGGTTGTTCGTATCCGGCGGGATTCATGCAGTGGAACTCGGGCAAGGCAAAAGCCTGCCTCATGAGGCGCTCAGGGCCATGTTCGCCGCGGCCGGCGTAACCCCACGATCCGTCATGCCGCGCCTCGCGTGGTGATGAGCTGGGACCGGGCGTCCCGGGACCGCGGGCGTCCCGCCCGCACTTTTTTCTTTCTTCTGGACTGCGGGCTTATTTCGAAGGGCGGGCGGGACGCCCGCGGTCCCAGGTAACGCCCGCGGTCCACAGGCACTTGACTTCGGCCGACCGCGACGGGCACCGTCCCGGCGTTTCTTTAAAAGCAACCGGGCCCTGCCTTTGACGTCAGTCGATCCGCCGCCGCGACGTTTCATCGCAATTCATGACGCCCTCGATGCGCCGACCCGTGCCGGGGAGCTGCGCGGCGCCATCGTCGCCATGGGGAATTTCGAGGGCGTGCATCGCGGCCATCGCGCCGTCATCGCAGCGGCGGTGAACCGCGCACGCGCCCTGGGGTGCCCGGCAGCGGCGCTGACCTTTGAGCCCCATCCCCGCGCGTTCTTCAGGCCGGATGAGCCGCTGTTTCGCCTGACCGACGAGGCCGCCAAGCTGCGCCTGTTCGCAGCGACTGCACTCGACGGCGCCGTCGTGATGAAGTTTGATCACGCGCTTGCGGCGCTGGAGCCCCACGCATTCATCAAAGAGGTGCTGATCGATCGGCTCGCCATTGCGGGCGCCGCGGTTGGTTTCGACTTCCACTTCGGCAAGGCGCGATCCGGCACGCCGGCCTACCTCAAGGAGGAGGGCGAGCTGCGCGGCTTCCATGTCGACGTCGTGCCGGCCCTGCTTGACGATGGCCGGCGCATCTCCTCGGGCGCGGTGCGTGAGGCGCTCGCGGCGGGGCGGGCCGACGAGGCGGCGGAGCTGTTGGGTTATCCCTGGTTCGTCACCGGAAAGGTGGTCCATGGCGACCGCCGCGGGCGCGAGCTCGGGTTCCCGACCGCAAACCTGCGGCTCGATCCCGGCTGCGGCCTGCGCCACGGCGTCTATGCGGTGCGGGTCGCGGTCGACGGCAGGCGGTTCGACGGGGTGGCGAATTTCGGCCGGCGGCCGATGTTCGACACCGGGGTGGTGTTGCTCGAAGTGTTTCTGTTCGATTTCACCGGCGATCTCTACGACCGCAGCCTCGACGTGGCGGTGATCGCGTGGATCCGGCCGGAATTCGCGTTCGACACGGTCGATGATCTGATCCGCCGCATGGAGGAGGATTGCCGGATCGCCCAGATGGCGCTCAAGCGCGCCGGCGACGCCTTTCCGCCGCTCGGCGTGGTGGGCTGAGGTTACGCCGCCCTTTCCGTCCCGCGGTCTATGTGTTAGGAACCGAGTCATGACGGCATGCGATCAGTTCGCTCACCAGTTCGGGCCGGATCTTCGGCGGATTATCGGCCCGGCTTCCGCCTGACCGGCAGGTTGGCGGAAGACCGGGATCGTTACGCCCTGTCTGTCATCCCAATCCCAGGTTGAGCCGTCATGTCCGAATCCGCCCGCGACTACAGCGAGACGTTATTTCTCCCCAAGACCGATTTTCCCATGCGCGCCGGGCTGCCCCAGAAGGAGCCCGAAATCCTCGCGCATTGGCGGCGGATCGGCCTCTATGAGCGCTTGCGCGAGGCCAGCAGAGGCCGGACCAAGTTCGTGCTCCATGACGGGCCGCCTTACGCCAACGGCAACATCCATATCGGCACCGCTCTCAATAAAATCCTCAAGGATGTGGTCACGCGCTCCCAGCAGATGCTGGGCGGCGATTCCAACTACGTGCCGGGATGGGACTGCCACGGCCTGCCGATCGAATGGAAGATCGAGGAGGAGAACTACCGCGCCAAGGGCAGGCAGAAGCCCGATCTGTCCGATCCCGCCGCCATGGTGGCGTTCCGCCGCGAGTGCCGCGCTTATGCGGAGCACTGGCTCAACGTCCAGCGCGACGAGTTCAAGCGCCTCGGCGTCACCGGCGACTGGGACCATCCCTACACCACCATGGACTACGCCGCGGAAGCCCAGATCGCCCGCGAGCTGATGAAGTTCGCCGCCAACGGCACGCTTTATCGCGGCTCCAAGCCGGTGATGTGGTCGGTGGTGGAGAAGACCGCCCTCGCCGAAGCCGAGGTGGAGTATGAGGATTACACCAGCGATCAGGTGTGGGTGAAGTTTCCGGTCGAGTACGTTGTCCGCAACGGTAGTGCCATTGATCTAGATCGCTTGGCTTGGAATTCACTCGTTAAGGACTATCAAGCGTCCCTTGTCATTTGGACGACCACGCCTTGGACGCTGCCTGGAAACCGAGCGATCTCCTTCTCACCCAAGATTTCTTATGGTGTTTATCGGGTGACGAGCGCGCCAGCGAATAACTGGGCAAAGGTGGGGGATACATTCGTTCTCGCCGATCGACTTGCCTCGGAGGTGTTTCGAGCGGCAAAGGTTGAAAGCTACGAACAGTTGGATTCGGTGCAGTCTAAAGTGCTGGCAGTCGGCATTTGTGCTCATCCGCTCACGAAATTGGACGCGCGCTACGGATTCAAGGTTCCGCTTCTCGATGGCGAGCACGTCACTGAAGACGCCGGCACGGGTTTCGTCCACACCGCGCCCGGCCATGGCCGCGAGGACTTCGACATCTGGACGGCGAACGCCCGCAAACTCGCGAGCTGGGACATCGACACCACGATTCCCTATACAGTCGACGGCGATGGCTTCTTCACCGATCAGGCCCCGGGCTTCGGGCCGCGCGACACCGACGGCAAGCCGAAGCGCGTCATCACCGACAAGGGGGATAAGGGCGATGCCAACGACGCCGTCATCAAGGCCCTGATCGACGCCGGCATGCTGATCGCGCGCTCCCGGTTGAAGCACCAGTACCCGCATTCGTGGCGCTCCAAGAAGCCGGTGATCTTCCGCAACACGCCGCAATGGTTCATCGCCATGGACAAGCCGATCGCGGACGAAGATGGCCAGGCGAGGGCGGGCGACACGTTGCGCCACCGGGCCCTCACCGCGATCCGCGAAACCCGCTGGGTGCCGCCGCAGGGCGAGAACCGCATCACCGGCATGATCGAGACCAAGCCCGATTGGGTGATCTCGCGCCAGCGCGCCTGGGGCGTGCCGATCACGGTGTTCGTGCGCGAGAAGGGCGACGGCAATGTCGAAATCCTCCACGACGAACGCGTCAACGCACGCATCTCCGACGCCTTCGAGCGCGAGGGCGCCGACGCCTGGTATGCGAGGGGGGCGCGCGAACGCTTTCTCGGCGAACTCGCGAACGAGGACTGGAACAAGGTCGACGACATCCTCGATGTCTGGTTCGATTCGGGCTCGACGCACGCCTTCACGCTGGAAGACCCGCAACATTTTCCGGGCCTTGCCGGCATCCGCCGCCGCCGGGATGGCGGGCCGGATACCGTCATGTACCTGGAAGGCTCCGACCAGCACCGCGGCTGGTTCCATTCCTCGCTGATCGAGAGCTGCGGCACCCGGGGTGTTGCGCCGTTCGACGTCGTGCTCACCCACGGCTTCGTGCTCGATGAGCACGGCCGCAAAATGTCGAAGTCGCTCGGCAACACGGTGGCGCCGCAGGACGTCATCAAATCCTCCGGCGCCGATATCCTGCGCATGTGGGTGTGCGCCTCCGACTATGCGGACGACCTGCGCATCGGGCCGGAGATTCTCAAGACCACCGTCGACACCTACCGCAAGCTGCGCAACACCATCCGCTGGATGCTCGGCAATCTCGCCCATTTCCGCGAGGAGGATCGCGTCGCTTACGCCGACATGCCGGGCCTTGAACGATACGTTCTCCATCGGTTGAGCGAGCTCGACGAGAGCGTGCGCAAGAACTACGCCGAATTCGATTTCAAGCGCATCTTCGCGACGCTCAACCACTTCATGACGGTCGATCTTTCGGCCTTCTATTTCGATATCCGCAAGGATGCGCTCTATTGCGAGCCGATTTCCTCGGTCACCCGTAAGGCTTGCCTGACGGTCATCGAGGAAGTCTTTCGCTCAACCGTGATTTGGCTCGCCCCGATGCTGTGCTTCACGGCGGAAGAGGCTTATCTGTCCCGTTACGGAGGTCAGATGTCGGATGACGGAGGACAGACGACGGACGACAGAAGTCCGACATCTGACATCCGTCATCTGACATCGCGACGCCCGATGTCGGTCCACCTCGAAAGTTTTCCAGAGATCCCGGCGGCCTGGCGCGACGACGCGCTGGCGCGCGTTTGGGGCGACATCAGGCGCGTGCGCCGGGTCGTCACCGGCGCCCTGGAGATCGAGCGCGCCGATAAACGAATCGGCTCGAGTCTCGAAGCAGCGCCGGCGATCTACATTTCCGATCCGGCGTTGCTGCGCACCGTCGCGACGGAGCTGGCCGGCGAGCACGGCGAGATCGGCATGGCGGAGATCGCCATTACGTCGGGGGCGACCGTCACGCCCGGGGACGGGCCGGCGGCGGCATTTCGCCTCGATGAGGTGCCGGGGGTTGCGGTCGAATTCCGCCGCGCCGGGGGCATCAAATGCGCGCGGTCGTGGCGGATCCAGACCGATGTCGGGGCCGACCCGGACTATCCGGACGTGACGCCGCGCGACGCCCGCGCGCTGCGCGAATGGGACGCGGCTCACCCCGCTGCCGGGTAAGGTCAATGGCGGCCTTCGCAGCACCCTTCCGGCTCGGCGTGACGACTGCGGTCGCGGCGGCCGCGGTCGACCAGGCTGTCAAGCTGTGGCTGCTGTACGGGTTCGGCCTGACCGGGCGAGCCCGGGTCCCCGTCACGCCGTTTCTCGACCTGGTGCTGGCCTGGAACACCGGCATCAGCTATGGGCTGTTCCAAGAGGCCGGTCCGCTCTGGCAGTGGGTGCTGCTTGGCTTCAAGGTGACCGCGGTCGCGCTTCTCCTGATCTGGCTGGTGCGAACCCGTTCGCGCCTGGCCGGCGTGGCGCTGGGACTGATCATGGGCGGCGCGATCGGGAACGCGATCGATCGCGCGGTGCACGGCGCTGTGATGGATTTTGTCCTATTTCACATCACCGCGCCGACCTGGACCTTCGAGTGGTATGTCTTTAATATTGCCGATGCGGCGATCGTCGCCGGCGTGATCGGGCTTGTGTGGGAATCTTTGTTCTTGCAAGATGCCGCAAAAGTGCCCTGATATGACACGATAGACGCTTGCGGGGTCCCGACGGGCAAAAGTCGTGGCGGTTCCTCGACGTAGCCCGGATGGAGCGCAGCGTAATCCGGGATAGGCTGACTCCGGATTACGCGGCGCTCCATCCGGGCTGCGACACGGCCGCGATTGAGTGCAGTATTCGCGAATCATGGCTTCGGTACCGCACGCAACGACGTGACGCTTCCCGCTCTTAACGCTGCCCGCATGCGGGGAGCGTAGGGAGGGGTAACCCACTATGGAAAATGGCATGCCTCGAAAAAATCGAAACCGTAAATTCTCCCGTGCCGCATTGTGCGCGGCTTTCGGCATCGTCCTAGTGGTCGCGGGCGGCACCGTCGTCTTTGCGGGCGATGATGAAGATGACGACTGGGCAGACACGAAGTTTATCAAAGGGTTACTGCGCGGCATCGGGCTGCGCAACGGCCAGGAGGCTGGCATCGAATACAAGGAGCGGCCGCCGCTGGTGGTGCCGCCGAGCCGCGATCTGCCGCCGCCGGTCGCGGCCGGTTCGCTCACGGTGAACAATCCTGCGTGGCCGGCCGACCCGGACGAAAAGAAGCGCGTTGCTGCACGCAAGGCGAAGGCGGAGCGCAAGCCTTATGACGCTTACAAAGCCGGGGATCCACTCAAGCCGAGCGAATTGGCGGCCGGCCGGACCGACAAGCCGGCGATGAAAACAAGTGAAGGCCCGGACCATTCGCCGGAAATGACACCGAGCCAACTCGGTTATACGGGCGGGCTTTGGAGCAGCATCCTTGGCCTCGGCAAAACCTTTACCGGAGAAAAGGATATCGAGACCGCCACATTTGCGCGTGAGCCGTCCCGTAATTACCTGACCGACCCGCCACGCGGCTATCGCACGCCGTCCGCAAATCAACCCTATGGCATTAACGCCAAAGCCGAGGCCGAGAAGGCCAAGGCCCAACAACGCGGAGCGGTAGATCGCCAAGTCGAGACGGTCGACAAATGATCGGTGCCGTGTCGCCACGCGGCAGTCGCAGGTTTCATGGTGTCCGCACCAGCCCCCACCCTACCCTCCCCCGGAAGCGGGGAAGGGTAGGGTGGGGGCTTCGTCGCGAAATAAGCCTTTCTCATCCGCTCTTGACGTGCTTGGGGTCTATCCGCATGGTCTTTACCTTGGCCGCGTTCGCGGCACGCGTCCATCTGGCTGCAGGTGGGCTGATCGCCGCGCTCGCACTCGCATTTCAAATTGGCAGCGCCTCCGCGGCAGGGCCCGAGGTCGCCAACTTCACGCTGCCCAATGGGCTCGAGGTCGTGGTGATCCCGGATCACCGCACCCCGGTCGTGACCCACATGATCTGGTACAAGGTTGGATCCGCGGACGAGACGTCAGGCAAGTCGGGCCTCGCCCACTTTCTTGAACATCTGATGTTCAAGGGCACCGCCAAGAATCCGGCGGGGCGATTCTCGCAGACGCTTGCCACCATCGGGGGGCAGGAGAACGCCTTCACGACGGCGGACTACACGGCCTATTTCCAGCGCATTGCCAAGGAGTATCTGC
>WNFT01002054.1_pt1 | contig 17149 bp, 14 predicted proteins | sample 5400191 | NCBI WGS metagenome assembly WNFT01 (sample SAMN13153359, study PRJNA577476) | soil metagenome | isolation source: 80 cm saprolite under Madrone tree | place: USA:California | collected 2016-06-14 | reverse complement strand
GTGGACACCACGAGCCGCAACGTCCGGCAATGCCTGCGCACCGGGTACTGCGGAATGGGCTGCCCGGTGGACGCGAAGCAGAGCGCCACCCTGACCTACCTGCCGGACGCCGTCGCCGCCGGAGCCGAGATCTACGCCCAGTGCCGGGTGGAGAAGATCGAGTGGTCGGGCAAGCGCGCCACCGCCGTCACCGGCCTGTTCCTCGAGGCCGACACGCAGCGAGCGAACGGGCGCACCGTTCGGGTCGAGCCTCGCGTGGTCGTCGTGTCCGGGGGAGCGATCAACTCGCCGGTGCTGCTCTTCCGCTCGGGGTTGGACCACGGCCCTTTGGGAAAGAAGACCTGGCTGCATCCCGCCGTCATCATGATCGCGTTCTACGACCAGCGCATCGAGGGCTTCTACGGGGCTCCCCAGAGCGTGGCCTCCCACCACTTCGCCCATCGCAACGAGGGCGCCGGGTTCTTCATCGAGGCGGCGCCGCTGCACCCGATGCTTTCCTCCATCGCCTTTCCCGGATTCGGGGCGGCGCTGCGGGGCAGGATGGGGCAACTCCCGCACGTGGCCGCCACTGTCTCGTTGATGATCGACGGCTTCGGCCCGGATGAAGACGGCGGCAAGGTCACGCTGCGCGGCGCGGGTGGGGGCGCGAAGCTCGACTATCCCTTCACGGACCGCATGTACGAGTGCTTCCGGGCGGGGATGAAGGCCATGGCCCGCATCCACCTGGCCAACGGCGCTCGCGAGATCGTCAGCCTTCACGCCGAGCCGGTGCGCATCGTTGCGGAAAGCGATCTGGCCCGGATCGACGAAGCGCCGCTGGGACCCAACCGGCTGGGCGTCTTCACCGCGCACCAGATGGGCGGGTGCCCGATGGGCACGGACCCGGCGCGCTCGGTCGTCAACCCCGAACTCCGGCACCACCGGGTCGAGAACCTCTTCGTCGTCGACGGCAGCGTCTTTCCCACCTCGCTGGGCGTGAACCCGATGGAATCGATCTATGCCGTCGCCTCCTGGGCGTCGGACCACGTCCGCGCGGCCGCCGCATGAGCGAGGCCGTGCTGGACGAGCGCGTCGTTCCCGCGGACGCCCCGTCCGAACGGCTGGACAAGGCGCTGGCGAAGCTGTTCGGGATCTCCCGGGGACGGGCGATGGAATGGATCGCCGACGACCGGGTGCGGGTCGACGGCAAGCGGGCGCCCAAGGGAGCGCGGGCGCCGCCGGGCTCGCGCATCTCCGTGCACAGACCTCCGCCCGATCAGCCCGTTCCCGAGCCGGACCTGCCGATCAGGATCGTGCACGCGGACGCCCACCTGGTCGTGGCCGACAAGCCGGCGGGCATGCCGTCTCATCCGCTCAAGCCGGGCGAGACGGGCACCGCCGCGAACGCGTTGGTGGGACGATTTCCCGAGCTGGCGCAGGTCGGGCCTTCGCCGCGCGAAGGCGGGCTCGTCCATCGCCTGGACACCGACACCTCGGGGCTGCTGCTGGCGGCGCGGACGGACGCGGCGCATGCGATGCTGCGCGCCCAGTTCAGCGCGCGCACCGTGGAGAAGCGCTACCTCGCGCTGGCGGCCGGCGAGATCCACGCCGGAGGCGAGATCGCTGTCCCGCTGCTGCACGACCCCCGCGATTCCCGCCGCATGCAGGCGGCCAGCGACCTGGCCTATGCCGAGGAGCACGGCGCGCGGGCTGCGGTGACGCGCTTCGATCCGGTCGAACGGCGCGGCGGATTCACGCTGCTCGACGTGGAGATCCCCACCGGAGTGATGCACCAGATCCGGGCGCACCTGGCCTTCATCGGACATCCGCTGGCGGGCGATTCGCTCTATGGCGGGCCGGCGCTCCCGGAGCTCTCCCGGCACTTCCTCCACGCGGCCCGGTTGGCGTTCGCGCATCCCGACGGGGCTCGCGCGCGGTACGAGAGCCCGCTTCCCCCGGACCTGGCCGGCGTCCTGCGAGAGCTGGCGTAGGTCTCAGAACGAGAGCCGGCCGCCGAACCGGATCGCGAGCGGCGGAGTCCCGCCCGCCTCGCGGTCGAGCAGGTTCAGCGCATCGACGTTGAGCGCGAGCAGATACGGACTGCTCAGGGAGCGGACCATGGCCAGTCGGACGTCGAGCGTCGTCTGCCAGGGCGAGGCCTGGATGGCCCGGAGGCTGGTCCCGAACGTCAAGGTGGTCCGCGGGCTCCATTCGAACGCGTACGCGGCGTCGAGCTTGAAGACGTTGGGCGCGTTCGCGAGGACATTGTCGGATCCGCGGAGCGTCGAACGCGTGTAACTGGCCGAGAGCAGCGTGCTCGCCGAGAACGGCTTGGCGACGAAGACCGTGGCGCCGTCATAAGAGGTGCGCCCGTCGGGCGAGCCGCCGAACTGCTTGTGGACGTAATCGAGCCCCGCGACCAGATCGCGCAGCACCTGCGACTCCAATCCCGCGGAGAAGTCGCTCTCGCGGGTTCGCTCCATCACCCCCACCGGCGCCGATTCGATGAAGCGTCCGAAGAACACATAGGCCCGCGAGACGCCGCGGCCGCTGAAGTCCCAGGTGATCCCGGCGCGCGGCAAGAGATCGGTGCGGTCCACCTGCCCGTCCCGTTCCGCGCGCAGGCCGGCGTGCAGGAACACGTCGTCGACCGGGCTCCAGGTGTCCTGGACGAACGCCGCTCCGTACCAGCGGTTGACGTCGGCGGCCTCGTCCCGCGCGCCTTCCACTCCGTAGACCGGACGGTGGCGGCCGTAGAATTCGGCCACGTGCGCGATCTGCAAGCGCGCCTGCAGGGAATTCGCGTTGTCGCCGCCCCGATGCCAGCCGGCGAGACCCTCCACTTGCGCCGCGTCGCCGAAAAGATGTCCGAGATACCGGACCAGGACGTCGTCGTTGAGGGCCGCGAGCGAGAGGAGCTGCCCGGCTCCAGGCCTCCAGGTCAGCTTGCCCAGATACTCGTAGTCGGTGTCCACCACGCCGGGAGATCGGTTGGCGGAGAGGACCGGCGCGAACGCTCCGTAGAACCAGAGGCTGTCCCGCTCGATGGGACCGCCGAGGTCGGCTCCGCCGGCGAGGTTGTAGCGCAGCATCCGCCGCGGGGTCTCGATGGGCATCCAGTCGAAGAAGGCCGACCCGTGCAGATCGTTGCCCCCCGATCGGGTGGTGGCCTGGACGATCCCGCCGGCCAGCCGCCCGTACATCGCGTCGAAGCCGCCCGTATCCACCGCGACTTCCTCGATGAATTGCTGGAGCAGCCTGCGGCCCTGCCGGTTGGAAGCGGGATCGGTCACGTCCAGGCCGTCGAGCCGATAACGCGTGCCGGTGGACGGCGACCCGAACATCCGCAGGGCCATCGGATCGCCCAGCGCGCCCGGGACCGAGACGGCCGCCTGCTCGTACGTGCGCGCATCGCGGCCGTACGGGATCAGCTCGAGTTGGTCGCGGGAGACGACGCCGCCGGTCTGGGTGCTCGTCGCCGGCAGCGCCGGTGTCTGTTGTCCGAAGCGGAGCGGCGCCGAGGTCCAGGCCTCGGAAACGATGGCGAGATTCAGGCGAAGGGTCCGCCCGGCGTGGACCACCAGGCCTTCCTGGGAGGCCGATTGGTGCGCGTCGGCATGGACGTTGAGCGTGTACTCGCCCGGCGGAAGCAGGCCGATCTCGAATTCTCCCGTCGAATCGGTCCTGGCGGTCTCGCTTCCGGGCAGCGCCGGACCGGCAGCGATCACCACCGCCCCCGGCACGGGGCGCTGGGTCTGCGCGTCGACGATGCGGCCGGAGATGGCGCCGGTGGACTGCGCCGCCGCAGGACCCGCCAAGAATAGACAAGCCACGATGCGAGCGCGGGTCATGCGACCGGAGTCACATTTCCGTATGTCCTACGGGCAGTCAAGCAATCGCCCCGGAAAGCGCCGGGCCATCCCGGCCGCCCGCCCTCTGCAAAACACGCGGAGTCACGGCTGGCCTGGTCGCGTTGACAGCGAGGGTCCGCCTGTGTAGGTTCTGCGCCTTTTCTCGCGCCAGAAAAAATTCGGAACGCGTTTCCGGAGGAAGTCACACCCTATGGATTTCAGTCTCGTTGGAATGTGGAAGTCGATGGGCCTGCCGGCCCGCCTGGTCGTCATCACGCTGGCGATCATGTCCGTCTACTCACTCAGCGTGATGGCCGAGCGCCTCTTCAGCTTCTCCCGGGCAAAGGACCAGAGCCGGAAGTATGCCGAGAAGTTGCGCGACCTTCTCCCTTCCCACCAGACGGTGGACGCGGCCCAGTTCGCCGCCACCATGAAGTACGGCCATATCCCGCGCGTTCTCGGGGCCGGTATTTCCGAGTACAACCGCGGCCGCGAGGCGCTCCGCAGCGCGGGCCCCCATGACGTCGGCAGCTTCGACCTGGTCGAAGCCATCAACCGCGCTCTCGACCGCGCCACCTTGCGCGTCACCGCCGATCTGCGCCGCGGCCTCTCCGGCCTGGCGACCGTGGCTTCCTCCTCGCCCTTCGTCGGCCTGCTCGGCACGGTGCTCGGGATCATCACCGCCTTCCAGCTGATGGCGACCTCCGGCTCCGGCGGTCTGGCCTCGGTGTCCGCCGGTATTTCCGAGGCGCTGATCACCACGGCGTTCGGACTGCTCGTCGCGATCCCGGCCCTGATGATGTACAACTACCTGACCAACCGGGTCGAAGAGATGAGCGTCGACATCGCCGACGCCTCCAACGAGCTGGTCGACTTCTTCCTCAAGGAAGGCCGCTTCGAGGAGCCGCTCACCAATCCGGGCGCCAAGACCGCCGGCGCGCCCGCGGCGGGAGCGAAGGCATAGGCGATGGCATTCGACCCCAAGGCGAGCGGAGTCCGCTCGGACATCAACATCACGCCGCTGGTCGACGTGGTGCTGGTGCTCCTCATCATCTTCATGGTGGTCACGCCGATGCTCCAGCGGGGGAAGAGCGTCGAGCTGCCCAAAGCGAAGCACGCGGTCACCGGCCAAGGAGCGGAGCCGGCGTTCATCAGCGTGACCAAGGACGGCAGCGTCTACGTCGAGCAGGAGAAGAAGCCCGCCACCCAGGAAGACGTGATGGTGGCGATGCGGACGGCGGCCGAAGCGGGCAGGCGGGTGATGATCAAGGCCGATACCGATGCCGAGTACGGCAAGGTCCGGCCGGTCCTCGACTGGGCCTCCAAGGCGAAGCTGAAGGGCGTCTCGTTGGCCGCTGAAGAGCTGAAGGGAGCGAAGTAGCCATGGGAATGGCAGTCGGCGCCAGCAAGGGGCCACGCTCCGACATCAACATCACGCCGCTGGTCGACGTGGTGCTGGTGCTTCTGATCATCTTCATGGTGCTCACCCCGCTGATGGAGAAGGAGATCAGCGTGCGCGTCCCGGAGGAGACTCCCCCGGAGATGCTCAACGAGCCCCCGCCGCCGGACCTGACGCAGGTGGTCTTCAAGGTCGACGAGGCGGGGATCTGGCACCTGAACAGCGAGACGCTCACCGACGCGAATGCCCAGGAGCGGCTGAAGGCCTACTACCGGGTAGCGAAGTCGAAGGAAGCGACCCAGGGCCCGCCCGTCATCTTCTTCGACGCGGACGACAAGGCGAAGTACGTGCGGGCCGTGAAGGCGCTGGACACGATCCGCGATTCGTCGGCGATGTGGACCATCGGGATGATGACGGAGAGCATCAAGGAGCAGCAGGCCGCTCCGGCGCCAGGCGCGGCACCTGCGGATGGCAGCGCGCCGCCGGCGGGAACGGCGCCGCCCCCGGCCCAGCAGCCGGCTCCGGAACAACCAAAGCAGTAGTTAACGTTTCGATAATGTCCGGAAGGCGCGGGATCCTCGGATCAGGGTCTCGCGCCTTCGGCGCTCCGGCGCTCGGGTTCCACTCCATACAACAAAAATGTAATCTTCCCTCGGATGTCCACTCCCATCCTTGACGTTGCGGGCCTGGTCCTGCGGTTCGGCGGTGTCACCGCTCTCCACGACGTCAGCTTCTCGGTCCAGCCGGGCGCCTTGAACGCCATCATCGGCCCGAACGGCGCGGGGAAGACCAGCCTGCTCAACTGCGTCAGCGGTGTCTACCGTCCGCAGCAGGGCCGCATCGTCTTCGACGGCCGCGACATCACCCGGCTCGGTCCCGCCACCCGCACGCGCCTGGGCATCGCCCGCACCTTCCAGAACATCGCGCTGTTCCGGGGGATGACGGTGCTCGACAACCTGCTCATCGGCCGCCACGTCCACCAGAAGACGGGGACGTTGGCCGGCGGCATCTACTGGGGACGCGGGCAGAAGGAGGAGATCCGCGAGCGGGAGCGGGTCGAGGAGATCATCGACTTCCTCGAGATCCAGCCCTGGCGCAAGAAGGTCGTGCACACGCTGGCGTACGGCCTGCAGAAGCGCGTCGAGCTGGGGCGGGCGCTGGCGCTCGATCCGCGCCTCCTGCTGCTCGACGAGCCGATGGCGGGGATGAACGCGGAGGAGAAGGAGGACATGGCCCGCTACGTCCTCGACATCAACGAGGAGCGCGGGACCACCGTGGTGATGATCGAGCACGACATGGGCGTGGTGATGGACCTCTCGCACCGGGTGGTGGTGCTCAACTTCGGCCAGAAGATCGCGGACGGCGCTCCGGACGAGGTCCAGCGGAACGCCCAGGTGCAGGCCGCGTACCTCGGAGGCCACGCCGCATGACCGCGGGCGACACCTTCCCCAAGCTCCTCCTGCACAACGCGGAGCGCCTGGGCGACCGGGCGGCCTTGCGCGAGAAGGACCTGGGGATCTGGCGCGAGACGAGCTGGCGCCGGTACGGCGAGCGGGTCCGCGATTTTTCCCTGGGCCTCCTGGCCCTCGGGCTCGAGCGCGGCGGCAAGGTGGCCATCGTCGGGGACAACCGGCCCGAGTGGGTGATCGCCGAGCTGGCCGCGCAGTCGGTGGGCGCGGCCTCCGTCGGCATCTACCAGGACTCGACGTTGACCGAAGTGGCGTACGTCATCGACCACTGCGACGCCCGATTCGTCGTCGCCGAGGACCAGGAGCAGGTCGACAAGATCCTCAGCATGATCGACCAGCTCCCGAAGGTCACCCACGTGGTCTACGCCGATCCGCGCGGGCTGCGCCGCTACAAGCACGAGAAGCTGATCTCGTTCGAGGAGGTGGAGAAGCGCGGGCGCGAGGCGCACGCGCGCGACCCGCAGCTCTTCGCCCGGAGCGTCGCGCAGGGCAAGGGCTCCGACCTGGCGATGATCTGCTACACGTCCGGAACCACCGGCTCGCCCAAGGGCGCCATGCTCACCTTCGACAATCTGCTGAGCATGGCGATGAACCTGCACGAGGTCGATCCGCGGCGCCCGACGGACGAGTTCGTCTCCTTCCTGCCCCTCGCCTGGATCGGCGAGCAGATGATGTCCGTGGCCACGGCGCTGGCCATCGGCTTCACCATCAATTTCCCCGAGGAGCCGGAGACGGCGCTCCAGGACGTGCGCGAGATCGGCCCCAACGTGATGTTCGCGCCGCCGCGGATCTGGGAAGGCCTGAACTCGACGGTTCAGGTGAAGATCATGGACACCACGCCGCTCAAGCGCTTCCTCTACGAGGCGCTGATGCCGATCGGCCTCAAGATGGCCGACCTGCGCCTCGCGCACGGACGTGTGCCCTGGTCCTGGAGCGCCCTCTACTTCGTCGCCGACTGGCTCCTCTTCCGGCCCCTCAAGGACAGGCTCGGCCTGCTCAACCTGCGCAGCGCGACCACCGGCGGCGCCGCGCTCGGCCCCGACGTTTTCCGCTTCTTCCACGCGATGGGGGTGCGGCTGAAGCAGATCTACGGGCAGACCGAGATCAGCGGGATCTCCTGCATCCACCGCGACGAGCGGATCAAGTTCCACACCGTGGGCGAGCCCATCCCCCAGACCGAGGTCCGCATCAGCGATCGGGGCGAGATCCTCTCCCGCAGCCCCGCCGTCTTCACCGGCTACTACAAGAACGACGATGCGACGCACTCGAGCCTCACCGACGGATGGCTCCACTCCGGCGACGCCGGCTACCTCGAAGACGGACAGCTGGTGGTCATCGACCGGCTCAAGGACGTGCTCCGCCTCGGCGACGGCACGCAGTTCTCGCCCCAGTACATCGAGAACCGGCTCAAGTTCTCCCCCTTCATCAAGGAGGCGGTGGTCATCGGGCAGGAGCGGCCCTACCTCGTCTCGCTGGTGTGCATCGACCAGGGCATCGTGGGGAAGTGGGCCGAGAAGGAGAAGATCTCGTACACCACCTACACCGATCTCTCCGCCAAGCCGCGCGTCTACGATCTCCTGCAGCGGGAGATCGACCGGGTGAACCAGACGCTCCCGGCGGCGGCGAAGATCCGCAAATTCGTGCTCCTCTACAAGGAGCTCGACGCCGACGACGAGGAGCTGACGCGCACCCGCAAGGTCCGCCGCTCCTTCGTCGAGGACCGGTACAAGGGGATCATCTCCGCCCTCTACGGCGACGAGCAGAGGATCGCGGTGGACACCACCATCCGGTACCAGGACGGCCGGACCGCGCGCATCCAGGCCAACCTGGCCGTGCGCGAGATGGGGGCGGCGTAAATGGAGTTCCTCCTCCAGCTGGTGATCAACGGCTTGGTGGTGGGCTGCATCTATTCGCTGGTCGCGCTCGGCTTCGTGATCATCTACAAGTCGAGCGGCATCCTCAACTTCGCCCAGGGCGAGTTCCTGCTGCTGGGAGCGTACGTCTTCCTCGCCATCGTCTCGCAGGCCAACGTGCCGGTGGTCCCGGCCCTGTTCTTGACCTTCGCCTTCGCCACGCTGCTCGGCCTGGCGCTGGAGCGGGTGGTCCTGCGCCCGCTGATCGGGGAGCCGATCATCTCCGTCATCATGGTGACCTTGGGCCTCTCCAGCATCCTACGCGCCATCGTGCAAGGGATCTGGGGAACGGACACGCGGCCGGTGCCGTCGGTGTTCTCGCTCGAGCCCATCCAGCTCGGGCCGCTGCCGGTCGCCCGCGGGTACCTCTACAGCGCCGCCTGCGTCGCGGTGCTGCTGGTCGCGCTGACCCTCTTCTTCAAGTACTCGCGGCCGGGAATCGCCATGAGGGCCACCGCCGCCTCCCAGCAAGTCGCGCTCTCCATGGGCATCTCGGTGCGGCACATCTTCGCGCTCTCCTGGAGCATCGCCGCGGTGGTCTCGGCGGCGGGCGGCATCCTGCTCGCCACCATGCGCGGCGGGGTCGATGGGTCCCTGGCCATCCTGGGTCTCAAAGTGTTGCCCGTCGTCATCGTGGGCGGCCTGGACAGCATCGGCGGGGCGATCCTCGGCGGACTTCTGGTCGGTGTGCTGGAGAACCTGGCCGGCGGCTACCTCGACCCGGTCTTCGGCGGGGGCGTGAAGGAGGTTGCGCCGTTCGTGGCCCTGGTGCTGATCCTCATGATCCGGCCTTACGGCCTCTTCGGGAAAGTGCGCATCGAGCGGGTGTGAACCATGCTCTCCGGCGAATTCCACACCACGTACGCGAGCGACATGGGCATCTTCGAGACGCGCCGTGCCCGGCGCGTGCTCGCGGTGTTCATCGTCGCCCTCTTCGCCATCCCCTTCGTCGCCACCTCCTACTGGCTGGACGTGGCGAACCGGGCGGCGATCGCGGTGATCGCCGCCACCGGCCTGAACATCCTCACCGGCTTCACCGGCCAGATCTCGCTGGGCAACGCCGCGTTCCTGGCGGTCGGCGGCTACACCACCGGCTTCCTCGCCGGCCACGGCGTTCCGTTCATCGTCGCCTGCCCCGCTTCGGGCATGGTGGCTGCCCTGGCCGGCATGGTCTTCGGCGTCCCTTCGCTGCGCCTCAAGGGCCTCTATCTCGCCATGGCCACCCTGGCGGCGCACTTCATCGTCGAGTTCGCCGCCTCGCATTGGGATCAGGTCACCGGCGGCGTCGCCGGCATCAGCATCCCCTCCCCCGTCTTGTTCGGCTTCGCCTTCGCCGACGACCGGCGCCTCTTCTTCCTCGTGGTTCCCATCTGCGTCGGCCTGCTCTACTTCGCCAAGAACCTGTTCCGCACGCGAGTGGGGAAGGCATTCATCGCCATCCGCGACCAGGACATCTCCGCGGAGGTGATGGGCGTCGACGTGTTCCGCTACAAGCTCCTCTCGTTCGCGGTCAGCTCGTTCTACATCGGCGTCGCCGGATCGCTGCTCGCGTATCAAGCGCGGATCATCAGCCCGGAAAATTTCCCCCTCGCCGTCGCCATCGACTTTCTCGGCATGGTCATCATCGGCGGCCTGGGGAGCGTGCTCGGCTCCATCCTCGGGGCCGTCTTCCTCACCTTGCTCCCCGAATTCCTGCGCCTGATGACCAGCGCGCTGTCCGGCACCTTCCCGAACCTGGTCCAGCTCTTCAGCCCGCTCAAAGTGGGCGTCTTCGGCCTCACCATCGTGCTCTTCCTGGTCTTCGCGCCCGACGGGCTGGCCGATCTCTGGAGGCGCATCCGCAACTGGTTCCGGCTGTATCCGTTCTCGTACTGAAGGAGGAAAACAACATGAGGCTGATTCGATCGGCGCTGTTGGTCCTCTGCGTGGCCGCGGCCTCGCGGGCGCAGCAGGAGATCAAGGTCGGCGGCATCTTCGACCTCACCGGCATCACCTCCGACGTGGGCAAGCCGTATGCCCAGGGCGTCCGCGACGGAGTGGCCTGGACGAACGAGAACGGCGGCATCAACGGAAAGAAGATCCGGCTGATCGACGTCGACTACGGCTACAAGATCCCGGAGGCGGTCGCGGCGTACAAGCGGATGGCCGGCGACGACAAGGTCATCCTGATCAACGGCTGGGGCACCGGAGACACCGAGGGCCTCAAGGCGCAAGTCAACCAGGACAAGATCCCGTACATTTCGGCTTCGTTCTCCGCCGGGCTCGCCGACCCCGCGAAGACGCCGTACAACTTCTTCGTCGGTCCCACCTACTCCGACGACCTGCGCGCCTGGCTGAAGTGGGTCAAGGAAGACTGGAAGGACAAGTCGCGCAACCCGAAGGTCGCCTTCTTCTACGGCGACAACGCCTACGGCAAGAGCCCCATCGAGGCCGGGCGCCGCTTCTGCAAGGACAACGGCATCGACCTCGTCGACGAGGAGATCGTGCCGGGCGCCTTCCAGGACGCCACCAGCCAGCTCCTCAACATGAAGCAGAAGGGGGCCGACTACGCGTACATCAACGTGACCACCACCGGCGTCTCCACCATCCTGCGCGACGCGAGGAAGCTCGGGCTCGCCGCCAAGTTCGGCTCCAATCCCTACGGCTTCGGGGAGACGCTCCCCCAGATCGCCAGGGAGGCCGCCGAAGGCGTCACCGGGATCATGGTGGACGCGCCCTTCGGCGAAAACGTGCCCGGGATGAAGCGGCTGATGGACTTCCACCAGAAGAACCATCCCGCCGACACGCACGACACCTTCTACGTGCGCGGCTGGACGTACGCGCTGGTGTGGACGGAAGCCCTCAAGCGCGCCGACAAGGCCGGCAAGCTCACCGGCGACGGCGTGAAGGCAGCGCTGGAGACGTTCAAGGACTTCGACCTGGGCGGACTGACCGAGCCCATCACCTACACGCCGGCCGACCACCGCGCCTCCAACAAGGTGAACATCTACCAGGTCAAGAACGGCAAGCTGACCAAGGTGAAGCAGTACGAGATGGAGCGCCGGCCGGACTGGCTGGGGCTGTGAGCGCAGAAGCAAAAGGCGTGGCGCCCAAGCCGCCTTTGGCGGCCGCCGCCATGCTCCGGCTCGCGAACGTCGAGGTCGTCTACGACGACGTGATCCTGGTGCTGAAGGGGCTTTCGCTGGAGGTGCCGGCAGGGCAGATCGTCGCCCTGCTCGGCTCCAACGGCGCGGGCAAGAGCACCACGCTGAAGGCGATCTCCGGCCTCCTCCGGGCGGAGGAAGGCGAGGTCACCGACGGCGCCATCGAGCTGGAGGGCGAGCGCATCGAGGAGCTCGAGCCGGAGCAGATCGTCCGGCGCGGGATCTTCCAGGTGATGGAGGGGCGCCGCGTCTTCGAGGACCTGACCGTGGACGAGAACCTCACCATGGGCGGGTACACGCGGCGCGACCTGGCCGGGCTGAAGCGGGACCGGGACCTCTGCTTCGACTACTTCCCCCGCCTGCGGGAGCGGCGCAAGCAGATCGCGGGGTATCTCTCGGGCGGCGAGCAGCAGATGCTGGCGATCAGCCGCGCGCTGATGGCGCGGCCGCGGCTGATCCTGCTCGACGAGCCTTCGCTCGGACTGGCGCCGCTCCTGGTGGAGGAGATCTTCCGCATCATCGGGAAGATCAACCGGGAGGAGAAGACGACCATGCTGCTGGTGGAGCAGAACGCGAACGTGGCGCTGTCCATCGCGCACTTCGGCTACATCATGGAGACCGGCCGGATCGTGCTCGACGGCGAGCCGGCGAAGCTGAAGAGCAATGAGGACGTGCGCGAGTTCTACCTGGGCGGCGGCGAGGGGAAGAAGAGCTACAAGGCCGTCAAGTCCTACCGGCGGCGCAAGCGGTGGCTGTCGTGAGGCCGGGGCGGATCCTCGACCCGGCCGTCGAGCAGGAGAGCGCGGCCGACCGCGAGCGCCGCATCGCCCGCAGGCTGCGGGAGACGGTGGCGCATGCCCGGGCCAGCTCGGCGTACTTCCGCCGGGTGCTCCCTCCCGGCGTCGAGCGGCTGGAGCAGATCCCGATCACGCGCAAGGACGACCTGCCGTCGCTCCAGGCTTCGGACCCGCCCTTCGGCGGCCTGGTCGGGGTCGAGGCTTCGCGCCTGGCCCGGGTGTTCGCCTCGCCGGGCCCCATCTTCGACCCGCAAAGCGACGTGGAGGACTTCTGGCGGTTCCGCATGGCGCTCGCCGCGGCGGGGTTCCGCGCCGGCGACGTCGTGTTGAATTCGGCGTCGTACCACCTGACGCCGATGGGCTTCATGTTCGACTCGGCGGCACGCGCGCTCGGGTGCGTGGTGGTGCCCGCCGGGACGGGGCAGACGGACCTGCAAGTCCGCGTCGCCGCCTCGCTGCGGGCCACGGCGTATTCCGGGACGCCCAGCTTCCTCTACGCGCTGGTGAAGCGGGGGCGAGAGATGGGGACGCCGCTGGCGCTGGAAGTCGCCTTCGTCAGCGCGGAGATGTTGCCGGAATCGCTGCGCTCCGAGCTGGAGAACGACTTCAAGGTGCGCGTGCTGCAGGGATACGGGACGGCGGACCTGGGCTGCCTGGCGTACGAGTGCACCGAGAAGGGCGGGATGCACCTGCAGCCGGAGTGCATCGTGGAGGTGCTGGACCTGGAAGCCGGGACGCCCGCGGCGCCGGGGCAGCCGGGCCAGATCGTCGGAACCATCTTCGACCCGGCGTATCCCTTGCTGCGCTTCGCCACCGGGGACATCGGCACGATGGCGCCGCCAGGGAAGTGCGCCTGTGGCCGCACCGCGCCGAAGCTGGCCGGCCTGCTCGGCCGCGTCGGGGACGCCGTGAAGGTGAAGGGGATGTTCATCCGCGGGGCGGAGATCGAGAAGGCGCTCAAGGCGTTCCCCGGGATCGCGCGCTTCCAGGCAGTCATCACCCGCGACCATCACCAGGACCACCTGGAATACGTGCTGGAGCTTCAGCCCGGCGCCGCCGTGGACGTGGCGCTGGTCTCCGATGCCCTGCGCGAGGCCGTCAAGGTGCGCGGCGAGGTCCGGACCGGAGCGGTGCCCGAGAACGCGAAGCGCATCGACGATCGCCGGGTGTGGACATGACCCGCTTCGCGCTGGACGACGCGGGCAGCGGGCCGCCGCTGTTGCTCCTGCACGGCTATCCCACCACGCGGCGGCTGTGGAAAGGCGTGACGCCCCGACTGGTGCAGGCCGGGCTGCGCGTCCTGGCTCCCGACCTGATCGGCTACGGCGATTCCCCGGACGCGCCCGATGTGGGGATGAAGAACCAGGCGGGCTGGCTGCTGGAGCTGCTCGAAGAGCTCCGGATCGATCGCGTCACCCTGGTTGCCCACGACGTGGGGACGGCAGCCGCGCAGATCCTCACCGTCCGGTCTCCGGAGCGGGTGCGCAGGCTCGTGCTCATGGACGGGGTCCACGAGACGGACTGGGCGATGCAGGCGGCCGCTTCGATCCTGGACTGGGATCCGTCGCGAGCCGCGCGACTGCAGCCCCTGCTGGCGCGCAAGCTGCCGGTCATCGCGGAGGTGCTCGGCGCCTTCTCGGGCGAGGAGGGCGGACGGCGGCTGATCCATGCGGCCCGCTGCCTGGATCCGGAACAGACCTCCGGAATGACCGCGCGCTTGCGGCAATCCGGCGTCCCCATCCGCCTGATCTGGGGCAGCGACGACGCCTACTTTCCGCCGGCAACAGCCGGCCAGCGGCTCGCAGACGCGCTCGGAGTCGAGCTTACAGTCGTGCCCGGAGGCCATTTCCTGCCACTGGACAATCCGGATGGAGTCGCCGGGGCGCTGCTCGAGGCGTGCGCCTGATACGTTGTTGCTTGTTTGCGGACTGCACGCCGGCTACGTCCCCTTGGCGATCTCTCCCGATTCAAACGACAATCGCGCACGTCGCCGATCCGTCCCGGGACGGATACGAGCGCGCAGTTGTTCGATCCCGTCCCCTCGAAACAGTCGTTTTCGCCCACCTGATCAAATCAGAGCGCCCCGGAGGTCGTGGGATACGCTCTAGCTGCGGCGGGTGCGGCCGGTTCCGCGGCCCCGGCGTCTCCGGCCTCCGCGGCTGCGCCGCTTGTGCGGGTCGGCCTCTCCGCGTTCCTCGTCGACCGCCACGTTCGAGAGATCCTGGCCCGCAAAGGTGTGCTGCCACTTCGCCAGCTGCTCGTGCCCCTGGCCCGTCGCGGCCACCGACAGCTCGAAGACCGCGAGGGCCTCGGGGAAATAGCTCTGGCGGGCGAAGGCCTGCGGAGACGACCGGCGGCGGCGTCGCTCGCCCGAAAGGATGGGCTGGGCGAGCAGGATCATCCGCGCGCGCTCCGCGATCCGCCGCGGCAGCCGCGCGGTCCGGACCATCTCGGAAAGCACGACGTCCGGTGCGACGACGTCCTGCGGAAGGCTCCAGGGTTGTACGTCGCCTTCGGCGCCGATGGGGGGATTGCCCAACCGCTCGTCGTGGATCTCGGCCGCCTCGCGCAACGCCCCTTCCGGCAAAGGCGCCTGCGCCGGGTCCTCGGGCTCCGCCGCATCCGCGGCTTCCAGCGCCGTGAGCTCCCGCTCCAGCTCTTCGTCGTCCTTCTCCGCGCCCGCGGGCGGCTGGGCCTGCGACGCCTTGGGAATCGGCCCGCGCCGACCCGGATCCCGCGGGAGCGGCGCGAGCAAGGTGGCGAGCAGCACCGCATCCGAGGGGATCTCGCCCACCCGGACGTGGGCGTCGAGGACATCGAGCGCGCGCAAGTGCCGCTCCGCCTCGGCCTCCCCTCGCCCTTCCAGGTATGCGGCCACCGGCGGCAGCAGGATGCGCAAGGCGCCCACCGAGCGCAGCAGCTCGAACGACTGGCGCGACGCTCCCGACCGCACCAGCTTGAGCACCTCCTCCAGCACCCGCGGCGGAGCGCAGCGGGGGATCTCGTGTACGTGCGCCTTCATCGCCGCCAGCGTGTTGGGCTCCAGCTGGAAGGCGCACTTGGAGGCGAAGCGGATGGCCCGCAGGATGCGCACCGGATCCTCGCGCATGCGCACGTCGGGATTGCCGATGGTGCGGATCAGCCGGGCGCGCAGGTCTTCCTTGCCGACGACGTAGTCGATCACCCGGCGTTCGTCCACGTCGTAGAAGAGGCCGTTGATGGTGAAGTCCCGCCTGCGGGCGTCCTCTTCCGCGCTGCCGAAGACGTTGTCGTGGCGGATGAGGAGGTCCTGCGGCAGGTCCTGGAGCTCGTCGAGCGGATTGGCGCGGAAGGTGGAGACCTCGATGATCTTCCCGCCGCGGAAGAAGACGTGCGCCAGGCGGAAGCGGCGCCCGATCAGGCGCGAGTTGCGGAAGGTGTCCTTGACCTGGTTCGGGTGCGCGCTGGTGGCGACGTCGAAGTCCTTGGGGCGGATGCCGAGCAAGAGATCGCGGACGCACCCGCCCACCAGATAGGCCTGGTGCCCGGAGCGGCGCAGCCGACGCACGACCTTCACGGCATCCGGATCGAGCAGGTCCTCGGGAATTTCGGGCGGCGCTTTGGCGCTGGGCGCCACGCTGTGCGCGTCTGTCGACAATCCGCCGCTACGTAGACTGAACGGACGGATGGCGTCAATGGAGGAACCCGGCGGCCCTCCTGGCGGGACGGCCGAGCGCCCGGCCGCCCCTCGGAAAGGACTAGCGGGAACGGTCCTGCAGGGCGCGTTCGCGGACCGCCGCGAGGGTGGTCTCGGGCGTGATGACCTCCTCGGGCAGACGCAACTCCAGCACCGCCGGCACCCCTGCGGCGAGCGCCCGCTCGAACGCGGGGGCAAACTGCTCGGTCGCCTCCACGACCTCCCCAAACGCGCCGAACGAGCGCGCGTAGGCCGCGAAATCCGGATTGGTCAGCCGCGTTCCGTGCACCCGCGCCGGGTAGGTCCGCTCCTGGTGCATGCGGATGGTGCCGTACTGCCCGTTGTTGACGACGACGACCACCACCGGCAGGCCGTACTGCGCCGCGGTGGCGAGCTCCTGGCCGGACATGAGGAAATCGCCGTCGCCGGCGAAGGCGACCACGATCCGCTCGGGATGCACCGATTTCGCCGCGAGGGCGGCAGGCACTGCGTAGCCCATCGCGCCGCTGCTGGGACCGAGCTGCGACCTGAACCGGCGATAGCGATGGTAGCGGTTGACCCAGATGGCGAAGTTGCCCGCGCCGTTGGTCACGATGGCGTCGGCGGGCAGACGGTCGCGCACGTACTGCACGATCTCGCCCATCTGCAGCGGCCCCGGCAGCCGGGTGGGCTGGGTCCAAGCCAGGTAATCGGCATGCGCCGCGGCGGTCTCCTCGGCCCAAGGCGGCGCCGCGGCGGGCCGCAACCGGGCCAGCGCGGCGGCAAGCTGCGGCATCGCCGCATGGATGGCGAGGTCCGGCGCGTAGACGCGTCCGAGCTCCTCCGCGCCGGCGTGCGCGTGCACCAGGGTCTGCCGCGGGACCGGCACCTCGAACAGCGTGTACCCGCGGGTCGTGACCTCGCCGAGGCGTGCGCCGATGAC
>WNFT01007814.1_pt1 | contig 17154 bp, 12 predicted proteins | sample 5400191 | NCBI WGS metagenome assembly WNFT01 (sample SAMN13153359, study PRJNA577476) | soil metagenome | isolation source: 80 cm saprolite under Madrone tree | place: USA:California | collected 2016-06-14 | reverse complement strand
CTAGAATGGCCTGATATCTGCTCTATTCTATCCCATCTCTGCTGCTGCTTCTCTCCAAAGCAGGTTCCTTGCTTTGCCACGATGTGGCGTGGACCGGCCGGTCATGATGTCGGTCATCCATACACCTTGTGCTCAATGCAAAAAATGAACCGCACCCTTTGTTAAGCATCGAAGAATTGACCACTTGATCTCTTCGTGCTATCATACAGCCACACGCAAGCTCAGGTCTGGCACTCCTCGTGAGTGTCTGGTTCCTAAGGTATAGGTCTATGGATCAGGTCATGCCTGGCGCACTGCGTCGCCTGCGCGAAGCCGACATCATCGGCATGGCAGGACTGAAGTTCGCCGCACTAGGGCAGGAGTATTATCGTACAGGGGCCGTACATACAACGACACGCCAGGGAATACAACTCACCGGCATCGTTGAAGTATCTCCCATGGCTCATGGGAAAGCTGCATCGCCGACAAATCCTGTAGGAGGAGCAGAACAGGCACCTGCTCAATCAGGACGCTACCCTGTCATCGTTGAAATACAGGATAGGGATACCTGGCGTACCACCTGCAGTTGTAATCTTTCTGCGAACGCCTTCTCCATCTGCCCACATGCGGCTGCACTCCTCTACCAATGGCTTGCGCAGCCAGCAACCTTTGCCTCTCCCCTATCAGACATTGCTTCACAGGAAGGACTGCTGAATGGTGAGCAGCAGAGGGACCTCGTCCTTATAGAATCGAGCAGGCAATCGGAGTCCATGCTCCTCTCATCTTCCCCCGGACAGGATGGGCTGTCCTGGGAACAGGTCCCCATCTCCTTCCAGGGCACCCTCGCTGAACTGCTGAGCCAGTTGAACCTGAGCGAGCTACGTGGCGTTGCGCGGGAGTATGACATCACCAGGACAGGCTTGAACAAACAGCAGCTTGTGGGGATTATGGTAGAAACGCTTAAGCAGCCAGAAGTAGTACGAAAAGTGGTGAGGGGCCTGGAAAAGTCGCAGCGCCAGCTGTTAGCAGCCCTGACATTGGCCGGTGGCACAGTGACTGAGGAAGACCTGCGTGGCCTCTTTGAGCGTTTTTCGCTTGGCTATGCCAACCAGTTGCAGGGCATGATCTCTGCACTACGCGGCAAAGCGTTGCTCTTTCGCACCAGTTTCAGCAGTTCGCATACGAATCTCGTAGGTTCGTTGCACGAAGTGGGCTGGTATGTGCCAACAGAGATCCGCGCCGCCCTGCCCATCACCGTACCAGTGACACCCTGGAAAGATAGCGACACTGAACCAGCAACCATCCAACATATCCAGCCCTATCGTTTGCTCGAAGATTTGCTGCTGGTAGCGCGTGCACTGGATGGCTATCGACTTGACCCTACAGACAGTGAGCACAGGGAAATAAACAGAACAGTGCATTCCGCATTCGCTATCTCGCCCGATGGGCTCATGATGGTTCCTCCTCCTCATAATATGCCATCGCCATCTTTACTGGAGTCGTTGCAAGCCGTCGTTCTGCACACTCCCGCTTTCTTGCGCTTTGCCATACGCCTGCTACGTCTCGTCGATATCCTGTACAAAGACGATGACGGAACACCATACCTGCATATACTACCCAATGCTGCTCGTTTACTCCTCAGTCCGACACGTATAGAGGTCGCCCAGGACCTTTTCACTCGCTGGCTTACTCAACCCACCTATGCCGAATTGTTTGATCTACAAGAGGAAGGTCTGCGCTTGTGTTGTCGTGGTGGGCCGCTAGGACGCCCAGCGCTCCGTACAGGAGAACTGGAGACGGAGAATAGTAACGCCAGGCAAATGCTCGTCGCGTTGCTGGCAAAAGTTCCACTTAACCAATGGGTCAGCTTTTCTTCCTTCGTGCGTTTTATCTATCGCTTGAATCCGGCATTTTTGCAGGGGCAGCACAACCTCTTCTCCTCCCCGGCATGGTGGCTGGAGCAAGAAGAAGGGCGACCGCTGCGACCGACACAGTTGAACGAATGGCTACGAGCAGAAGGACGCTATATAGCTCGACTGCTACGTGGCCCGCTCCACTGGTGGGGTATAAGCGACCTGGTTGTATCCAATAGTGGGCAGTTGTTAGCATTTCGTCTCACACCCCTGGCAGGCCTCTTCCTCCAGGGCCAGGCTGCGAACAAACTGGATACCGCCTCACTGGACCCTCACGATCATGCCGACCAGGGCACGCCATTCATGCTCACGGTAGCAGAGGCTGATGATCTCTTGATCTCCTGCAGTTCACCTGCCTGGCCATCGATTGAACTGATAGAGGAGTTCGCAGAGGTAGCCGGGGTTCAGGCTGGTATGCTCCGCTACCGGCTGACAGTAACCTCCCTGAGCGAGGCACTGCGTCGCGGGTTGCGTCCCGCCGCTTTGCTGCAACTGCTTCAGCAGCACGCGGGGCCTGCACTAACTCCTTTCCTGACGCAGCTTGAACGTCGCATAAAGAACTATGGGCGCGTGCGTCTATACACTGACGTGACATTACTGGAAGTGGTAGATACACCAGTCATACGTGAACTCTCCGCTACTACACCGTTAGAAGAGCAGATAGTGCGGACGATTCAGCCAACGATGCTGATTTTGAAGAAACAGGGAGCGGAGCGCATCGTGCAGGACCTGAAGCGGCGAGGACAAGTTCCACTTGTACATGAAGAGGAAGGCTATGGAGCAGAGTGACCTCAAGCTGTTGCAGACTGTTCCAGCCTATCATCTGCAAACATTGATCAAATCACGACGCCTGCCACTCTCGTCCAGGGGACAGCCTGGCAACACATCTACTGAGTCTTCCGCGATAACCGTCAGCGAAATCGCACAACATCTCTTTGCCTCTTCTGCTATCAGCGAGGTAGTACGTGGCCTGGATAAACAGGAAAGATGGCTGTTGTATGAGTTGGTGGCGTGTGGTGGGCGTGCTAACAGCCGTGATCTCGCCCTGTACCTGACGAACAGCGGTCTGCTCAATACGAGGAACGAGACAGAAGCCAGTGACGCTCTAGAAGAGCATCCTGATGCCAGCCAGGGACATCTGCCAGGAATGCCCACATATCCAATTCCACACCCCCATGGCGTTTTTGAACTAACACTGCGTCATTTGTTGTTACTCGGCCTGCTTTTCTGGGGCAAGCAAACAAACTTTGGTGGGCGTGACTACACCAGCGGCATCTACGATGGGGTATTGATCGTCCCCCAGGCGGTGATGCAGGCAGTAAGAGACGTACAAGAGCAGGAACAGAGGGATGCTGCGGATCAGCAAAAAGCGGTACCAGAAGGTCTGGTAGCTCATCTAGGGCAAGGTATGCACGCATTGCAGCGCACGCTCTACCTCTACTGGTCGTTGGTAGCGGCAATGGGTGAAGGGTTATCCCTGGTAAACAACAGACTTCTCTCGCGCCAGGCATTGCGCCAGGTGCTGGAACACATGGGGCCTACTTCGTACCAGGTAGGAGAGGAGCTACTGCCTTCTGTAGCTCCTCCCACAGCGGAGAGACGCGCAGAGAATGAGGTTCCCCAGTTGTTGTTCACCAGGTTACTGCTGATGCAGTTGGGATTGCTACGCGAGCGGCAGGGCACGCTACAGGCCATACCTGCACAACCCTTTTTTTCCTTGTCCCTGGTGGAACGTATGCGCCACTGCTATCGTAGCTGGCTTGAGAACCCTTTCTGGAACGAATTAATCCACCTGCCAGACGTGATCATACGTCCGGGACCTGCTCCGCTTGAGCCTGCCCATGCGGAGGTCATGCAAGCTCGTCAAACAGTGATGGCGCGAGTCCTGCAAGAGCAACCAGGAGCCTGGTGTGACTTTGCCACCTTTGTCGCACGTACCAAATTGCATGCACCATATCTCCTTTTCCCACATCGCTATGGAGCGCGCGCCGAGCGCTACTCGGTAGGCAGTAATCCCTACGGTTGGGATTTTCGCCTGCGGCGTGGCTGGTTGACACATCGTGAAGGCTGGCATATCGTAGAAGGCGGCTTCATTCGCGCCCTCATAGCAGGGCCATTGTACTGGCTGGGTCTGGTAGAACTCAACAACGCAGACGCCCCCACTGCTTTTCGCCTGGCAGAGGGCATCTCGCTGGTAACGAGCGATGCACCTGTGAGCATCGAAGAACCACCGATAGGTCGCCTGATCGTACAGCCGAATTTTGAATTGGTGGCACTGGCACCCGTCTCTGAAGCGCTCCTCATCAGCCTGGACCGTTTCGCCGAGCGTACCGGCCTGGAGCGTATTGCGCAGTATCGCTTGACCAAAGCAAGCGTCACACAAGCCATTCAGGTGGGCTTGCGTGCTGACACCATTGAGCAGACGTTGGTGCAAGCGTCTGGCAGCGAGATTCCGCAGAATGTACGCTATTCACTAGTCGAGTGGGAACGGCAGGCCCGACGCATCGAACTGTGGCGAGCCGCCACTCTGTTTGAGGTTGACGACCCGGCCTTGCTCGACGCACTATGCGCTGACGAGGAGGTGCATCCGTTGTTAGGCCGTCGCCTGACTCCTACCATGCTAGAAGTTCCTCGTTCTCAACTCTCGTCCTTACAAGAGGCTCTTTGGCGGCGTGGCTACTTGCCAGCGCTTGTCTCCGCCTCCTTCTATGATACCCCTTTAGAGCAAGCGACGTTCCCAATGTCTGAACCGCAATGGCGACTGCATGACGATGGCCTGCTAGAGCCCTTGTATGCTGTGCTCGATCTTTATCTCGTAGCAGAACTTGAGCGTATGAGCGAGCAAGATGAAGCGACCAGCTGGCGGCGCATCACCCCGGCAGCACTGCAACGTGCTCGTGATGCAGGCATCTCATTAGAAAGCGTCGTGCGTTTCTTAAAAGATTTCTGTGAGGGGGGAGTACCCACCCCGTTCTTCATTCGCCTCAAATTGTGGGGAGGTGGCTATGATGGTCAACCTACCATTCAAGTAGAGCATGCTCCTTTGTTAGCTCTCTCAGCCCAGGTGCTACAAGATTTGCAGGCCGACGAAGAGCTACGGGACTTGCTTGGTCCAGAGGTTGCTTCACAGTCCCGCCTGGTGCACGTGCCACCGACCAACCTGGAACGCGTGATAGCGTTGCTGCGAGAACGCGGCTTCGAGGTTCGTTAAGATGTGACATATGACACTTTTGTTTTGTGGCCCCCTTTATTTACAATAAACCCATGTGACAGTACACTTCTTGCATAACCATCTTGTTCAGTCAAGTCTGAACAGGAGGTTTGGTGCTGAGTGCGGGCCTTGCGCCGCAGGCGGCAAGGCCCGCACTCAGCACCAAACTGAGCGAGTCACCGCATGTAGAATGCCGATTTATCGAGCATTGTTCGTAGAACGGCCGCGCCGCCTGCGGCGGCTCGCGTTTTTTTGCTGCGGGCTTGGCAGCCGCAGGCTGCCAAGCCCGCAGCAAAAAACTCTTGCGAACCACCGTAGAGTGCCGATTTATCGAGCACGTGTGGTGAGGAGTCCTGAGCAGTTACTATTCGTCAAGGCTTTTGGACTGGGGGAGCCGTAGCGCGTCTATTATAGTATTGCGAACTACTCATCATTATGAACCATTCATAGCACTTCAGCAGATGCTGAGGAAAGTAGGTCGAGAGCGATGGGTATCGAAATGGAAGAACTGCCCAGGAACATGAGTTTATCGGCGCTCACAAAACGCTGTATGAGCGAAATCAATCACTACCGACACGGAGAAGCCTGCGGCGACCAATGCTGTCTGGAGGTTTTCCGTCGAGCTATGCTAGAAAAAGACAATGCTGCCTGGGCATTGTTGCTAGAAGGCTTTCGTGATTATATGCTTGGCTCGTTCCGTCGTCATGTGAGGAAAGAGGCGGCGTCTCGCCTCGACAGCCCGGAGAATTATATCGACAGAGCGTTTGAACGATTCTGGTTTGCAACCGTGCATAACCAGCAATTGGAGTTTACCACGTTAGCTGCAGCATTGAGTTACTTACGCAACTGCCTCAACGGCGCTATCCTGGATGCACTGCGAGCCCACTCACGTTCGAAAGAAGTAGCCTTGCCAGAGCTAGATTTCCCCGATGAGCCAGCCGTGGAGGACGATATCGATAGTCAAGACCTATGGGAAGACATCCAGAGTGTGCTCCCCAACAAACGTGAGCAGCGCGTGGCCTACCTGCTCTTTTACTGCAATCTTAAGCCACGGGAAATCGTACGCCTTTGCCCGCTGGAGTTCAGCAATGTGCAGGAAATCTATCGCCTGCGTCGTAACATCATGGAGCGACTCTTGCGCGACTCCGATCAGCTTCGTTGGAAAATGAATGGCAGGGACGAGTAGCGCTACCTGTTTGGGGGAGGAAACAGGGCGATTGAAACCGTGGGGGCAAAACTCTCGTACACAGCGGCTTCGCCGCTGCACCTTTTTCAGAGCGGGGGAAGATGTGGGGCGGCGGAGCCGCCCCACATCTTCCCCCGCTCTGAAGTTCCTGGGGGTGGGGCCTTCGCTCAAGGGAGGATCGGCATACTTGTACGGGCCTATTGCCCCCACGGTTTCAATAGCCTTGGGAGGAAACAGGATGAGCTTGTGTTGCGCCCCTGTGATGCTGTATAACTATTCTAAAAGTGATGTCCCAAAAAACAGCTCCTGAGCCGTTTATATAGCAACACGACCTATAGCGTATGACCAAGTCCGACGATGCCTAGATAAGGAACTATGTATGATGAACTGTGGACACCCCTTAGCTCCCAATGATGAGGAGCTGTTACAGTTTGCTCTCGACGGTGAGACGTTATCCGCAGAGATGAGCAGGCATTTGGAGCAGTGCGTCACCTGCCAGCAACGAATCGCTTTGTATAAACAAGGTCATAGTTTTCTTGTCTCACGTCTCTATCGACGTCAGTGCCCCGATGGCACCACATTGAGTCTCTATTGCGCTGGTCTCCTACCCGAAGACCAGCGCACTGGTATTAAAAACCACATTCTGGATTGCCCATTATGCGCTGCCGAAGCCGAGGATAGCCGACAATTCCTGGCAGAAACAGATTTTCTCGGTTCTTATCCTTAGTATCTATCGAGATACGACTATCTGCGGCTGCCAGCAGAAAAGGCTTTCAGGATGGCAACTAGAATACACGCGCCCAGGAAGGCGATCAAGAGGCTACCCCAGAAGTGATAGGTGGCTCGGATGCCCAGGAAGCTCGCTAAAAATCCACCGATGAGAGCGCCAACGAGTCCAATCACGATATCGAGAATGCAGCCATAGCCGCGGCCGCGTACGATGACACTGGCGAAGAAACCGGCCAGTAACCCAACAAACAGCCATGAGAGCAGATCGTTCAGTCCAAAGGTGATAGTAAGAACTTGGGGTAGATGTATTGTCATGTTGCATACCTCCTGATATCTTTTCTTGAACACCTCTCAATGCTACTTAGGTATACGCACGAGTCCGTCAGAAGTTCAACGGCACGTAACTCCTCAGGACTCCTCACCACCTCCGGTGGTTCGCAAGAGTTTTTACTGCGGGTTTTGCAGCCTACGGCTGCAAAACCCGCAGTAAAAAAGACGCGAGCCGCTGCAAGCGGGAGGAATCTGACACCTGATGCTCCGTCACCTGTCCATTTGGCCGTTGCCTTGTGACAATGGCGTATGGTAAGTTATGGACATGTGTCTATCTGCTCAGGAGTACGTCTATTATGTCTTTAGTGCTTTTCACAACAGGTAAAGGATTTCAACTTAGCCTCAGCGCATTGACGCTTAATTACTATGTGCATAGCTTGGGCTATCATCCCGATTTCATCGGCGTTTTCAGCGCTATGCCTGCCATTGGAGCGCTCATTAGCGCCGTTCCAGTCGGCATACTCGCAGATCGCATGGGGCGCAAGCCAGTGCTGTTGCTGACCGCCGTCCTCACTCCCCTCTTTCTCGCGGCGTGTGCGCTTGTCAGCTCCCCTTTCTGGCTGCTGTTCTGTGCTTTTATGCAGGGAGTCGTCTCCACTGCCTACTGGGTCACAAACCTGCCCCTACTGACCGAAAGTACGACGGAGAGACAGCGTGTAGGTGTACTGGCACTGAATAGTTTCCTTCTGCTCGGCGTGGGTGCGCTTGGCAATCTCTTAGGTGGTGCCATTCCCGAATTTATGGCAGGCATACTGCATGTTTCTGCTGCCAGTACACTAGCGCTTCGTTGGGGAGTATTCGCTGCCGCTCTGTTTACCTTTGTCTTTGGTCTGCCGCTCTGGTTCTTGCGCGAACCAAAGCGAACAATAGCAAACAAAGCAACAGAGAAAGCTACAAAAGCAGTCTTGGAAGAAAGCGTGAGAAATAGTGGGCCTCTGGCGGAGGCAGTGCTACATGAAAAGCGGGAACGGCTGCCAGTCGCCTTGTTCGTGAAATTACTCGTGCCTGATCTCCTCTTTACGATGGGCGAGGGCGCGGTCGTTGCGCTCATGCAACTTTTCTTCATCTTGCGTTTCCAGCTCTTGCCCGGCACCCTGGGCATCATTTTCACCATTTCGGGCCTGGCTGGCGGTATCTTCTCGCTCACCGCTCCTCTCTTTGTAAAACGTTGGAGTAAATTGCGTCTCATCACCTCTGTGCAGTACCTCAGTGCACCTTTGATGGTGTTAATCGGCTTCTCTCCTACGCTTCCCCTGGCAATCACAGGAGAGTACGCCCGCTCCTTTATGCGTACTCTGATAGAGCCTGTCTACGCTGCCTTTGCCATGGAGCAGGTCTCTGATCGTCATCGCGCTACGCTGAGCGGCTTCTATTCGGTCACCTGGAGTATCGGTTTTAGTATTGGTCCTGCGATTGGTGGCTGGTTGCAGTCCAATGTCAGTCTTTCCACATCCTTCGTCTTTGGGGCATTCTGTCTGTTAGTGGCTCCCAGTCTTTTGATCATATTCTTTGGCGGGCAGCTTAGACGACCGCGTGAGGTTGAAAGGCAAATAGAGAAGAGTAGCTAGTGATTTTGAAATTTCGTGCGTGCGATGGAGCAAAATATAGAGTGTACTGTATCGTAGTGGTTCTCTAGTAGTAAGAAACTCGTGTGCTCGCGATACAGATGACCTTTTGCCTTTTGAGAGGGGGAAATATGACGGACACTTTACGTCCGCGGTGGATGCAGCGTCCTTTTCTACTCTATTGTCTCTACAGTCTGCTCTTCTTCCTCGGTGGGTGTTCTTCTCCTACACCAACTCGTCCGCCTCATATTGATATACTCCAGCCTTTAGGAACGACGCTGTATACGTACCGCGGACACTTTAATGCAGTAAGCGGCGTGGCCTGGTCGCCGGATGGAAAACGCATCGCTTCAGCAAGTTATGACAAAACGGTACAAGTCTGGGATGCCACAACAGGAAAACGTCTCGTGACGTACCATCAGCATTCTAACTGGGTCACGGCAGTGGCCTGGTCGCCGGATGGAAAGCGGATCGCTTCAGCAAGTTATGATAAAACCGTACAGGTCTGGGATGCCACCACGGGCAAGCGCTTACTCACCTACTATGGACACACAGACGCCGTGACTGCTCTGGCCTGGTCTCCTGATGGTCAGCATATTGCTTCTGCCAGCCTCGACAAAACAGTGCAGGTCTGGCAGGTCTCCACAGGCCAAAAGCTGCTGGTCTATCAAGGCCATCTCAACTGGGTTATGGCAGTTGCGTGGTCACCCGATGGAGCATACATCGCCTCCGCAGGGCTTGACCATACTGTGCAGGTCTGGGATGCCGCCACTGGCAAGCACCTGCTAACCTATCGCGGGCATTTCAACATCATCACCGCCGTGGCCTGGTCGCCCGATAGCACCAGCATCGCTTCTGCCAGCCTCGATAAAACTGTGCAGGTCTGGAACGCCTCTACCGGCAAGCGCCTGCTCTTCTATATCGGCGCTGCTGACTGGGTGAATTCGGTAGCCTGGTCGCCCGACGGTTTACGTATCGCTTCCGCGAACAAGAACAACACTGTACAGATCTGGCCTGCTGTGCAAACGAGAGACACGAACATGTATGAGCCGCTCTTAACTTATCGTGGTCATCACAGTGAAGTGCTGACGGCAGTGTGGTCTCCGGACAGTATGCACATCGCCTCCGGCGAAGACGATGGCCTCGTGCAGGTCTGGCAAGCAGAGTAGAGACAGCATGACAGTGAGGTGCCTTACCTGTTTCTGATTTATCAAACTGCCGCGTAAAACCCCCGCATTCATGCGTGGGGATAGAAGCGGCGTTCCTTTTTGGTGTGGGGCGGAGGGGGCACCCCTTGACACATAGCTATCTTGAGCATATCATAGATACATGAGCATGCACGAGGAACCCACAACGAAATCCATCTCGATCCGCTTCCCGCTGGACCTCCTAGCGCGACTACGGGAAGCCGCCAAGCAGCATGACCGCTCCCTGAATGGAGAAGTGCTGACGGCCATTCGAGAGCATCTCAAGAAAAGCCAGAAGGAACCACGGTCATCATGACGAAGATGGGACAGGACGCACCACCAAAGAGGCAACGCGCACCCTCGTTACCTGCCCCCCAGGCAGGGTTCCCGAATCTGCGGCGCAAGGCTTACAAGTTTCGCCTCTATCCCACCAGGAAACAGATCGGAACCCTGGAATGGACGCTTCGTCGCTGTAAAGAACTCTACAATGCGGCCTTGCAAGAGCGTCGTGAGGCCTATCAGGTGTGTGGCGTGTCTGTTTCCTATGGCATGCAAGCTGACCAACTTCCCGCCATCAAGCAATTGCGAGAGGAATATCAGGATATCCATAGCCAGGTCCAGCAGGATGTGCTCAAGCGTTTGGATAAAGCCTTCAGAGCCTTCTTTCGTCGTGTCCTCGAAGGTTCGACACCCGGCTACCCTCGCTTCAAGAGTGGTGACCGCTATGATAGCTTCACCTATCCCCAGGGTGGCTACCAGATCGAAGGGTCACGCTTGCAGCTCTCGAAGATTGGGCACATCAAAATCAAAGTGCACCAGCAGATGAAGGGGACTGTCAAGACGTGCACCATTAAGCGCGAAGGGGAGCAGTGGTATGCCATTTTCGTCTGTGAATACGCGTATGATCCTTCCATGACCTTCCATCCCTCGGAAGAAGCGGTGGGGATTGATCTGGGCGTGAAGACGTTTGCGGTGCTCTCGGACGGGACATCTATTCCTCACCCGCGCTTCTATCGGCGCACGGAAGAGCGGATAGAGGTCGCCCATCGCACAATTCATCGCCGCAAGAAGGGCTCTCACCGCCGTGCACGCGCCAAGAAGGAGATGTCCCGCCTGTACCGCAAGGTCCGTCACCGTCGCCGCGATTTCCTTCACCAGGAGTCCCACAAGCTCGTGAGCCACTATGGCACACTCGTCTTTGAGGACTTGCAGATTGAGAACATGACTGCCCGTCCCAAGCCGAAGCAAGATGAAGAGACAGGGCAATACCTTCCCAATGGAGCCGCTGCCAAAGGTGGGCTCAACAAAAGTATGCTCGACGCTGGGTGGGGGCAATTCGTCGCACTGTGTAGCCACAAAGCGGAAGAGGCTGGTGGGAAAGTGGTGCGCGTTTCCCCCAAGAATACCAGCCAGGCGTGTAGCGGTTGTGGCCGCATCGTCAAGAAAGACTTGAGTTGCCGGGTCCATGCATGTCCGCACTGTGGGCTCGTGCTGGACCGCGACGAGAATGCGGCCATCAATATCCTGGCACGCTATCAGGAACAACCAGCCGGGGCAGGAAGTGTCCCACGCAAGCCGCAGGGGGTACGTTCCCTTGCTGGGACTGCGTAGAAGCCCCGCCCTTCTAGGGCTGGGGTACTTCATGAGTTGGATGTCAGCTTTAAGACACCTTTTGCGACAATAAGCATGGCAGAAAAACGATAAGCTATCTGACAAACGACAATCACAAACAGGACAACGGCGACTGCCACTCCCGGAGCAAAGTCGAATGTGCTACGAGTAAACATGTAATCATACGAGTACGATGCCATGCTTTGCACCTGGTTGCCACCCAGGATGTAGAAGAGATCGAACACACCGAGGGAAGCGAGTGTGCGGAAGAGTAACGCCATGGTCAGCGGCCCGGTGAGCATGGGCCAGGTAATCGTCCAAAATTGTTGGAAGCGAGTGGCCCCATCGACGTCGGCCGCTTCATACATTTCAGGGGGGATGACCTGAAGACCGGCCAGGAGCAAGAGGGCCATAAAAGGCGTGGTTTTCCAGACATCGGCGATGATGGCAGCGGTCATGATGCCACTATTCGTCTGCAATAACGTATCACCGGGCGCCAGTATGTGCATCTGCTGGAGGAGGTAGCTGATGATGCCTGTCCGGTCATTGTACATCAGGGACCACATCTGCGCGGAGATCATCGTGGGGAAGGCCCACGGGACAAGAATAGAGGCCCGTACCAGGCCACGACCTGGAAACGTGTCATTAATGAGGAGGGCAATTCCCAGACCAAAGATCGCCTCCAATGTGACGGCGATGAGAGTGAAGATGAGCGTCGTGCTAATTGAACTGCGGAACTCGCTACTCCCAAGTAACTGAAGATAGTTCTTCAATCCCACAAGATTGGCACTACTGCTGAGAGGGTTATCGAGCAGGCTGAGCCAAAAGGAATTAATGATCGGATAGACCGCCACCGCCAGAGTCACCAGGACGGTAGGCAGTACCAGGAAGTACGGTGTGAGGCCATTTCCCAAATCCAAGCCTTGGCGTAGACCTGGCCTTTTGCTGGGGACTTCGACTGCTTGTGTTGCCATATGCACTTATCCCTTTATGCGGCTATCCACAGCCAGAGGGCCTGTGAGCACGTCTGCACCGTGCAACTTCATTGCAGGCGACCTCGCGATGGGTACAGATACAGACACAGCCGATAGCTACGCACTACATTATACTATCTGCTCACGAGGTCCTGCAAATCCAATAACGCAGCTAGACGGTGACAATCTGTTGTGCTACACTCTGTGTGAGATTGTGATCAGAGGTGGGATATCATGATAGGTATCCCACCGCGTGAGACAGGAGAGGCAAGCTATGGATGAGTCAACGGAGGCGGCGCGTATCCATGGGCTGGCGGAAAGGGCGCAAGCCCTCCAGCAGAGACTTGCCACTGATCCGCACCGGCCCCGATATCACTTTCTCCCCCCATCAGCGTGGATGAACGATCCCAATGGGCTGATCTACTGGAAAGGGCACTATCACCTGTTTTACCAATATGTCCCCAACGATCCGCCATGGAAAACAAAACATTGGGGCCATGCGGTCAGCCAGGATCTCGTCCACTGGATCGACTTGCCGATCGCGTTAGCTCCAACGCCAGGAGGACCTGATCAGGATGGATGCTTCTCTGGCTGTGCCGTCAACCACGATGGTCTCCCAACGCTCATCTACACGGGCGTTCGGGGGAGTCGCCAGTTACCCTGCCTGGCCAGCAGTCTTGACGATTTGGTCACCTGGCAAAAGTATCCGGGGAATCCGGTGATTGCTGCACCGCCGCCAGACCTGGATCTGATTGCGTTCCGCGACCATACTGTGTGGAAGGAAGGAACCACCTGGTATCAGCTGATCGGTGCCGGGATCAGAGAGGTCGGAGGCACGGCTCTGCTCTACCGATCATCAAACCTGGTGGACTGGGAGTACATGCATCCTCTCTACGTTGGTGACCGGAACCGCACCGATCCGCTGTGGACCGGCTCCATGTGGGAATGCCCTGACTACTTTCCCCTGGGCGACAAGTCCGTGCTTCTAGTGTCGGTCTACGATGACAGTCGCTTTCGCGAGAGGGCGTATAAGGGGAGCCTGCACTACTCAGTTGCCTTCGTTGGGACCTGCACCGATTCCACCTTTATCCCTCGCACCCAGAGCATTATTGATTACGGGGGCTACTTCTACGCGCCACAGACCTTACTCGATCTCACAGGTCGTCGCCTTCTATGGGGGTGGCTCTGGGAGGGACGCAGTGACGAGGCACAGTGGGCCGCCGGGTGGGCGGGGGTCATGTCCCTTCCCCGTGTCCTCTCTCTATCTACTGACAACGTTGTGAGCTTGGAGCCAGCTCCAGAGCTGAAGCAGCTCCGAAGTGACCATCGGCGCATTATGGACCTGTCTATCCTGCCAACGTCGTTTATGCAAGTCAGGGAAGTTCAGGGTGACTGCCTGGAAATCCTGGCGGAGTTGGTCCCAGGTGAGGCAACGGAACTGGGCATCGGGGTGCGGTGTGCGCCAGATGGATCAGAGCAGACCCTTATTCGCTACGACCGCCTGCAAGGACGCCTGCTCATTGATCACCAACGATCGAGCATGAGTGAGGACGTACAGCGAGACATACGAGCAGGGCCGCTTCCGCTTGCTCCCGATGAGCTGTTGCTGTTGCATATCTTCGTTGACTGCTCCGTGATTGAAGTGTTCGCAAACTACCGATTGTGCATGAGCTGCCGGGTCTACCCGTCCAGAAGCGATAGCCTCGGCGTTGGACTCTTTGCACACGGCGGAAACGCCAGGCTCAAGTCATTGGACGCCTGGGAAATGAAGTCCATCCGGACGAGCAGGCACAAGCAAGCGGGGGATCACCTGGCCTCTTCTGGCAGGTGATCCCCGCTTGCGCTTCCATTGGACACTGTTGGTTTTAGCCTTTGACAGCGCCAGCTGTCAGGCCAGACACAATGCGTTTCTGCAGGAACAGGACAACAATCACCAGCGGAATAGTCACGATCACCGCGGCGGCGGCAATTTCGCCCCAGGGGATGGTATGTTCGCCGGCGAAGCGTGAGACCCCGACGGTGACAGGCTGTGCATGTTCATCGGTCGTCAGCGTCAAACCAAAGATGAAGTCGTTCCAGACAGCGATGAACGAGAGAATAGCCGCTGCGAAGACACCAGGAGCTGTGAGTGGCACGATCACTTCCCACAGGGCACGCAGTCGCGTGGCTCCATCCACTAGCGCTGCCTCTTCCAGGTCTGGCGGAAGATCGCGGAAGAATGAAGTCATGAACCAGACTGTGATCGGCAGGGTAATCGCCAGGTCGGGGATAATCAGGGCCGCATACGTGTTGTAGACGGGAAGCGGGCCTGTGAAGAACACGAAGAGCGGTCCGACCATCGCAATAAGCGGTATAATCGCCACCGACAAAGTGATCCCTAGCACGACGGCTTTGCCACGGAATTTCATACGTGCAATCGCATAGGCGCAAAGTATCCCAACGATCAGTGCCAGGATCGTGGTGATGGTTGCGATGATCGCGCTGTTGAGCAGATCACGTGTAAAGGTGGACAAGCTCAGATCGCTTATGAAGTTCTCGAGGCTGAAAGAGTGGGGAAAGAGGGTGGGCGGAGAGACGTTCAGTTCGAGTCCACTTTTTACTGACGTGACCACGGTCCAGTAGAGAGGAGCCAATGAGACGAATACCACAAATGCTACTGCTGTATAGCGACCCACCTTGCGCCATTGTATGCCCTTTCCCGGTTCTGCAGTGCTTGCCCTCGCTTTAGCGCCAGAGAGAACCTGATTCTTAACTGCCATAATACCTCTCCTTTCCAAGGATGGATATATCGACGACCTCTCATTGGCTATCGTCGCGTGACACGCATCAACTGCACAAACAACAGACTGATGATCACTCCGACCACAAAGAGGACAACAGCGGCTGCCACTCCCGGAGCAAAGTCGAATGTGGAACGCGTAAACATGTTGTTATACGAGTACGATGCCATGCTTTGCACCTGGTTGCCGCCCAGGATGTAGAGGAGATCGAACACGCCCAGGGCAGCGAGCGTGCGGAAGAGCAACGCGATGACCAGCGGCCCGCTGAGCATGGGCAAGGTGATCAGCCAGAATTGCTGGAAACGCGTACTTCCATCGACGTCGGCCGCTTCATACATTTCAGTGGGGATGGTCTGAAGACCGGCCAGGAGCAAGAGGGCCATAAAAGGCGTGGTTTTCCAGACGTCGGTGATGACGGCAGCAGCAATGATGCCGCCATTCGACTGCAATAACGTAGCACCGGGTGCCAGCACGTGGATCTTTTGTAGGATGTAGCTGACGATGCCTGTGCGGTCATTGTACATCAGATACCAGATCTGCGCGGAGATCACCGTGGGGAAGGCCCACGGGACAAGAATAGAGGCCCGTACCAGGCCACGACCTGGAAACGTGCCATTGATGAGCAGGGCAATGCCCAGGCCAAAGATCGTCTCCAAGGCTACGCTGATGATAGTGAAGATTAACGTCGTGCCAACTGAACCGCGGAACTCGCTACTACCAAATAGCTGAACAAAGTTGCGCAATCCAACCAGATTTGCAGCAGGACTGAGCGGGTTATCGAGCAGGCTGAGCCAAAGGGAATTCAGGATAGGATAGGCCGCCACCCCCAGAATCAGGAGGACGGTAGGGAGTACCAGGAAGTACGGTGCGAAGCCACTTCCCAAATCCAAGCGTTCCCGCAGGCCCGCTCTTTTGATGGGTACTTCGACTGCTTGTGTTGCCATGTGTGCTCATCCCTTCATACGGCTATCCACATCGAGAGTGCCTTCTAGCGAGTATGCAAAGTACAACTGCACTCAAGGCGACCTCCTGATGGGCACAGATACATGCACAGACGACTTCTCTGTGCGAAGGTCATGTTCGACAGTGGGGTATCGGTACCGATACCCCCCCTCTGGCGACGAACTACATCATACTACCTGTTCACGATGGCCTGTTCACGATGGCCTGCAAATCCGACTGTAGTGCAGTCAAAGCAGCAGCAGGACTGCTTTGCTTGGTCAGCGCCTGGTGGACCCGCAGCTGAATGGCGTTGCTGATGTCCGGGTAGAAGGGCGAGACCGGTCGGGGCAGCGCGGTCTGGAAGACGGGCTGCATTTTGCCGAAGAACGGGACCTTGGCGAGCACGTCGGGGTCCGTGTAGATGCTCTTAAGCGTGGCGAACAGCGACAACTGTAGGGCGATGGTTTTCTGCGAGGCCGGGCTGAGCATGTGCTGGACAAACTTCCAGGACGCGTCGGGGTCCTTGGAGAAGGCATTGATGCCATATTGCCAGCCGCCAATGTTCGAGTGCCCCACGGTATTGCTGCCCCCGTAGAGCATGGGATGGACATCAAACTTGCCAGCAATCTTGGAGGTCTTTGGGTCGTTACCCAGTACAAAGGCATACGGCCAGTTGCGCATGAACGCAGCGTCTCCATCTTGCCAAGCTGAACGGCTATCCTCTTCCTTATAGGTGGTCACCGCCGC
>WNFT01002049.1_pt1 | contig 17154 bp, 17 predicted proteins | sample 5400191 | NCBI WGS metagenome assembly WNFT01 (sample SAMN13153359, study PRJNA577476) | soil metagenome | isolation source: 80 cm saprolite under Madrone tree | place: USA:California | collected 2016-06-14 | reverse complement strand
GCATTGAAAACATCCAGCAAGCCCAAGCATCAGTATTAGTACAAGGGTGACACTCTTCATTCTAGTTTTCCGGGTTTTCAAGTGGTGCGATAACGACGAACTTTTACCACAGAGACACAGAGATCGCACAGAGGACCACCGAGTTTTCTCAGTGAATCCGTGAATTCTCTGTGCCTCGGTGGTGAAAGGGGCTAAGGAAACACGCGCTTCAATGCAGGGTATAACCCTTGGTCGGATCTTCGATATACATCCCGAGTTCCAGCGAATCGAGCGCATCATCCCAGGCCTTCGTGGCTCGGGCCGCGTCTTCGGGCCAATATTCCATCGTGATGATCGGTTGAATGGTGCCACTGCGCGCCAAACAAAGCCGCGTACGCGCTTCGCGTTCATCTTGCTGCCGATCAACGAACATCGATTCCAGCCACGCTATTTCGACGTCACCGTTACGCTGCTCTTGAATCTCTCCGCGCCAACGAATATCGCGCGCATCGCCCTGAATCGCGGCGGGAATCAAGTCCCGAAGCGGCAAGCCACTCCAGTCGATCGGCGGCAGCCGCATGATCGAGACTTCCATGTGAATGTCGTCATCGGGTGGTCGACGATCGTGAAAGTTGATTGAGTTTTCGCCGGGAATCACGACCCAATCTTCCGGATAGTCGAGCCGCAACGCGCCGCGATCGGCCACAAAGATTTTGCAGCCGGGCTTGGCGCGCCAAGTGTGATCCTCCTGCAGCGTTAACTCATCTTTGATCCAATCAGCCATCAGGTTGGATTGTATTATACTTCAGCCGAAGCAAATGTCCGATGGAATCTTCAGTTTCCCCTCGAGGCAAGACAAGTTGAAAGTTATCTGACATGCTTTGATCATGGCATTCAATGAAACTGTCTTTGTTACTGGATTTCCTGGCTTCCTGGCTGCTCGTCTCGTGAGGAGGTTGGCTGCGGAAGGCGCGCGATTCATTTTACTGACACTTCCGCTGTTTACTGACGTCGCACGACTCGAGGCAGCACACATTGCCGCCGATACAGGAGCCAATGCGAATAACTTCCGCATTATCGAAGGCAATATTACCAAGCCCGATCTGGGACTCTCGACGAATGAATTGGAGAGCGCGCGCCGGGAAACGACTACCATTTTTCATCTGGCGGCAGTCTATGACCTCGCGGTGGACAGCGCGGTTGCCGCGCATGTGAATGTCGAAGGCACGCTGAACGTCAACAACTTCGCGAAGTCGATCGAAAACTTAAGGCGCTATCATTACATCTCGACCTGCTATGTCGCTGGTAAGCGCGAAGGCCTGATTATGGAAACCGAGTTACATCACGAAGCTGGCTTTCGCAATCATTATGAAGAGACGAAGTATCTGGCCGAGTTGGGAGTAGAGACTCTGAAGGCCGAATTGCCGATTACCATTCATCGTCCGGCTGTTGTTTGCGGCGATTCCCGCACCGGTGAAACCGCAAAGTATGACGGCATCTATTATCTGATTCATTACCTGCGCAGATGGCCCAGCGGGTTGACGCTGCTGAACATCGGCAATCGCGACGTGTGTTTGAATTTGGTGCCGGTTGATTTTGTGATCGAGGCGATGGCCGTGCTGGCGAAGGATGACCGCGCGATTGGCGCCACAGTGCAGCTCGCGGATCCGGGGCCTCTGACGACACACGAATTATTTAACGAGATTTCAAAAGCGATTGGAGGGAGAGATTCGTTCGCTACGGTTCCGGCAGGCATAGTCTATCCGGTACTGAAGCTACCTTTTGCGCCAAAGATAACCGGCCTGCCGCATTCAGCAGTTCCTTATTTCTTTCTGGATCAGACCTACGACACCACTCGCGCGCGCACGTTGCTGGAGCCTCACGGCATTAGATGTCCGAGGTTTCCTGGTTACGTGGAGGCCTTGGTGAACTTCGTCGCGGAACATCCAACGCTGTAAGACTGATCACTTTCCATTTGTCATTTGACATTTTTCATTTGCCATTGATGCCGTCGGTTCACGGTTTAGAGTTCAAGCTTTAGCTTGCGTATTTCGTAAGTGGCAACCTAAAGCTTGAACTGGCTTTGCCCGAATACTCCCGAACACTCCCGACATTTCGGGCAACCACGGTCTCTGCCCGAAAAGTCAGTTTACCTCAAAAACATTCTGATAGAGCTATCCAGTCGGGTGTTCTCGCGTCACTGACTTGGCTCTATGGTACGATTGCCGCGTGTTGCCTTCGGTTTCTCAAGTCAACTCATGCAAAGGTCGCCTATTCATCCGATCTCGTTCGGAGAAGGGTGGGCTTGTGTGAATGGCAAGCAACTCACTCGTTAGAGTTAAATCGAAAGTTGGTTACGTGCGGCGCGTGTGGAGCGTCTATCAAGGCACGCCTCTTTGGGTTCGCGTTTTTACTCCGATCCTTTCTTTTAGTCTCGCTAGCGGAGCGTTACAGTGGAGTTGGAGCGTGTTAGCCCAAGGCGAATATGGGGCGGCGATGCTTCTTACGCTAGCATTTGTGCTAGTTGCAATAGGGGCGTCACTTCTGATCCCTGTAAGGATCGTAAAAGTATTTGTGATGCTTATTGTTATCGCGCTAGGTGGTTATTCGGCCGCCGTCATTGTAAAAGCGAAAGGCAATAAATCATGGACAACTCTATGGTCTCAGCCGAATGCGCCGCAAACACAAGAACTGCCTCAGCCGGTGCAGACACAGCAAGAGTCTAATGCGACCAGTAAAGCCTCACGACCAGCAGTGTATGAACTCTTTCGGCCTGCCGCCCAAAAATACAAGGAAGAGTTAGGAGACGCAATATTGCCCTACCAAGAAGCCAGCGCTGCCAACCCGTGGTTTTATGAAGCATTACATGAGAAAGCATGGGTCATTTTCGGCAGATCAGGATCCCTTGGATTTTATAAATTGCCGCTTGACGATTCTAAACAATGGAAATTTGAAAAGGATAATCCAAAACAAACTGGTACTGCTTGGGCTTCCAATGCTGAGGAACTGAAGAAGAGGTTTCCGCAATGCGTTGAACCGAATCTATACCCGCCGTTCGGTGGCGTTGCTGTTCAATGGGCTAATAATCCAAAACGATGGAAGGGGATCGGGTGTAGGGTTTGGCATTGTACTATCAAAACGACCGATTCAGTCTTCCTTCAAGAATTCGATGGCGGAAAACTGGTTGGGCCGATAAAGGAATCTGTTACAGAGGACGACGCTCAGATAATAGTTATCATAGATAAGAACCGGGTTTGGCATTCATATATTTTCAAGAAAGCAATTGACTGTCGCGATCCTGAAAAGTATCGCGACCCCAACACATGATCTTTTTATGTGCTCTTGGCTATGAGGTTCTTTATATTCAAGATTCGATGAGCCTTTTCCCGGTGCGGTCTATCACTTCGGAAGTTTCAACTTATGGTAATAATATAGTTGACACAGCAGGCTAGGGAAGGCCAAGCCACGTGCGCACTTCAGCGTTAAGCAAGGTCACGAACAGAGTTGCAATCATCACTATGACTCCCACGGCGGCAAGGACTTCCGTTCTAGACCACGGCTCAGGCCGATTGCCTGTTCTTTGTCCCGATCTCCGGCCAAAGTAATACGCTCCAAGAATAAGCAGCGAGAGTAAGAGGATTGCCGCAACAGGCCAGACCGAGAACACCTCGCGAATTTGAGGAGCGGGAACTACACCACCGGAGTCGAACGCAAGATTCATTATGTTGACGCTCGCATTATCCTCACTTCATGGAAAAACTAGAAGGCAAACGAAGTTGCCGCAGCCAAGTCAAGAGCTAGAAGCCGAGCAGTCGGCGCACCTCGGGATTGAACAATGACAGAACGACACCCATGATCATTACTACAACTCCGGCAATGCCGATGACTTCGCCTCTTGACCATCGGCTTTCCACATTCCCAGAAGATCGCTTTCGTCCTGACCTGAAACCAAGGTAATAAGACACCGCAATGAGCACGATAGCCAGCAGGGATACTAGAAGTGTCCAGCTTATGACTATCTCAGGCGGCGGATCTTTGAATACAAAGAATCATTTACATTGACGCCGGGGATTATCCTTGATTCATGGGAAAACTAGAAGGCCGGATCATTTATTGGGCAAGTCCAGCTTGTCGTCGGCAAGCGTTTCCATTGGCACTCTGGCGAGACGCGCATACCGCAATAAGATTATGAGATCGGGTTCGCGCCTTCCGCTTTCATAACTCGAAACAACCGTGTAAGTCTTCTTCAATTCAAGCAATCTCGCCATCTCCGTTTGACTCACGTCTAGCCGTTCCCGGATAGCAAGCAGCTTGCGAGCTAACCGTTTCGGTTTACGCCGTGCGTTGCCCATTTCAGGAGTTACCTCCTGTCAGGACAAGAATCAGCTTGCGTCTATTTCCTGTTGGATATAAACTGTGCGCCGAATTAGAGGATGCCCGGATCGCCCGTTTCGTCCGGGCGAGTGACATTAACCGCTTTTACCTCTTGGCTTAGTAAGCATAACGGTCAGGTGCGCGTAGAATATATGTACATCACGGCTCCCGCAAGTCCTATCTATCATCTAGCAGAGAATGGCTGGTCATCGCTGTGCGGTCGTATTTACATTCTGAGCCTTTCGGATCACAGGCGACGCCGCGACGATTGGCGCATAGAAGATGAGAAACCAGACCACCAATTTACAGCCCTATGCAGCGAATGCAATCGACATGTGACTGGCGAAGAGAAGCCAGAGCCGCCGCCGCCTGAGTTGATTCCGCACTATCCGCGCATGGACAGAATTTTCTAGCTTTCCCTATAATCGACTAACAACTTTCGGCTCGCCTTACTTGCGTCTGATCAACGCGAGGAATGGCCACGATATCCTGACGCGGCAGGCGAGCCGATTCTTCATTCAGGACTGGCTAACAGGAAAGCCAATGAGTCAGACCGAGTTCAAGGTCGAATATCAATTTCAACAAGGCGAAGTCCGGGTACTCCTAGAAGGAATCGAAGTGATGCGCGTTCTCTTCGATTCCGCTAACTATGGCAAGGCTTTATTCTCAAAACTAAAAGAGAGTGATTCGTTCATCTCTTTTTCAGAGGAACAACAGCGCAAAGAGCGGGAGAATCTTGCTAATAAAGGCGTGGAAGTTTCCGATGAGAAGTTCAACAACGCGTTGCAGCGGGTCACGCGAGAGATTGAATTAAAAATTATTAGAGATAGCATTGAACCCGCCGTCAAGAACGCGGACGAGAATCTATTAAACGTTGTAAGGCTGATATGGGAAAACCTAGTTATTCAAGCGACAGCCTTTGCCGGAGCAAACGCATTGCGCGACAAGCTAAATGCTCAAGAGCAGAAATATAGCGCGAAGGATATTAAGAAGGGCTTATTAGATCCCGTGTACGATCTGATCAAACCACTTGCGGGCGTGAAACATGGTGGCGAGCGGAAAAGAAAAACAACCGCTTTTACCTGGGACGAGGATAAGGCAAAAGAGTTTTTCAAAACAGTCCAAGCTTTGCCTTATATCAGCAAAAAACCCCTTTGGGAATACGCGTTGGAGCAACTACGCGGAAACGATTATGCGCCCAACATCGTAACGTGGCTTCAATCCAATCCTGCGCTTGTTGATAGTCCTGAGCGGTTGCTAAGCAAGGCCGCGAGCATATGGTCCGCCTATGATAAAGAAAACAACAAAATACCAGCCGAATGGAAACCGCAATCCTTCGCTTTTCGTCACGCATGCTACAAATTGAATTATCCGAAAAAAGTGCCCTTTAATACCCTGCGAACGAAGTATTACGAAGGCAGAAAAGCCCTCGAAGGCGATTGACGATGCCCAGTATATTTTCAAGATTACACTTGAAAATATACTGGCGGATAGGCGTTGAGTAGATCACCAAGCCGTCTTCTTGAAAATATCCTGAGAAGAGTTCTTTTTGTGTATCTGCGTAATTCGCTTTGACGCTCTATGGGACCGAACGTCACATTGGAGGTGACTGAATAAATCAGTCACCTTTTTAGTGGAGGTACTCCGATGATTAGATAGATAGCCCCTCGCGTTCCAATTGCTTTGCTGCTCAAACGCGAGGGGCCGTAACAAACAACAAGGCCCGGTCTTAATCCTTCGCGGGAACCCAGACCGGGCCGGTAGCAGTGCTTTGAAATTGCGGGGACGTGGCGAAACTGGTAAACGCAATAGTTTGAAAAACTATCACCGTGACAGGTTTGCGGGTTCGAGTCCCGCCGTCCCCAAACCATTCTAGCCGAGCGCCGCGAATATGCAAAAGGTCAGGGCGTTTTAGGCTCGCCCGAACTTGACAACGGATGTATCATGTGATACATTCAGCGCATGGAAACAAAGACAATAAATCTTCGGGACTTGCCCGACGAATTTGTTAGACGGGCAAAGGCTCACGCGGCGCTAAGCGGAGTTACGTTAAAGGATTTCGTCATCGCCGCCGTTGAAAAAGCTATGCAGGAAATGCCCGAAGCGAGTCTCAAGTCAGACTCGAAACGGCGAAAGCAGAAATAGTAAAGCCCCGCCGGTTGCGCAAACAACCAGCGAGGCTAATTGAAAACCAAACGCGATTGCTCGCATCGGTCTCCGGTAAAGACATTGTGAGCTAGTCGCCCAACAAAAGGCAAGGAGCATCACAATGAGCGAACGCGAACAAAAAGCACTTGAGATAGCAGCAAAATCGAAACTCACACGCAAAGGCGATACTTGGCTCGTTCCTTCTCAGGCAGGGCCTAAGAAGTACGCGGTCGATCCTAATCCGCAAGAACCGCATTGCACATGTCCAGACTTTGAGGCTCGCCAACTTCGTTGCAAACACATCTTTGCAGTCGAGTACACGATCCAGCGCGAGCAGACCAGCGACGGCCAGACCATCGTTACCGAGAGTGTTAGAGTCACGCAGAAAACTTATACTCAGGACTGGCCCGCATACAACAAAGCGCAGACAAACGAGAAGGCCCACTTTCTGGCTTTCCTGTATGAGCTATGCTCTGGCATTGAAGAGCCAATCCAAACATTCGGACGCCCGCGTTTGCCGCTTGCGGATATCATTTTCAGCGCGACATTCAAGAGCTATTCGACTGTTAGCGGACGGCGGCTCATGAGTGATTTGCGCGATGCTAAAGCGAAAGGTTATCTCTCAAAGATGCCGTCGTATAATTCGCTTTTCGATTATCTGAACATGGCATCACTCACGCCGTACCTGAAACAGTTAATCTCGGAAAGTAGTCTCCCGCTCAAGTCAATCGAAACAGACTTCGCCGTTGACTCATCCGGCTTTTCGACTACCAGCTACGTCCGCTGGTTTGACGTGAAGTACGGCGGCAATGAAGACTGGCACGACTGGATCAAGATGCACCTAATGTGCGGCACCTCAACGCACATCGTAACCAGCGTCGAACTGAGTCGCGCGCGGGCGCACGATAGTCCATACTACAAGCCTCTCGTTGACGCGACCGCGAAAAGCGGTTTCAACATGCAAGAGATATCAGCCGACAAAGGGTATACCAGCGCAGCGAACCTCCTCACAACAACCGAGCACGGCGCAACGCCATACATTCCTTTTAAGTCGAATGTCACAACCAAGACGAACAAAGGCAACGAACTATGGCAAAGACTGTTTCACTTCTATAGCTTCAAGCGCGAAGAGTTCCTGACGCACTATCACAAACGCAGCAATGTCGAAACGACGTTCTCGATGATCAAAGCGAAGTTCGGCGAGCGGCTTAGGAGTAAAACTGAGACAGCGCAAATCAACGAAGCACTTTGTAAGGTGTTATGTCATAATCTCTGCGTTGTAATTCAATCAATGTACGAATTGGGAATTGATGCGACTTTTCGGGCAGCCGCCTAACTTTTCGGGCAAGAATGACTATTCGGGCAAAGCCGCTTGAACTCTGAACTCGTGTTACTGAGACAAATGAAAAATGTCAAATGACAAATGGAAAATGTCTACGGCCCCAGCCGCTCGATCACCCAGGTTCCATCTTCACGCAATCGATATCGCAAACGATCGTGCAGGCGGTTCTCACGGCCCTGCCAAAACTCGATCGTGGCCGGCTTCAGTCGATAACCGCCCCAATGCGGTGGCCGCGGAACGTTGTCGCCGAACTTCCAACTGAATTCCTCGAACCGTTTTTCAAGTTCCGCGCGGCTCTCAAAGACCGCACTCTGCTTCGAAGCCCAGGCGCCAATTTTGCTTCCCAGCGGTCGTGAGTGAAAGTATTGTGCCGATTCTTCGTCGGATACCTTTTCCACAGAGCCTTCGATTCGAACCTGCCGCCAAACCGGCGACCAGTAGAACAGCAGACAGGCGCGGGCGTTTTCGGCCAGTTCTATTCCTTTGCGACTGTTGTAGTTGGTGTAGAAGACAAAGCCGCGATCGTCAAAGCCCTTCATTAGCACTATGCGCGCGCAGGGCGAGCCGTCCTTGGCAGCGGTGGCGAGGGTCATCGAAGTCGCATCCTGTTCCGACATTCCGTTCGTACTTAAATCCTGGTACCACTTCTCGAATTGACGGAGCGGATTTGGATCAACGGTGGCTTTTGTCAAATCTGAAGGTGCATCAGTCATGTGGCGCATTCATGCGATAGTCAGATTTAATTGGCAGGGTCTTCGGCTTCTTCCTTTTTCTTGGTCCACATGCCCGCGATCTGATGCGCTTCGGCGAGTGTCAGATTGTCGTAGACATCGGCACTGTCCTTGACGACGCCATTTTCCAACTCGGCAACTTCCCAATCAGGCGCTTCGGGATCGGTACCGGTTTTACCCGGCGAAACTCGAATTTCATAAGAGACGGTAGCGTTTTCTTCCATCATTGAAGCTTTGTCCTTTATTTATTTATTTATTTATTACGCGGACCTACGCGGACCTTACCATTCAAGTCCGATCAAAGTTAAGAAGTCGCAATTATGACTTACCGAAGTAACAGCCCGCAACCGTTTGCGATATCATCTGACTTGCTGATTTGAGGCTATGACAGATCGATTGAGAAAAGAGCCAAAGGAAAAATCCTTGCCGTTAGTCGCAATCATTGGCCGGCCCAACGTGGGCAAGTCGACTCTGTTCAATCGGCTGATCGGCGAGCGGCGAGCGATTGTCGGCGATGAGCCTGGTATCACGCGCGATCGCATCTATGGCGAAGCGAACTGGCGGACGCAGCGATTCGCGCTGGTGGACACCGGCGGAATTGTGCCCGATGACGAGGCGGTGATTCCGGCAAACATCCTCAAGCAGGCGAGCTTTGCAATTGATGACGCCCAAGCGCTGATCTGGGTCGTCGATGCGCGCAAAGGTATCACGCCGTTGGATGAAGAACTCGCGCGGCTGTTGCGTTCGACAGGAAAGCGAGTGTTAACCGCCGCGAACAAAGCCGATGTTACGCATTGGGAAAGCGACGCCGGGGAGTTTCATCGCTTTGGGTTTGCAGAAGTCTTTCCCATTTCTGCGGAGCACGGGAATGGGATTGGGGAGATGCTCGATGCGCTGGTGAGTAACATTCGCGGCGCTGGGTCGACCGTCAGCGAAAACCAAAATGCGGGCGGGACGCCCGCGCTCCCATTTAGGGAGTTGCGCCTGGCAATCGTCGGGCGGCCGAATGTTGGGAAGTCGTCGTTGCTAAATCGGCTGTTGGGTGAAGAGCGCGCAATTGTTTCGCCGGTTGCGGGCACTACGCGCGACAGTGTCGATACTCTGCTTGAAACTTCAGAGCAGACTTTCCGCCTCATCGATACCGCCGGGATCCGGCGCAAAGGCAAAACGCAGGCGCTGACCGAAAAGCTTTCGGTGGTGATGGCGCGCAAGAGTTTGCAGCGAGCTGACGTGGCAGTTGTTTTGCTTGATGCCGAGCAGGGAATCGCAGCGCTTGATGCGGCCATTGCCGGTTATGCCGTTGAAGCGGGCTGTTCGATTATTTTGGCAATTAATAAATGGGATACGCTTGAAGATAAGAAGACCGGCACGGCGGCGGCGTTCGAGCGCGACGTACGCGAGCACATGAAGTTTCTCAGTTGGGCCTCGGTGGTTACGATATCAGCGTTGAGCGGACAACGCGTGCGGAAACTTCTGCCGCTGGCGATGAAAACCAACGAAGCCCGCAACCTGCGTGTTCCCACGTCTCGTTTGAATGAATTCTTTGAAAGAGAAATTAGACAGCGAGCGGGTATTACCGCGGCCAAGACTTACAAAGGTTCGCGCTTGCATGTTCAGTACATCACGCAAATCAGCGTGCGTCCGCCTACCTTTGTCGTTTTCACGGCCGGCGGTAAAGCTGGTTTGCATTTTTCTTTTCTGCGTCATCTGGAAAATCGCCTGCGTGATGAATTTGGTTTCTTTGCGACGCCGATTCGGATTATTGAGCGGCATAAATCGAAAGGCAGGAAATGAAGTGCTAGAGCAAGAGTTTGTAGAAGCAGGCGTTAGAGTAGCGACTAGAGTGTCAGAACCGCGAGCGGTAGCGACCGGATCATACGACCCAGCTTTGACCGCAAGACCGGCCTTTTACCGATTGTGGATGATCCGGTCGCATCCACCACCCCAAGCGGGCTGCCCGCTTAGGGACCCCGGACCGCTCGCGGTTCTGACACTGGAGAGATCAACCGAAGTCAGCATTCTAACGACTGTTTGGCGGGAATACTTCGGCTAATAGAAGAGAATTGATTAACGCCATCGATTTCAAAGTTGAGTCCCGCGAAGGCGAAGCGCGCGCGGGCTTGCTCACGACGCGTCGCGGTGTGATTGAAACGCCGATATTCATGCCGGTGGGCACGGCCGGTACGGTGAAGGGAATTCGATTTGAAGAGTTGGAGTCAACTGAACTCGACGCGCGGATCATTCTCGGGAACACATATCACCTTTGGTTGCGGCCGGGAATTGAAACGGTCGAGGTGTGCGGGGGCCTGCACAAGTTCATCGGCTGGAAGCGTGCGATGCTTACAGATTCCGGCGGGTTTCAGATTTGGAGTCTCGGAGCGCTGCGCAAGATCACCGAAGAGGGGACGGAATTTCGGTCGCATATCGATGGCGCGCTTTGTTTTTTGTCGCCGGAGATTTCGATGGAAGTCCAAGCCGCGTTGGACGCCGAGATCGCGATGGCTTTTGATGAATGCGCGCCAGGAAAAGCAACAAAGGAAGAGGCTCGACGCGGCATGGAGCTAACGCTGCGTTGGGCTAAGCGATCGAAGGAAGCGTTTGAGAGGTGGCAGAGTGACAGGACCGCGAGCGGTAGCGACTGGTTGGCCGCCGAAGGAAGTAAAACCAATGAGAAGGCGGGCGGGACGCCCGCGCTCCCAGTGGGGCAGGCGCTGTTCGGTATTATTCAGGGCGGGTCGCATCTCGATCTCCGGCGCGAGAGTTTGGAGCGCACGATTGAAATTGGGTTTGACGGTTATGCGATCGGCGGTCTTAGCGTTGGCGAAGAGAAAAGCGTGATGCTGGATGTAATTGAAGATGTCGCGCCGCGAATGCCGGTGGACCAGCCGCGTTATTTGATGGGAGTCGGCACGCCCGAAGACCTGATCGAGGCCGTCGCGCGGGGCGTCGACATGTTCGATTGCGTTCTTCCCACACGCAACGGTCGTAATGGCCAGGCTTTCACCGCACATGGAAAGCTGAACATCAAGAACGCTCAATACGCCACAGACCAAAGGCCGCTTGATCAGGACTGCGGATGTTCAGTCTGTCACCGGCATTCACGCGCGTTTCTGCGACATCTTTATCTTTCCGGCGAGATGCTCGGCGGCGTTCTCTTGACGCATCATAATCTGGCGTTCTTCCTTGACACCATGCGACGTGTCAGGCAAGCTATCCGTTCTGGTCAATTCGCGAATTTTCGGCGAGAGTATACTGAGCAACTGGTCCGATAAACTTCAGTTTGTCGTCGCTTTAGGATGGCTGCCCCTCGCGGTTTAACGACAAACTAAAGTTTATCGGACTATTGGTGCGTTAATCACCCAGGTCGGACAACTTCCGTTATGTTCTTGTTTCTATTTCAAGGTGGCATCGGTGGACTGGGCGGCGCGCTTATCCCGATGCTCTTAATTTTTGGCGTCTTCTATTTACTCTTAATACGCCCGCAACAGAAAAAACAGCGAGAGCTTCAAGCGACCATCGCAGAGTTGAAAGCCGGCGACAAAGTGGTTACTACGGGCGGAGTCATCGGAGTGATTACGGCCGTCCGCGATACGAGTTTCTTGATCAGTAGCTCGGACAAGTCAATCCTCGAGATTGCGCGTTCCGCCGTGGCCGGAGTTGACTCGGAGGAGAAGAAATAGAGAAGTCCGATAAACTTCAGTTTGTCGTAGTCGTAGTTTCGATCAGTTAATCAGCGACAAACTAAAGTTTGTCGGACAGTGTTGAGATGAAGAAGAAGAACTTACTGCAGCGATCGATAATCATCGGCATCGTCACGGTTGTCGGCATTTACATCGTGATTGGCCCGCATGGCCGGCGGCCTCACTTCAAAGACTTCACCTGGTCGGGGATCAAGGCGACGCTCGCGCAAAACATTTCTCTTGGGCTGGATCTGAAAGGCGGATCGCATCTGGTGATGCGCGTCAAGGTCGAGGATTATTTGAAGCGCCTCACGGAAGACAGCGCCACCGCCGCGCAAAATGCCGCGAAGGATGCCGGCTTTGATGTGAAGGACGCGCGGGCCGAAACTGCGGGCGGTAATTATCGTGTCTCTCTGCAAGTCGGAGATCCGTCCAAGGTCAAAGACATTCGCGACGCGGTGGAAAAGAAAGTCGATCTAAGCGATCGGGCCGGCTGGTCGTTTTCTTCTTCAGGAAACACGGTTTCGTGGACGTTGAAAGGAGCTACGCAGGTTTCGCTCGGCGAATCGGCAACTGATCAGGCGATGAAGATCATTGAGAGCCGCATTAACGCGATCGGCGTTGCCGAGCCGACGCTGGCGCGCCATGGAGGACAGAACTCTCACGAGATCCTTCTGCAAATGCCCGGCGTGCAGGACCCCGAACACGTGAAGCAGTTGCTGGCCGGTCAGTCGCACCTGGAACTTGTCCACGTAATCAGTCCACCGAGCCCTGCGCCGTCCCAAACCTATTCGACTAAAGAAGAAGCGATCGCTTCCCTGAACAGCGGCGGGAACATTCCGACGAATCGTCGCGTGCTCCCATACACGGAACGCGCTGAATTGTCGACGCCGGAAGCAAATCCCAATGCTGGACCTCCGAAGAAATGGGTGGTGGTTGAATCGCCGGCAATTATCGATGGCGCTGAGTTGCGCACTGCTACCGCAAATCCTGCCCGTGCCGGCGGCGCAGAATATGAGATTGCTTTCTCGCTCAAGAAATCCGGCGCGGACAAATTTGGCGCGTGGACGGGCGCTAATATTAATGAATACATGGGCGTGGTCCTCAATGATGAAGTCAAATCGATTGCCTTCATCAAGGGGCAGATATTCGATCAGGGAGAAATTACCGGACGTTTTTCGAAACAGTCGGCTGACGATCTCGCGCTAACGCTGCGTTCCGGCGCACTGCCCGCACCGATTGAATATACGGAAGAGCGTACGGTCGGACCGAGTCTTGGCGCTGATTCAATTCATTCTGGAGTGCGCGCATCAGTCCTGGGTTTGGCGCTGGTCGTGGTTTTCATGCTGCTCTATTATCGCGGCTCGGGAATCAACGCAGTCGTCGCCTTGTTGCTCAATATGATCCTAATGATTGCCGGGCTGATCATGTTCGGCGCCACCCTGACGCTGCCGGGTATCGCCGGCATTATTCTGACGATCGGCATGGCCGTGGATTCCAACGTTTTGATCTTTGAGCGCATTCGCGAAGAATTGCGCTCCGGCAAAACGGTGCCATCCGCCGTCGAGCAGGGTTTCGGCCACGCCTTTGTGACGATCATCGATACGCACGTGACGACCATCGTCTCGTCACTGTTTCTGTACGTGTTTGGCGTAGGTCCGATTCGCGGATTTGCGGTGACGCTGGTTTTGGGCTTGCTGGTTAACTTGTTCTCGGCGGTCTATGTTTCGCGAACGATATTCATCTGGCTGCTCACTCGCAAGGGAAAACGAGTGGAGTCGCTGAGCATATGAGAGGTAAATCTTAAGAGCCGATGATTCGAGTATTCAGAGATATAAATATTGATTGGCTGGGCAAGCGCCGAATCTTCATCGGCCTTTCTATTGTCCTGATGCTGGCCGGGATGGGGACCGCTCTTTACCGCCACAGGGTTCACCCGAGCGGCAGCGAAGCTTTCAATCTGGGAGTTGATTTCAAAGGCGGAACTGTCGTCACCGTGAGCTTCAAGCAGCCACCTTCAGTTGAGGGCCTTCGCGCTGCTATCGGTAAAGCGGGAATTAGAGACGCCCTTATCCAGCCGGTTTTGGATAAGCGAGGCTGGTTTCTTGTCAGAGTGCCGCATGAGGGTTTTCAGGAATCGCAGACTGGCGAGAGTCAAGCCGGAGTCGACGCCGCTCGCGCCAAGGTCAGAGAGGCGCTCAATACCTTTGGAGCAGAAGCTGAAGCCACCAAGAGTCTGGCGGAAGATCCGAAAGCTGCGTACAAGATCGAAGGGACCGAAGCCGTTGGCCAGATCGCCAGCAAGCAATTGCGCACTCAGGCGATTGCGGTCACGGTGGCTGCCTTGATCGGCATGCTGCTATTCATCGCTTTCCGATTCGAGTGGACTTATGGCGCCGCAGCCGTGATCGCCGTCTTTCACACGGTGCTGGTGACGCTCGGCCTCTTTTCGATTTTTCAAATCGAGATCAATCTAACTGTGATCGCAGCGCTGCTCACCTTAGTAGGCTTCGACGTGAACGATTCAATCGTGATCTTCGATCGCATTCGCGAAAATCGAAAGCTGTATCGGCGGATGAGTTTGTACGACGTCACCAACCTTTCGATCAATCAGACCCTTTCGCGCACCGTGATTACGTCGGGGCTGGTTTTTCTTTCGGTGATAGCGTTGGTGTTATTAGGCGGCGAAACGCTCAGGCCGTTCGCGCTGGCGCTGCTGATGGGTATTATTTTCGGCACGTACGACACCATCGCAGTCGCCGGGCCAATCATGGTTTGGTGGGAAAAGCGGCTGGAAGCGGCTAACAAACTGCCGTCCTTGACTCCACGCCAAAAAGGCGTCAATGCAAACCTTGCTCGCGAAGAGCGGGCCCGCAACGGCGTGGGAAAGCCTTCGCGCGCGGCTTGATCGGGAACCAAGTTCAGCTACCCGGAGTCTAATAAGTTGCGGATGTTGACCGGCAATTGACTCGCAAAGTTGCCACAGATTTCTACTGGAATTGTTCTTGACTTTGCGCGTGTTTGCAGCATAGACTGCACCCGTTGCTGGCCAATTAAATACGCATTGCCATCGTGCCCTGACTGATTAGGGGCCCGATGCACGGCGGTTTGCACGTTGTGAACGGCCAGTTTATTTGTGTCTCGCAGAGCGGCCGGATCCAACGTGGCGATATTTTTGAATGCGCGCGTCCTTCGCTGCTTTCCCCTTCTTGTTCATCGAGCGGGTTCAGCGATAGGTTCATGATCGCATTGCTGGTTTGTCATTCTTAGACTCGGCCCTTTTGGCACCGATAGAGGGAGGATAAAAGATGTTCGATAACCTGGTTGAGTCCGGTTCGCATTCAGGCGATAACAAGCGCAAAGGTTCGTTTATTCTGGTGACTACGGCTATCTATGCCGTGCTTTTGGTTGCGGCCTTTGTCGCCGGCATCATGATGGCCTCGGCCAATATTGATCAGCAGACTTTGGAGCTAACCGCCTTGATTGCACCCGTCCCCGTTCCGCAGCAGCAGCAGCAGAAAGAAGCACCCAAGCCTGAAAAGATGGACATCAGCAAGAATGTCGATGTGCGCAAGGAATTGATTGCTGATGTATCGCGCACGGATTTGGTGCCGAAAGAGATCTCAGCGAAAGCGAGCGATGTGCCGCCCGTTCGGAAAGGTGTCGTGACGATGCTGGGTGGCGGTAACTCAAATGCGGTTGCGCCGGTCGCTCCCGGCACTGGCACGGGTCAGATCATTTCAGCCCCGGCCAAAGTCGAGATTGGCGAACCACCACCACCGCCGAGACCGACGCCTGCGCCCACGCCTCATGCGCCGATTTCCGGAGGCGTGCTCAATGGCAAGGCGGTGCATCTGGTTCAGCCGCCTTATCCACCGATTGCTCGTAGTGCTCACGCCTCGGGTCAGGTAGTCGTGCAGGTGCTGATAGACGAGAACGGCAGTGTGGTGGCGGCGCATGCAACCTCCGGGCATCCGCTGTTGCAAGCGGCGGCGGTCGCGGCGGCGCGAGCGTCGAGGTTCACGCCGACCAAACTTTCCGGCCAGCCGGTCAAAGTCAACGGTGTGATTATCTACAACTTTGTGGCGCAGTAATTGAAGCCGGCGCTGGTTCGCCCAGAGGGCCGAGAGCTGCCAGCGCTCGGTCTTATTGCCGGTCGGAATCAACGTAATAAAACCTTGGAGGAGTTACCGTGACTATTCTTGCAAGCATTCTCGGAACGAAAGCAATCGGCTTTCTTCTGTTTCTCTGGCAGGCCCCTAGCCCGGCTGCCAGCCCGGCAGGCGGCAACGAGTTCACCATCACCGAGATGGTTAAGAACATGGGCAGCGTCGCTATCACGGTCGTGATCATTCTTTTGATTATGTCCGTGTATTCGATCGCCATCATGGTCGAGCGTTATCTGACTTATACGGCGGCCAAGAAACAATCGCGCGAGTTTGCCCCGCGGGTCGCGCAGGCGCTCAAAAACAATCGCATCGAAGAGGCGATCAACATCAGCGATAAGCATCGCAAGTCGCACTTGGCCATGGTTGTCAACAGCGGACTGCAGGAGTTTCGAGCACACGAGCAATCGTCCGAGATCTCAGGTGACGAAATTGATGCGTCGAAGCGCGCGCTACAGCGGGCCATCGCAATCAAGACGGCCGAGTTTCGACGAGGCTTGTCGGGACTGGCGACGATTGGCTCCACGGCGCCCTTTGTGGGTCTGTTCGGAACGGTGTTTGGCATCATCAACGCCTTCCGCGGAATGAAAAACGCCGAATCCGCAGGTATCGCCGCCGTGGCCGGCGGTATTTCCGAGGCGCTGTTCACCACCGCGCTGGGCTTGGTGGTCGCGGTTCCGGCCGTTTGGCTATTCAACTATTTCACGGGCAAGGTTGATGGCTTCGTGGTGGAG
>WNFT01002047.1_pt1 | contig 17155 bp, 14 predicted proteins | sample 5400191 | NCBI WGS metagenome assembly WNFT01 (sample SAMN13153359, study PRJNA577476) | soil metagenome | isolation source: 80 cm saprolite under Madrone tree | place: USA:California | collected 2016-06-14 | reverse complement strand
ACCAGTCCCGGTAGGTGGTCGATTCGGTGCTGACACGCTGGTCCTCCGTCTCCCCCCAGTTCGGCGAGACGGAGACCTTGGGCCGCTGGTAGTTCGGCCCGATCATGCATCCCGCGAAGGCCAGGAGCACGGGCACCAGGAGGATGAGCCGGGATCGGATCGACCTGCCTATTTCGTGGTCTGTGGAAGGGCAGCCCTCCGCTGGAATCGCCATGTCGTGTCCGTGAGAACGCAGCATATGGGATCGATAGGAAGGTCGCAAGGCGACGCCCCATCTCGTGGCCCCGGGGAGGTTGACTCCCCTGACGAAAGTCTCCAGAATGCGCGTCGTTACGACGCTCAGGTGGGGCCAGGCCGCGCCCGAGTTCGAGCTGCCCAGCACCGAGGGGCGGCCGATCTCGCTCCGGGAGTTGCGCGGGCACGACGTTGTCCTCGGCTTCTACTGCTACGACTGGGGCGGCATCTGAACCCCGGAGCTGACCGGCCTGGGTGGGCGAGGGAGAGTTCACGAGGCGGGGCGCGGTGATCCTCGGGATCCGCGGCGACAGCCCCTTCTGCCACACCGCCTTCCACAAGGCGCACCCGTTCCCCCTGCTGAGCGACGTGCACCGCTCGGTCATCACGGCCTGCGGCGTAAGCGTAGTCGTCCTGCACTCGGCTGGAGCCGAACGAACGGCGAGAGTCTGCGAAGCAGCAGGTTACAAGAAAGGGTAAAGCGGGCGTGCAGCCCAACAACGAGATGCACCTGACGAGGTCCGCACATGGCCAGACCAAGCGCGGCCCTCGCAGGTGATCTCGGTGTTGACATGCCCGTCGTTATCCCCGCGAGTGCCGCAACACTGCCAAAACTGCCCTCACTACAGCCAACGAGAATAAGAAACCTGTTCTGCTGGGGGTAGGGCACGTCGTGGAGTGAAGGCTTTCCAGACTCTCGCCTTGCAGCCCAACCGTGAAAGACTTACGATTTGCGTCAGGAAAGTCTGGCCGTTGCTGCTTCGGGCACAGAAAAGGGAGGGCGTCATGCTGACCCGACGAGAGTTCGCGGGCATTGCGTCGTGCGCGATCTGCGGAATTACCGCGTTTGCTGCCTCCCAAGCGTCAGCCCAAGGCGCTCCGCCGGCAGCGACGGCCGGCGTCACGCGAAAGATTTTATCGCAGATGGACGGTCCGGCGCCGGGCTATGTGACGCTGCTTGTCGAAGCGACAATAGAGGCAGCGGTGGCGGTCGGGCGACACACGCATCCGGGAATCGAATCCGCCTATGTCTTGGAAGGCGGCTTCGAGCTTCCCATACAAGGTCAGCCGACCCGCACAATCAAAGCAGGCGATGCCTTCCAAATACCGCCCGAAACGCCGCATGCGGGTGGTAAGCCTGGCGAGGCCAAGTCCAGAATTCTTATCACCTATGTCGTGGAGAAGGGAAAGCCGCTCGCATCTCCAGCTTAGGCACTTGTGACGCCGGCGCTCGTTTGCTGGCCGCGTCGTGCTCGCGGATCATCCAAGCGCCCGTGCGCCCCGGCGGCGCCAGGCCTCGCCGCCCGGAACTTGTCATGGCTGGCGTTCCTAAACTACTTAGTTTGTGGACGGTATTCGACTATTTCCGTCCTCCTCTATGCTGACCTGATCCGACGGCCGCGCGACCCAAGCACCTCGCCAGGCGTAGACCGTAGCGCCCGTCATGGGCTTGGAACGGTCGCCCGGCCGAGCAACGTACGGGTGGCGCTCCGCGCGATCCGGATCAGGCTCGCTGTCGTCCCCTCCTGTCTTGGGTGCGAGGGGAGCCCCAGAGAAGGTTCTTTCAGGCTCGGGCACGGAGGAAGGCGCGGTGTCGGCGGGCGGCGGCGCCACGAGCTCTGCTGGAAGGCTCCGTGACGACGCCTTCGAATTGAGCACCTCACTCGTCGTTGCTGATTCTTTCGCCACGTCAATCCAGCCAGCAAACAGGGGGCGCGCTCCGAAGGCGCTGGTTTTGAGGAGTTTTCGAGGGCCGCACCTTGCGAGGGATCTGGCACGCCGCTTGAGTCGTGAGGTTCGCGTGCTCTGAGAGTCCGATGTCGGACTCTGAGAGAGGCAAGGGTGCCTTTCTCCTCAATGAGGAGGGGCGCCTTTTTTTGTGTTCACGCGCCGCCGGCGGGAAGGGAGATCGCTCGTGAATAAGATCGAGCAGATCAAAGCGGAGAAGGGCGGCCTCGAGGTCGGTCGAGACATTCCCCGCTACGCGGAGCTTGGGGTCGACGCGATCGAGGAAGGCAACCTCGAGCGGCTGAAGTGGTGGGGGATCTTCTTCCGCAAGCACACGCCCGGTCATTTCATGATGCGCATCCGCATCCCGAACGGGATCAGCAGCGCTGCGCAGCTCCGCACGATCGGCCGCATCGCCAACCGCGTCGGGCGCGGGATCGCCGACATCACCACGCGACAGCAAATCCAGCTCCGCTGGATCCGGATCAACGACGTGCCGCAGATCCTCGATGAGCTCCGCGAGGTCGGGCTCGTGACGCTCCAGACGGGGATGGACAACATCCGCAACGTCGTCGGCTGCGCCGTCGCCGGGCTCACGCCCAACGAGCTGTTCGACGCCTCGCCCGTCGCGCGGGCCTTCACCGACACGTTCGTGGGCGACGTGGCGTACACGAACCTCCCCCGGAAGTTCAACGTCACGATCACGGGCTGTCGCGAGAATTGCACGCACGCCGAGACGCAGGACGTCGCCCTTGTGCCGGCGACGAAATCGCTCGGCGGCGAGACCGTCTCCGGCTTCAACGTGCTCGTCGGCGGCAAGAACGGCTCCGGCGGCTACCGGATCGCGACGCCGCTCGACATCTTCGTGCCCCCCGAGGAGGCGCCCGAGCTCTGCAGCGCCATCGTCCTCCTCTTCCGCGACCACGGCTCGCGCGAGGCGCGCAACAAGGTCCGCCTCGCGTTCCTGGTCGAGGAGTGGGGGGAGGCGAAGTTCCACGACGCTCTCGAGGGGCGGCTGGGGCGGCCGCTCGAGCGGGCGGGCGTCGACGAGCGCGGACCGAAGGCGACCGACCACATCGGCGTCTTCCGCCAGAAGCAGACGACGCTGAGCTGGGTCGGCCTCGTCGTTCCGGTGGGGCGTATCGTCGGCGATCAGCTCAAGGAGGTTGCGCGGCTCGCCGAGGCCTACGGCACCGGCGAGGTGCGGCTCACGCCAGACCAGAATGTGATCATCCCCAACGTCCCGGACGCTAAGCTCGGCAATCTGACCGCCGAGCCGCTCCTGAAGGTGCTCCGCTACGACCCCTCGGAGATCATGCGGGGGCTGGTGAGCTGCACCGGCATCGAGTTCTGCAACCTGGCGGTGATTGAGACCAAGGCCCGCGCGCTCCAGATCGCGCGGACGCTCGAGACCAAGGTCCATCACGGCAAGCCGATCAGGATCCACTGGTCCGGCTGCCCCGCCGGCTGCGGCAATCACACGGTGGCCGACATCGGCCTCCTCGGGGTCAAGGCGAAGGTCGATGGCCAGGCCGTGGACGCGGTCGACGTCTTCGTCGGCGGGTCCTCGGGCCCGCACGCCATCCAGGGCATCAGGATCCTCGAAGGCGTCCCCTGCGACACGCTGCCCGAGACGCTCGAAGGGTTGATCCGCCACCTTGAGCCCGACAAGGTGCGCCGCCAGCTCCGCGCGCTCTCTGAATCAACGCCCGCGCCCAAGCACGAGAACGCCGCCAAGCCAGTCATGGTCGTGGACGAGCTCCAGGAAGGGACGAGCAAGGCGCTCACGATGAATGGCACGGAGGTCGCCGTCTTCCGCTGCGGCAACCAGCTCTACGCGCTCCAGAACCGCTGCCCACACGCCGGCGGCTCGCTCGCCGACGGCACCGTGGAAGGCGACGAGGTGATCTGCCCGCTCCACGGCTATCGCTTCAACATCAGGACCGGCGCCTGCGTCACCGATCCGGCGCTCCGCGCGAAGTCCGTCGCGCTCGTGCCCCACGCCGACGGGTTCACTGGCGCGCCTTGAACTCAGAACGGAGGAAGGACATGCCCTACGTCAAGCCCGATGCGGTCGTCGAACAGATGGTCCAGGCCGGCGCGGCGAAGAGCCGGCTCGCCGTGAACGACCTGCTGATCCGCGGCTTCCTCTCGGGAGCCCTGCTCGGATTCGCCACCACCCTGGCCTTTACGGGCACGCTCCAGACGAAGGCGGGGATCGTCGGCGCACTGATCTTCCCGGTCGGCTTCGTGATGATTGTGCTCCTCGGTCTCGAGCTGGTGACCGGGAACTTCGCGCTCATCCCGCTGGCCGTACGCGAGGGGAAAACGACCCTCGGTGCGCTCGCGACAAACTGGAGCTGGGTCTTCGTGGGCAACCTGCTCGGCAGCCTTTTCTACGCGCTGCTCTTCGTCCTCACGCTGGCGCCGGAGTCCGAGATGGCCAAGCAGCTCATCGCCGTGAGCGAGGCCAAGACTCTCGCGTACGCGCACCTCGGCGCCGGCGGCCTCACCGTCGTCGTGAGCAAGGCGATCCTCTGCAACTGGATGGTGACGCTCGGCGTCGCGATGGCGCTCACCTCGCAGTCCACGATCGGCAAGATCGCGGCGATGTGGCTGCCCATCCTGACGTTCTTTGCCCAGGGCTTCGAGCACTCGGTGGTCAACATGTTCGTGATCCCCGCCGGGATGCTCCTGGGCGCGCGCGTTTCCCTCGGTGACTGGTGGATGTGGAATCAGATCCCGGTCACGCTCGGCAATATCGCGGGCGGTATGCTCTTCACCGGGCTCGCGCTGCACCTCACTCATGCGAAAGTCCCCGCCGGCGGGGCGGGCCGCGCCGTGGCGCCCGGCGTCCGCACCGAGGCCGCCGCGGAGCGCTGAGGATGGGCTTCTACCCGATCGCCCTCGAGCTGGAGGGCCGTCCGTGCCTGGTCGTGGGCGGCGGCGCCGTGGCCGAACGCAAGGTCGAGGCACTGCTTGAGGCGGGGGCGCGCGTGACGGTCGTGAGCCCGACCGTGACTCCCCACCTCGCGAGCTGGGCGCACGAGGGCAAGATCCATCGCGTCGCTCGAGCCTGGGAGCGCGGGGACCTCGCGGGGCACGCGCTGGTGTTCGTCGCCACGGACGACGGCGCGGTGAACGCCGAGGTGGCGAGCGAAGGGCGTCGCGGGGGCGTGTGGGTCAACGCGGCCGACGATCCCGAGCACTGCGATTTCATTCTGCCGTCGGTGCTCCGGCGCGGCGCGCTGACCGTCGCCGTCTCGACGGGCGGCACGAGCCCGGCGCTCGCGCGCGCGATCCGGGAGGAGCTCGAGACCTACTTCACCGATGACTATCGCGTGCTGGCTCGCCTGGCCGGCGAGGCGCGATGCGCGCTTCGCGGGAGCGGAGCCGCGGCCGACGCCGACGCGTGGCGCCGCGCGCTCGATCCCGCGCTCAGACGACTCATCGCCGAGGGCCGCGAGGACGAGGCGAGGGCTCGGCTCCGCGGCCGACTGCGGGCAGCCGCATGCGCGTAGGCCACGTCTGGCTGGTCGGCGCGGGCCCTGGCGATCCCGGACTCATGACGGTGCGCGGCCTCGAGGCGCTGCGCGGCGCCGACGTGGTCGTCTACGATCGGCTCATCAACCCAACGCTTCTCAACGAGGCGCCCGCCGAGGCGATCCGGATCTACGCCGGCAAGCTCACGGAGAGTCACGGCCTGCCCCAGGAAGACATCAACGCGCTCCTCATCGCTCACGCGCGTCGCGGTCGTAGTGTGGTGCGGCTCAAGGGCGGCGATCCCTTCGTCTTTGGACGGGGCGGCGAGGAAGCCGAGGCTCTCGCGGCGTCGGCGATCCCCTTCGAGGTGGTCCCCGGCGTCAGTGCTGCCGTCGCCGTCCCCGCGTACGCCGGCATTCCGCTCACGCACCGCAGGCTCGCCTCTTCGTTCGCCGTCGTGACCGGCCACGAAGACGCGACGAGGCGCGCGCCGCACGTCGACTGGTCGCGCCTGGCGACGGCGGTCGACACCCTGGTGATCCTCATGGGCGCGCGGAGCCTGCCGCGGATCGCCGCCACGCTTGTCTCCTGTGGCCGCGCGCCGAGCACCCCCGTGGCGCTGATCCGTTGGGGCACAACGGAGGCTCAGGAAACGATGACTTGCACGCTCGGCGACCTCGCCGACCCACAGGCGGCCCTCGACCTCAGGCCACCGCTGGTCACCGTCATCGGAGACGTCGTCTCGCTCCGGGACCAGCTTCGCTGGTTCGATGAAGAGGCCGGCCGCACCTTTGACCTTGCCGGCCCAGAGGTCGCCCTCCCATCGCCCGACGCGAACGAAACTGAGACCATCGAGCTTGATGTCGCCGTAGTGGCCGCGACGGATGTGCCAGAAGAGGACAGATTCGCAGTAGCCGTTGTCCGGCGCCTGTGCGAAAGTGCACGGACACGCGACGGCGCAGCTGCAGTTGTCGAACCAGTCTCCAGCGACGTGCCAGGTCGGGATCTGCGCCATGCGTGTCACCTTTCCTCTGCCGAAGGGTGATCCCTACTCGAGCCAGGTGTCGGGTTCGATGGCCAGCGCGTCGACGAGCTTCGTGTGTGCGGTTGTGAAGCTCATCGTCTCCGGCATCTCCACGATCTCGGCGTCGCCCAGTCCCTCGGCCCGGAGGGAGGTCGAGTGGAACTTCACTCGGAAGATCTCGCGGACACGACCGGTTACGTCGCCCGGACTGATCAGCGCGATTCTCGCCATCGTCTCCTCACCCGCCCACTCGAGGGGCCCGTCGTGCGCGTTCGTGCGGTCGTGGTGCAGTGCGGGAATGCGTAGGTGCCGCCAGTCGCGTCGCGCCCCCTCCCTCGCGAGCCACAGCGTCAGGCTTTCGAGCCACCCCGGGCGGGCGTGCTGATCAGCGCGGCCCAGTCCACCGACTGCTGATACGTGTGGGCGGCGCGGAAGAGCACATCCTCCCTGAAGTGCGGAGCGACGAGCATCAAGCCGATGGGCAACCCCTCCGACTTCCCGCAGGGGATGCTGATGGCGGGATGCCCCGTGTAGTTGAAGGGGCACGTGTTGGCGATCACCGGCCCCAGGTCCATGCCGAGCTTGCCGCCGAACAGCGTGTGCTCGATCGCCTCTTCGTGGTTCATGGGTTCGCGCCAGCGGGGAGCACGCAGGGGCACGGTGGGCATCGCCAGAAGATCGACGCCGGCCAGGACCCGATCGTACTGCGCGACGAAGGTGGGACGGACGTTCTGCGCCTTCGCGTAGAGGCGCCCGCCGTAGTGCTGCTGCAAGTAGTGGCCTTGCATCAGGTTGAGCTTGAGATTTGGCGAGAACTCTCGCCCGTGGCTTTGCTTGAGGCGACCGAAGATCGAGATGAAGGAGCTCGGGTAGTAGGTCCTGGCGAAGGTGCCCCCGAAGTTCGTGTCGTACATCCGCTTGCCGCCCTCGAGGTAGATGGGCAGGAGGGCGAGCGGCGCCCTCGCGTGCAGCGGCACGGAGACGCTCTCGGCCCGCGCGCCATTCCGCTCGAGCACGTGGATCGCTTCGCGCACGCACGCATCCACGCTCGGGTCGCCACCTTCGACGCCGAACCCTTCCGCGAGAATCCCGATCTTGAGCCCGCCGACCCCGCGGGACAGGGCCTCGGTGTACGCGGGGACGCTCGCAGGAACGTGAGCCTGGCGCGGGTCGTATCCATCGCGCCCGGCGACGCACGCGAGCGCCGTCGCCACATCCTCCACGGTGCGGGCTATGGGCCCCACGTAGTCGATGGTCGGCTCCAATCCGAACACGCCGGAGTGGGGCACGAGGCCGTGCGTGGGCATCAGGCCCACGACCCCGCACCAGGCGGCGGGGATGCGGATCGAGCCGCCCTGATCGCCGCCGAAGGCGACGTCCACTTCTCCGCCGGCGACGGCCGCGGCGGAGCCGGAGGACGACCCGCCCGTCACATGATCCCTGTTATGGGGGTTCAGAGGGCGCCCGTAGTCGCCGACACCGCTCAGGCCCGGCCCGCCCCAGGAGAACTCCTCCATCTTGAGCTTGCCGACGATCGTCCCGCCGGCGTCGAGCATGCGCGTCACGATGGTGGCATCGAAGTCCGGAACGTAGCCGTCCATGAGATGCGAGCCGAACGTCAGGGGCACCCCGGCCACGCTGACGTGGTCCTTGAGTCCGATGGTCTTGCCCCGCAGTGGGCCATGGTCCGCGCCCGCGACGCGGCACTTCCTGATGAAGACATTCAAGGGATCCTCGTGCTCCGTCGGCCGGTAGCCCGGATCACGATCGGTGAACCGGAGCGGCGGGCGATGCTCCTCGAGGCGCAGCTCGTTGAACACCTCGAGCGCGTCGATGGTGGCCATCATCCGCGAGTGCATGATCCGCGCCTCGGTGGACGTGAGATCGAGGCCGAGGGCCTCGCCGTACGCCTTCACCTCGTCGACGTCGGGTCGCCTGAGCATCCGTGTCCTCCCGTCATGCGTGCAGGGCGTGGACCGCCGATGCGGTCAATCCTAATCCCATCGCACGGGTTGCGTGCGTTCGACGCGGTGGACTATAGTCGGCCGGCGGTGTGGTGAGGCCGTCCCGAGGAGCCATGGTGACCGTCAGCGTGCAGACTCCACTGTCAGCCGTCCTGGTCGACGCGCGGACGGCGCTCGGCCGGCGGGTGTCCTACCTTTGCTTCCCCGGGCTCTCGCCCGGCGCCGACGCAAATGGGTCATCCGACCGTCGGGCATTGTGCCACGACCTCGACTTGCCCATCGTCGGGCATCGGCGGCAGAGCGTGACGCTGTCGGTTGGCCGGGAAGGCCGTGATGGGCGCCGGTTCGCCGTGCGGGGCGCGCTGCTGTCGATCACGGGGCACTGGCGACTCGAGCCCTGCGCGGCTGGCGTGCTGGCCCACCTGACGCTCGACTACGACGTCGGCGCGGCCCTCAAGGAGCAAGCGGTCAACGAGCTCCGCAGCCGGAGTCCGCTGCCGATACGGACCGACGCCGACGCCATCCTCGGACGGGCGGTCGACGACTTCTTCGAGAGGCGGTTCGCCGAGGACGCCGCCGCCTACTGCGATCGCCTGCGGGCCCGGCTCGAAGGGCACGCCTCGTGACCTCCTACGTCGCCCAGCGACTGTTCGGACTCGTGCCCGTGCTCTTCGGCATCTCGGTGGTGATCTTCCTCGGGATGAAGCTCATCCCAGGCGACGTGGCGCGGGCGTTGCTCGGTCCGATGGGGACCGCCGAGTCGCTGGCCCAGCTCCGCGGGGCACTCGGACTCGACCAGCCCCTGCACATGCAGTACGCGAAGTGGCTCTGGCGCGCGCTGCACGGCGACCTCGGCCTCTCGCCCATCGTGCACCAGCCGGTCGTCGAGCTGCTGCTGCCGAAGTTCGGCAACACGTTGATCCTGGCCGGCGCGAGCTTTGTCCTCGCGGCCACCGCCGGCATCGCCGCCGGCGTCCTGGCCGCGGCGCGGGAGAGGACGGCGATCGATCGGGTGACCATGAGCGCCTCGCTCGTCGTCGGCAACATGCCGCCCTTCTGGCTCGGCCTGGTCCTCATCGTCGTCTTCGCCATCGACCTGCGCTGGCTTCCGAGCCTGGGGATGTACTCGACGCGTGGGGCCGGCGGCCTCGCCGATCTGCTCTCCCACCTGGTGCTGCCGGCGGTGACGACCGCGGCCGCCCCCGGGGCCATCATCGCGCGGATGACGCGGGCGTCGGTGCTCGAGATCCTCGGGCACGAATACATCATGGTGGCGCGCGCCAAGGGGCTGGCCGAGCGGGTCGTCATCAGCGCCCACGCGTTGCGGGTGGCCTGGCCGCCGATCCTCACGATCGCCGGGCTGCAGCTCGGTTATCTGCTCGGCGGGGCGGTGTTCACCGAGGAGGTCTTCGGCTGGCCGGGGCTTGGCCGCCAGCTCGTCAGCTCGGTCATCGCGCGCGACGTGCAGGTGGTGCAGGGGGCCGCGCTCTTCATCGCGCTCTCGTTCGTCGTCGTCAACCTCGTCGTCGACCTGCTGAACCTGTACCTCGACCCGCGGGCCCGGCCCGCGTAGGCCTAGCGATGGCGACCGTCCTGGCGATGGAGGGGACCCGGCCGCGGCCTCGGCGCGGCGCCGGGCGCTTCACCGCGTTCCTGCGCGCGTTCATCCGGGACCGCCAGGCCCTCGCCGGCCTCGTGATCGTCGCCATTGCCGGCGGCGCGGCCGCCGCGGCGCCGCTGATCAGCCCCTGGGATCCGCTCAAGTCCGTGGAGGTCGACCGACTCTCCCCGCCCGGCACGCCCGGATATCTCCTCGGGACGGACGAGCAGGGACGGGACATCCTGAGCCGCCTGATCTGGGGCGGGCGGATCTCGCTCCTCGTCGGCATCGTGCCCACCGTGGCCGCGGGCCTCGTCGCACTGTTCCTCGGGCTCGTGGCCGGCTACCGCGAGGGCATGCTCGATCAGCTGATCATGCGCGTGCTCGACGTGTTCTTCGCGTTCCCGCTCGTGCTTCTGGCCATCGCCATCGTGGGCGTCATCGGCCCGGGCGTCGGCAACCAGATGTTCGCCCTCGCCGTCGTGCTCGTGCCCTACAGCACGCGCGTCGTGCGCGCCGCGACGCTCTCCGTCAAGCACCTGGAGTTCATCGAAGCCGTTCGCGCCCTCGGAGCGGGGAACGGTCGCGTGCTCTGGCGGCATCTCGTGCCGAACGTCCTGCCGCCGCTGCTCGTCTACACCAGCACCCTCGTCGGCCTGATGATCGTGGCGTCATCCGGCCTGAGCTTTCTCGGCCTCGGAGTCCAGCCTCCCACGCCCGACTGGGGCGTGATGGTCGGCAGCGGCCGCCTCGTGATCTACCGCGCCGCCCACGTGGCCACCATTCCGGGCGTTATCATCGTCGTCGTCGCACTCGGGTTCAATTTCATCGGGGACGGGCTGCGCGAGGCCCTCGACCCTCGCGCGCGCCAGTGAGGGAAGGAACGATCGACAAGGAGGGGCGCCATGGACGCTGAGAAGATCGGTCGCATGTTGCGGATGCTCGGGCCCGGGGTCAGTCGTCGCGACTTCATCCGGACGACGGCTGTGGGGGCGGCGGGCACGCTCGCCGCGCCCCGCGCCGCGCGCGCCCAGGGCACGCCGAAGAAGGGCGGGACGCTCGTGTACGGCATGGAGGGTCCGTCCGACATCCTCGATCCCCAGGCCACGGGCTGCTGGCTCACCTACCGGGTGACCTTTCAGATGTTCGAAGGTCTCCTGGCCGAGGACCTGACGAAGGCGGACGTCGCCGTGCCTCCGCTGATTCCCCGGCTTGCCGAGTCCTGGCAGGTCGGGAAGGACGGGCTCACGCGCACCTTCAAGCTCCGCAAGGGCGTCAAGTTCCACGACGGGACCCCGTTCAACGCCCAGGCCGCGGTCTTCAGCTGGGAGCGCATGTTCAAGAAGGACGCGCCCCACTTCTACCCGCGGGCCAACAGCTACACGTCCTACGTCGTCGAGTACGTCACGGGCGCCGAGGCGGTCGACGAATACACGCTCAAGCTGACCTTCAGCAAGCCCTACGCCGAGTGGGAGCGGATGACCCTGCAGAGCTGGGGCGAGCCGATGATGGTGAGCCCGACCCAGGTGAAGAAGCTCGGCAACGAGAAGTTCGCGAACGGCCCGGTCGGCACGGGGCCGTTCAAGTTCGTGGAGAACGTGCCGGGCGACCGGATCGTCCTCGAGCGCTTCAAGGGCTACTGGGGCCCGCAGGCCAACGTCGACAAGCTCGTCTTCCGACGCCTCGACGATCCCGCGGCGCGCGTGGCGGCGCTGCGCACGGGCGAGGTGGACTTCATCCTGGCGCCGTCGCCCGACGAGGTCGACGCGCTGCGGAAGGACAAGTTCACGGTGCTGCAGAGCAACGCGCCCCACATCTGGTACTGGCACCTCAACATGAAGGACGAGTATTTCAAGGACGTCCGCGTGCGCAAGGCCGTCCAGATGGCCGTCGACAAGGAGAAGATGTGCAAGGACCTGCTCCGCGGGACGGCCAAGCCCGCCTGGAGCATGGTGCCGCCGGCGACCATCGCCTACGATCCGAAGTACAAGCCGTACTCCTACAATCCCGAGCGCGCCAAGCAGTTCCTCAAGGAGGCAGGACACGCCAACGGGTTCGAGACCGTGTTCTGGACGTCGACCTCGGGCTCGGGCCAGATGATTCCCGTGGCGATGGCGGAGTGGATCCAGCGCGACCTCGCCAAGGTGGGCATCCGGGTGAAGCTCGAGACGTTCGACTGGATCACGTATCTGTCGAAGATGTTCCAGGGCCTCCGCCCGGGCCACGGGGCCTACCAGCTCTCCTGGGGCATGACGACCAACTTCTGGATCGACATCGTCGCCCGCTCCACGCGGCAGCCGGACAAGGGCGTGAACGTCGGCTGGTACGCGAACCCCCGGGTGGACGCGCTCCTCGACACCGCGCGCGGCGAGCTCGACGAGAGCAAGCGGGTGGCGATCTATCGGCAGATCGACCGCATCCTCATGGAGGAAGACGCGTCGTTCCTGCCCATCTGCAACGACCTCAACCTCGTCGTCCTGAACCCGAAGGTGAAAGGATTCGTGAACCCGCCCGAGGAATGGTTCCAGCTCTGGACGCCGTGGGTGGAGGCGTAACGACTGCGACTGAGCGCACAGTCTGGATCGGCCAGTATCGGCGAACGTCAAGGACCGGAAGCTCGGCCACGAGCGGCGGCGCCGGCTCGTCCGGCGCTCGGCAGACCTCGCGCCTGAGTTCGGCCGATTGGCCTTGAGACGCTTGAAGACCTCGACCTCCGGTTTATCCACCGCGAGAAGTCTCCAAAGCACGTCAAGAAGTCCAGCCTCGCGTCTGTTCTCCGTTAGCATTCCCGCAAGCTCCACAAAGGGTGCGGCCCTGCCAGGCGCCACCACTCGGCTGCTGCGCCCCTGGCAGGGCCGCGGTTTGCTACCACGCTGCGATCAAACCATTCCGAACCTCGCCGATCCATACTGAACAGCCTTAGTCCCAACTCGTCGAATCTTCGAGGTTTAAATCGTCATCGATCCCCGCCCAGGTATTTCCCCTCTTCTGTTTGAGGGGTTCCCCTAGTTTCCGAGACATCTGCCGGGGGCCTAAACGAGGGGTTGTGTGTGTGCGTGGATCCCCCTCGGCCTGGCGTCCGAAATACGTCGTCCCTCGCCGAAGCGTCGAAACTCGGAGGAAGCCATGCGAAAGAACACATTGCCGAGTGGGTCAGCTGGTGCTCACTCGAGCACCCTGACCTTGTCGCTGCTCATCATCGCGGCGATCGGAGTCCTGGCGGCGGTCCCATGCTCGGCCGCGGACGCTGACGACACCACAGCTTCGGCGGAGCGGAGCCTCTCGCTGGGTACCACGTCCAAGCCGGATGATGCTGTCCGGGTCCGCGGAAGCGAGGCCTACGGCAAGCTGCCGTTGTACTTTGAGGCGAACCGCGGACAGACCGACGCCCAGGTCAAGTTCCTCTCCCGCGGCGGCCGCCACGTCCTCTTCCTCACGCCGACCGAGGCGGTCCTCGTCTTGACCACGCCGCCGCAAGCGGCGGACGAGAAATCTCCAACGAGGGGCGGTAAGCCGGGCCGGCTAGAGGAGGGGACTCGGACCGTTCTGCGCATGACTTTCGCCGGCGGCAACCCGATGCCGCGCTTGGCAGGGTTGGACGAACTGCCCGGCAAGGTCAACTACTTCATCGGCAACGACGCCGCCAAGTGGCGGACCAATGTGCCCACCTATGCCAGGGTCCACTACCAAGACCTCTACCCCGGCATCGACCTCATCTACTACGGCAACCCGCGCCAACTGGAGTACGACCTCGTCGTGCGCCCGGGCGCGGACCCCGGCCGCATTGTGCTGGGCTTCCAGGGCGCCGACAAACTCGAAGTGGACGCCGATGGCGACCTCGTGTTCCACACCGCTGGCGCCGCGATCCGCCAGCGAAAGCCGGTCATCTACCAGGAGGTCGACGGCCTCCGGCGCGACATCGCGGGCGGCTACGTGCTGAGAGAAACGCGAACGGTCGGCTTCAAGGTGGACACGTACGACCCCAGCCGGCCGCTCATCATTGATCCGGTGCTCTTCTACTCCACGTACCTCGGGGGGATGGGCACTGATGCCGGGAGAGCGATCGCGGTCGACCCCTCCGGAAATGCCTACGTGACGGGCGAGACCCTTTCGAGTAACTTCCCGACGATCGCTGGCGCCTTCGACACGAGTTTCAACGGCGGCGGCGTCTTTGGCGATGCCTTCGTAACGAAGGTGAATCCGACGGGGTCGGGGCTCGTTTACTCCACGTATCTCGGCGGCATCGGCGATGACCAGGGCCTCGGCATCGCCGTCGACGGCTCCGGCAACGCGTACGTGACAGGCCGGACCAGTTCGACAGACTTCCCGGTGACTCGTGGGGCCTTCCAGACGAGTTACGGCGGTGGCACCGACGACGTCTTCGTTACCAAGCTGAATTCGACTGGCTCCGCCCTTCTTTATTCCACGTACCTCGGGGGCAGCGCTCAGGATATCGGGAACGGCATCGCTGTGGATACATCTGGGAGCGCCTACGTCACGGGCGTGACGAGCTCGGGCCTAGCCGCAACGACCAGCTTCCCCACTACCCCCGGGACGTTGGCGCCGAGCTACATCGGCGGCAGCAGCGACGCCTTCGTGACGAAGCTCACTACTACCGGCTCCGCCCTCGTCTACTCTACCTACCTCGGCGGCAGTGGCAGCGATTTCGGCTTCGGCATCGCCGTAGATGGCTCGGGCCGCGCCTACGTGACGGGCCAGACGAATTCGCCAGGGAATCGCGACCGCTTTGGCCTTCCAGACCAGCTTCGGCGGCGTGATCGACGCCTTCGTGGCAAGGCTGAATACCGCGGGCGCTGCGCTCGACTACCTGACCTACCTGGGTGGCACCAACGCCGACGAAGGCTTTGCCATCACCCTGGATAGCTTGGGCAATGCCTATGTGACAGGTCAGACCGAATCGGCCAACTTCCCGACGACCACTGGAGCCTTCGATACGAGCTTGGGCGGGGCCCTGGACGCCTTCGTCACGAAGGTAGGTCCCACCGGTTCCGCGCTCGGTTATTCGACGTACCTTGGCGGCAGTAGCAATGATGCCGGTACCGGCATCGCGGTGGATGCGTCCTTCAACGCCTACGTTTCGGGCATAACCTCATCGATCGACTTCCCGACCGTGAATCCGATCCAGGTCTCCTCCGGCGGCAGCTTTGACGTCTTCGTGACCAAGGTGAACCCTGCCGGCTCCGGGCTCGTCTACTCCACCTACCTCGGCGGCAGTGGCTTCGACGAGGGCACCGGCATCGCGGTAGACTCGTTGCCGACCCCTAACGCCTACGTTGTCGGTTTCACGAGTTCGACCAACTTCCCGACGACCATGGGGGCGTTCCAAACGACGTTCGGCGGTGGGACCAGCGACGCCTTCGTCGCGAAGATCACCGAGGCCGCGCTTCCCCCGCCACCGACCGTGGGCAAGGTGACCGGCGGCGGCACCGTCGACGTTCCGGGGCCGGGGATTGCGAACTTTGGCTTCATTGTGCAAGCGCGGTCGACGAGTGGCCCGATCGGTGGCGATCTGCAGTACGTGAACCACGCGAGTGGGGCCAAGGTGCACAGCGTGATGTTCGACTCCTTCGTGATCACCGGCAACACGGCCACCTTCGGTGGCACCTGCACCAACAACGGGCTGCCGTGCACCTTCGAGGTGCACGTGACGGACAACGGTGAGCCCGGCACTAATGATTCCTTCAACATCACAGTCGACGCCGGACCAACGGAGGGTGCGAACGAGACGCTCCGCAGCGGCAACGTTCTGATCCACTAGTAGCCGCAGAGTCAGCGCAGGAGATCCCGGGCCCCGGCGGCGGCCGGAGCCTCGCCGGGCACCCCGGGGTCGGGGCAACTCGAGGGGCGGCGTGGGCAAGGCGAGCCGGAAGAACCGTTGAGGCGCGATCAGCCTCCGACCAGAGGTGTGTCGCGACATTTGCCTGACCCAGTGTCACTCATGAAAGAGGCGAGACGGCCGCCAGGTCACCATGCGCCAGATCTTCGTCAATCCCGTCTGTACCAGGGGCCGATCCGGGCCGCGGTTGAGAGAATTCAGGATCAGCGCGCCGAGACGTCCCCTTACGTGGGGTTCTCTCCTGATGCCCGTGGACGATTGATGGCATCTCATCTCAAGTCGTGCCGGTGTCGAGTTCACCGCACCGCCGATGCTCCGCGATGAAACTGTCGGTCCGCCACGAGGAGGTCATTTCATCCGGTCGCGACTGGCGGTGCTTTCAGAACATCGAGCGAGCGGACCCCAGCAGAGGGTCACCAGTTCGAGAATCCGTGTCGTGACGCGGGCTTCGACGACATGTGATCGCGTCGAGCCTCGCTACCACGTCGCCCTACCATTCCAAGACGGATTCGATGGGTAGACAGGTTCGAAGAAGGAGGGACGGGCACGGTCCGCCTTCTCTCTTGACAACGCAGCGGAGCGGACTATCTTTGACGCGCGACGTTGACGTTCTTCCCGTTTTTTCCGTCTCGGCCGAAGGAGGATCCTCCCCATGGTCATCCGAAAGCACGACGAGGCTGACCTTCGCCCCATTCCTCCGATTCCGACGCAGGTCGTTACGAACGGGGAGTTCGTCCCACTGCCGAAGACGCAAAAGCAGCGGGAGGTGGACTTGCGCCTCATGGAGTACGCGGACCGCTATGGGACGCCGCGCGGGCTCTCACGCCGGCGCTTTCTCATGACGGCGAGCGGCTTCGCTGCCGCCATGCTCGCCATGAACAAGGTCTACGGGCGAGAGTTCTTCAGGGTGGCTGAGGTCGAGGCGGCCGACGAGGCGGCCGCGATCGAGGCGCAGCTCAAGACCCGCAAGGGCAGCCAATTCGTCTTCGACGACCAGACCCACTGGCTCAACGCGGCGAAGCTCGAGCACGCGAAGACCGAGCGGGGCAAGATCGCGCGGGACTTCCTGATGGGGTTCCGCAACAGCGTGCTCCCCAACAGCAAGATCCAGGACATCGGCACCGAAGAGGCCTACGTCAAGCAGATGTTCCTGGAGAGCGAGACCACGATGTCGATCATCAGCGGCGTGCCGGCCGCGGCCGGTGACGACGAGATTCTGCTCCCGATCGAGAGCATGGTGGGCACGCGCGACCACGTCAATGCCA
>WNFT01002045.1_pt1 | contig 17159 bp, 12 predicted proteins | sample 5400191 | NCBI WGS metagenome assembly WNFT01 (sample SAMN13153359, study PRJNA577476) | soil metagenome | isolation source: 80 cm saprolite under Madrone tree | place: USA:California | collected 2016-06-14 | reverse complement strand
AAGTGGCTGTCGAAGCGGCTTCCGAACAGGACCTTCTTAGGCAACTCCGTAAGCCGCGCCAACTGCTCGTTGCCATCGCTGATGCGCAGGTCGAGATCGACGATCACCATCGCGTCAATCGAGGACTCGATGAGCCCGCGGGTATACTCCTGTGCCGTGCGCAGTTCGGCTTCTATCTGCTTGAGCTTGGTGATGTCGCGCGCAATTCCCGCGATTTCAACGATATGCCCCTCCGCATCGCGGATTGGAAAGATGTTGACCAGCGCAATGTAGGATGTGCCGTCTTTGCGCGGAGTCCGCTGTTCCCAGGTTACGGGCTCGCCCGTCTCGAGGACGTGTTTGCACGCAGCGGTTGCATTGGAAACCTCCTCGGGAAGAAGGAAGAAATCGAGTCCCTGTCTGATCGTTTCCCTGGATGTGTGGCCGTATACTTTCTCGGCAGCCGGATTCCAGCTGATTATACGCAGCTCCGTGGAAACCGAGAGTATGATGTCCTCGGAGGCGTCGACGATGGTCACCAGGGACGCCTGTTCGCGCTCAAGCCTGACCATGTCGGTGATGTCACGGCCGATTGCGGCGCCCGCGATTATGTTTCCCGCCGCGTCACGGATCGGAAAGATACTGACCAGGGAAACGAACGGTGTGCCGTCCTTTTTTTTCCCACGCTGCTTAAAGCTGGCGGGCTCGCCGGTCGTCAAAAGCCGCCGGTTCGCCTCGAGCGCCGGCCCAAGTTCTTCCGGCGCGACAAACAGGTCGAAGCCGCGGCCGATAGCCTCTTTGGCCGTGAAGCCGTAAAAAGCCTCCGCCGCGGGGTTCCAGCTCGTTATCTTTATATCTTTCGAAAACCCGATTATCGCGTCCTGGGAAGCGTTTACGATCGTCGCCAGTGCCGCCTGCTCGCGCTCGGCGCGTCTACGGTCGGCGCCGTCGCGCACAAAAAACGCAACGCCGTTAAGCCGCGAGTTGGCATCATAGATCCCCGACGCGAGAAGCACGACCTCGATCGGACTGCCGTCCTTGCGCTGGAAAGTCTCCCCAGAATAGCGGGCGCGTGGCGTCGGGCCGCGGCGCGCTTCAAAACCTTTGAAGAATTCGGCGAGCGCATGCTTCCCGACGGTCTGCCCGAACAGCTCGCCAGGTTGCCGGCCGATGATTTCCTCCGGCGTGTAGCCGAAGAGTCTCTCCGCGGCCGCGTTCCATGACCGAATATGAAAATCCAAAGAGATGCTGATGATCGCGATGTCGGCGCCTTGCACAATTGCGGCGAAATGAGCCTCAGCTTCGCGGCTGCGCTCCAGGCGCTCGGATTGCTCGATGATCGTGCGCTCGAGGGTGCCCAGAAGCTTCTCGAGCGTGGCGACGCGCGCTTCGAGCTCCCGCGCATGCGTATTCATATCAAGGTCCGGCATCTGCGCCTCGGCCGCGCCGTCAGCTGGCGAAAACGGGCTTGCCTAGAATCGCCACGAGGCCCAGCTTGAGATTCAACGCTATCGTGCGGAACATCTCGGCGGTCGGGGTTGGGATCGCGACCCGCGCGAAAATTATCACCGTGAACAGCTCTCCGTCCGGCAACATGCCGCCGAACCCAAGCACCGACCCGATTCCATTGCTGGTTGATTCAGTCGCTAACCGGCGGAGTGCCGCACCGCATCGAACCATATCGGCGAGCGTGAAGCGGGTCAGATCAGATGCAGGCTGATCAGATGCAGACTGATCATGGGCCGTTGCCACAGGTTTTCCGATCGGATCCAAAATGCCGGGCGAAGTCGAAGCGGTCTGTCCTGCGTGACTCATAATGCGACACTTGAGCCAGACATCCCGCAGATTCACGCAATTACGATGCCGTACCCTCATGCGCTCATCGTTTTGATTGCCTCGCTTCGCTCGGCTGCGCATCCTTATTTGGTCGCGCCGCATGGACTCAGCCGCCCCCTGGACTTAGCGGAGCGTAGCTGATCGCGCTCGCCAGGGCGGGTCGACGCTTAAGACCGCACCACCAGTTGTCGAATTGAAGCTGGAGCGGCGTCACAGCCTGGCGTGAATTTTGGCAAACACTCAAAGCCGGCCGGACAAAGCGGGACAAAGCCGGACAAAGCGGGACAGAGCGAGGAGCAAGATGGCAGCGAACCTTTCGAGCAGGCAAATCGAGTTGATCGACGCGTACTGGCGGGCCTGCAACTATCTGTGCGTCGGGATGCTTTACCTGCGCGATAATCCGCTGCTCAAGGAGCCGCTTCGGCCCGAGCATATCAAGCGCCGCCTGCTCGGTCATTGGGGGTCCGACCCCGGCCAGAGTTTTGTCTGGGTCCATCTCAACCGGCTGATCAAGGAGCATAACCTTAACGTGCTGTACGTTTCGGGGCCGGGGCATGGGGCACCGGCGGTGCTCGCCAACGCATGGCTCGAGGGGACCTATTCCGAGGTCTATCCCGACCGCAGCCGGGACGAGGCGGGCATGCGCAAATTTTTCAGGCTGTTTTCATTCCCCGGCGGAATCGGAAGCCACTGCACGCCCGAGACCCCGGGCTCGATCCATGAGGGCGGCGAGCTTGGCTACAGCCTCTCACACGCGTTCGGCGCCGCCTTCGACAATCCTGATCTGATCGTGGCTGCGGTGGTCGGCGACGGCGAGGCCGAAACCGGACCGCTCGCAACTTCATGGCATTCCAACAAGTTCCTCAATCCGATCCGCGACGGCGCCGTGCTGCCGATTCTGCATTTAAACGGCTACAAGATTGCCAACCCGACGATCCTTGCGCGCGTGCCGCCCGCGGAACTCGATAGCCTTTTCGCCGGCTACGGCTACGAGCCTCACGTGGTCGAGGGCGACGATCCGGCGGCGATGCATCAGTTGATGGCGGCGACGCTCGAGCGCTGTATCGCCGAGATCCGCTCGATCCAGGAGGATGCGCGCCGAAGCGGGGTCGCGCGCCGCCCCCGCTGGCCGATGATCATCCTGCGGACGCCCAAGGGCTGGACCGCGCCCAAGGAGGTGGACGGCCATCGAGTCGAGGGCTTTTGGCGAGCGCATCAGGTGCCGATTCTGGACGTCGTCTCGAATCCCGCGCATCTCAAACTGCTCGAGGAATGGATGCTGGGTTATCGGCCGCGCGAGCTTTTCGATTCCAACGGCGCACCGATCGCGGAGCTGAAGGCACTCGCTCCCGAGGGCGAACGCCGCATGAGCGCGAATCCGCACGCCAATGGAGGGCGATTGCGCGAACCGCTGACGATGCCGGATTTTCGCGATTACGCGGTGGCGGTTACACGGCCCGGGCAGACCGCGGCCCAGAACACCCACGTGCTCGGGCAGTTTCTGCGTGACGTGATGCGCCGCAACATGACCAACTTCCGCGTCTTCGGCCCCGACGAGACCGCTTCGAACCGCCTGCAGGCGATCTATGAGGCGACCGGCAAGACCTGGCTCGCCGAGATGAAGCCCGAAGACGCCGACGGCGGAGAACTTTCGCCGGACGGCCGGGTCATGGAGATGCTCAGCGAGCACACGCTCGAGGGCTGGATGGAGGGCTACGTACTCACCGGGCGCCATGTTTTGCTCAACACCTACGAGGCATTTGCCCACGTGGTCGACTCGATGGTGAACCAGCATGCCAAGTGGCTGGAGAAGGCGCAAAGCGAGGTCCCATGGCGCGCGCCGATCTCCTCGCTCAACATCCTGATCAGCTCGACCGTCTGGCGCCAGGACCACAACGGCTTTACCCATCAGGACCCGGGCTTCATCGACGTTATCACCAACAAGAGTGCGCGTGTGACGCGGATTTATCTGCCACCGGACGCGAATTGTCTGCTGAGCGTCGCTGAGCACTGCCTGCGAAGCACCAACTACGTCAACGTGATCGTGGCCGAGAAGCAGCCGCTTCCGCAGTTCCTCGACATACAAGCGGCGGCCAACCATTGCGCCAAGGGAATCGGGCTGTGGGCGTGGGCCAGCAACGACCAGGGCGACGAGCCCGACGTCGTGATGGCGAGTGCGGGCGATGTCGTCACGATCGAGGCGCTCGCGGCGGTCGCGATCCTGCGCGAGAAGTTCCCCAGCCTGAAAATCCGCTTCGTAAATGTGGTTGACCTATTCAAGCTTCAACCTCAAACCGAGCATCCGCACGGGCTCAGCGAGCGCGATTTCGATAGCCTGTTTACGATTGATAAGCCGATCATCTTCAACTTTCACGGCTACCCGTCGCTGATTCACAAACTCGCCTATCGAAGAACCAATCACGCCAACATGCACGTGCGCGGTTACAAGGAGTTCGGGAGCATCAATACGCCGCTCCAACTGGCAATCAATAATCAGATTGACCGCTTCAACCTGGCGATCGACCTAATCGATCGAGTGCCCCGGTTGCAGTGCGTCGGCGCCCACGTCAAGGATTGGCTCAAGGACCAGATTTGTGAAAACCTCGACTACGCGTTCGAGCACGGCATCGACAAACCCGAAATCACCGAATGGAAATGGCCCTACTGAGCGCGCCATGAGTGGCTATTGATCCGGGCGATCCCCACTGCTCGCCTTTGTGTGTAAGGACCCCTACAACTAGATAAGGAGGGGATGATGGCTGATGATCGTGTGATACTTTGCCTCAACAGCGGCTCCTCCTCACGCAAGATTGCGCTTTTTCGGGTTGGGCTGTGCGCAGAGGAATTGCTTGCCGAGGGCGCGGCAGAGGAAATCGGATCGCGTGCGGGGCGGCTATGGCTCCGCGACGGACGTAAGCGGATGCTGTGCGACAACGAGCGCGACTTCTCCGGATCCGCCGATCCACTGCTTGCGCTGTTTGACGAAATTGATCGCCTGCACTTGCCGCGGCCCGAGGCCGCGGGCCATCGTCTCGTACACGGAGGCCCCGATCATATTGCACCGGAACGGATCACTCCCGCGATGACAAAGGCGCTGCGGCGTTTGGTCCCATTCGCGCCGCTCCATCTTCCGGGCGAAGTCGATGGCATCGAGGCCACTGCTGGCCGGTTTCCGGGCTTGCCTCAGGTGGCGTGCTTCGACACCGCTTTCCATCGACAGATGCCTGAAGTGGCCCAGCGCTTCGCGCTGCCGCGCGCACTGTGGGACGAGGGAATCCGCCGCTTCGGCTTTCACGGTATCTCGTTCGAATACATTATGCAGGCCCTCGGCGACGCGGTACCCTCGCGTATCATCATCGCCCACCTGGGCAACGGCGCGAGCATGGCGGCGATACGCGACGGGCGGCCGCTCGACACCACGATGGGATTCACGCCGGCGGGAGGATTCATGATGGGCACGCGCAGTGGCGATCTCGATCCCGGCATCCTCCTCTATCTCCTCAAGGAAAAGGGCTACGACGCGGAGAGCCTCGAGCGCTTGATAAACCATCGGGCGGGTCTGCTCGGCGTTTCGGGAATCAGCTCGGACATGAAGGTCTTACTCGAAAAGGCCGAGCCGAACGCGGCGCAAGCGGTCGAGATGTTCTGCTACCAGGTGCGCAAGTCCATCGGCGCGCTCACAGCCGCTCTCGGCGGTCTTGACCTGCTGGTCTTCACCGCGGGTATAGGAGAACGGGCGGCGCCGGTGCGCTGGGAGATCTGTCGTGGCCTCGAATACATGGGTATCAGGCTGGATCACGAGCGGAACTCGGAGCATGCCAACGTGATCAGCACATCTGACAGCAGATGTATCGTGAGAGTAATTCCGACGAATGAGGATCTGATGATTGCGCGCCACACCTGCCGCGTGATCTTTGGCGCCGCCTGAAAGAGAGCGACCGAGTCCGGTTTGTGTTGCCTCGCCGTCAAGGCGCCGTCGGCGGTATGCGACGGCGCGATCAAGCTGAGGGCGCCGTCGGCGCGGTAATGCTCTGATTCTGTGTTGCTTCGTCGCTGAGTCTTATTCTTCGGGCTGAAAAAAGTTTTCTCGGACAATTCGCTTAAGGTCTCTTCGAAATCTATCCACACGATCTATGCCGAGGAGTTGCATGAACCCATTTGCAGCACCGCCCATGCACCAGATGCCGACAAAGGTTAGTGCAAGCTCACGGGAGATAGGTCGAAGTTCTGGTATGTGTGAAAGCTCGGCGAGGTGACCAAGCGCAACGATAAACATCCAGATCGGAAAGTGAAAGATGCGCCAAGCAGCTAAGCCGAAGGCACCCGCTCTCAGATCAAGTAGTGCCTTGGCAACGAGGTACAAGATCACGAGCCCAACAACCGCTTCGAACTGAACATCGAAACCACCGAACGACCGTGCGAGCAACTGGAAAAGACCGCCCAAAAGCGCGCTCCAATTGAAACTCTGATCTCGCACGGTGCTCAGGGTGTCTTTCAGCAACACGTTCAGTGCTGAAACGACGGTAATCTCAGATTCTTCCGCAGACAGCGGAAGGAAGTCGCCCTCTTGTAGAGCAAGAAACTGAAAATCCCCCGTTTCCAATTCTTCTTCCGACTCAGCCACCGGCCAATCGCCATAGTTGCCGATGGCAAAGGCTTTATTGTAGCTACGAACGATATAGCTACCATGATGGTGGGCAACCCAAAATTTCCGCACTTCTTGCGTAGGCAACGGTTTGCCGCCGAGGCTCTGTCCGAAGTAATAGGCCTCGCCGTGTGAAGCGCGGCTCACCCCCATCATTTTTCCGATTTGTCTCTTACGTCGAGGAAGATGCGCCTTGACCAGTTGTTTGCCCCAAGGCGGAGCCGTCCTAGGCGTTGAGGCTGTCTTACCTCTAATCACCACAATGGGCTTCATGTCACTCATTTTTCCCACCGATTAAACGAGTGCGCGCGACCTCCAAAGCCGTCATCTTCGTTTTGATCCGAGTTACGAGTTCTTCCAGTTGTTTAACCCCTTGAGCGTCGACTTGAAAAACAACGGTAGAATCCGGAAGCACTTCACTCCTAAGTAACACACGGACGAGTGCCACTACGGAATATTCGAGAATTGTCTCCCGTCGTTCATCAAAGATCGGACGAAGGTCGCAAATCGACCGGAAATCAATGCCTTGAGGGACCACACCCGCAGTTACGCTGGCAACTTTCTCGCGCAAAGCAACCTTCGGACGATCAGCGAAGAGCTTTCGTAGGGGCTCATATAGGGCTGTTAACTGTTGCTTTAACTCGCCTTCTAACTTATGGCGCACTAAGAAAGTATCGAACTCTTCTAGGAGCCCACTAACATCCAAGCCGAGGCGGAGGCGTTCACTCTGAAGGTATCCAGCGTATTGAATCAAGTCTGCCGTCTTTTCGTATGAAATATTGAGGCGGGCAGCGAGCGCGAGCAACTGGTCCGGCGTACCTGCAAAGCCATAGCGATCAACATGATCCGACATAGCGCGAACCTGATCGGGCAGTAACGTAACCAAGTCGCTGATTGTCGGTTCTCCTTCGTCGTACAGAAAAAATCGCTGCACCTGCGCCACTGTGTTAGACCCTCCATGATGCCGCCGAGATCAATTCGGCTACTGTCCAGACGTGATCTGTAACCTTCGCCTCCATTGCCGGAGTGACACGCAACGTCTTGTGCGTCCGACAGAACTTATACCATGCGACGAACAGACTGACAGCCGCCTCCAGATGCGTCTGGCTTTTCGAAAAGCTTAGCGCGAGTCTGGTAAACCGCCGTAGGTCCGTACGCTTAGATTTACCCGCTCGACATGCGAAGTCGAAATGCGATCCTCATTGGGATTGCCGCTTATTGGGCTGGTATCGTGCGAACAAATCGCGCCGCCTTGTACCAATCCGGCGAATCTTGCTCGCCCGTGATGTATTGTTTGATCAGTTGGGCAAAGTCGATTCCTGCTCCGAAGTTCTCCAGCACGGCAGGCGGATACGTCGAATCCATCTGTTGTGATCTGAAACCTGCCTTCTACCCGTTGCGCCAAATCCGCCATGAAAATCCTGGCATGGCTGCGAGTCCGCTTCCCTACGGCGGTCAACGCGCCGCGAAATAATTCCGTCAGCGGTACGCGATGGCGCCATCAAGCTGAGGGTGCCGTCACCGCGAATCCTTATGCAAAGCGGTTTATCGGTTAGCGGGAACTCGCCAAAAACTTTTCAAAGAACGTAAAGACTTTTTGCCACCCGTCTTGTGCTTGCTCCGGCCGATAGTTCGGGCGGTACCACGCAAAGAATGCGTGTCCCGCGCCGTCGTAACGGTGGAATTCGTAGTTCTTGCCGAACCGCTTCAGCGCCGCTTCCGTGCGGTTCACGTGGTCTGGAGAGGGGTTGGTATCCTCATTACCGAACAGGCCGAGAAGCGGGCAGCGGATTCCTTCTGTCAGATCGATCGGCGCGGCGGGTTGCGTGCTCGGCAATTTCGAGGGATCGTCGACGGCCACATTGCCGCCCCAGCAATCCACGGCCGCATCGATGTTCGCCATGCGGCATGCGGCGAGATAGGCCTGTCGTCCGCCGGAGCAGAAGCCAATCACGCCGACCTTACCGTTGCTATTGCGTTGCGCGCGCAGAAACTCGACTGCCCCCGTAAGGTCGCCGATGACCTGGTCATCGGGCATACCGCCCGCCGCGCGTGCCTGGGCGACGATTGCTTCCGACGCACCGTCACCCAAGCGGAAATAGAGGCTGGGCGCGACTGCGATGTAGCCGTTGTGTGCGAATTTGCGCGCCACTTCCGTGGTCCACTCGTCCCAGCCGGGAAAGTGATGGATCACGACGACGCCCGGAAACCGTCCCGCGCCGGCCGGTTGCGAGTAGTACGCCTCGCCCTGATTACGATTGAAGCCTTGAAACGAAACCGTCTCCGCCTGTATGCCGCGAAATGCCATGGGAAGCTCCGTTTTTCGTTGAGTTTGATGGTCTGACTCTATCCATCTCTGCCCGCACAAACAGAAGGCTCACAGCCAGTGACTAACACCGAATGTGCAGATGGTAAACCGGAGTCTCGATGAGGTAGTGGGTGATTCTGAAAAATCACACTCCTCCCGGAGAAGATGCTCTCGTATTACTGCACCAGCGCATGCAAAGTCATTCTACGCGTGCCTCGCGTAGAATCCCGGCTCTTTTCCGGCCCCCCTTTCACGCTTCGCTCAAATCCCGCCACTGCGGGTCAGCGACTCGATTAAACGCAAGCTTCCGTGCATGGAAGAAAAGAATCGGGATTCTACGCGAGGCACGCGCGTAAAATGACAGAATAGGGGTTATCGTCAATGAGACGGCGGTAACACAACATCATATGTGGCTGCTGCCCTCACCCTCGCCCTCTCCCTGGATGGACAGGGAGAGGGATCGGAAATGGACATCGGGAAGGAATCGAAAAAATTTCAGGCTCGGAGAATGACAGCTTAAAGAAGCTGTCGGCTCATTAAAATGACCCACTACCGTCGATGAACTCTTCTGGATGAGGTTGGACAGCTGGCCGCTGAGCGCATTACAATCTGGTCGTAACGCCCGGTCCGAATCGATGTAAACCGGCGTCGTCGCGGACGCCCGAATCGAACAGAGGAGAATGGCCATGCCAAGGTACACTTTTGTAGTGCTCACCAACCCGGTTCCCGGTAAAGAAGCCGAGTACAACGAATGGTACAACAAGCAGCATATCCCCGACGTGCTCAATGTGCCCGGGTTCGTAGGCGCGCAGCGTTTTCGCCTGGCCGACACGCAGATGGGCGACGACAAGAAGACTCACAAATATCTCGCCCTTTATGAGATCGAAACCAACGATCTGGCGGCAACTTTCAAGGAAATGGCCGCGCGCCGCGGCACCCCCGATATCGTGATGAGCGACTCTATCGATCTCAAGGGAGCTAACGCCGCGGTCTTCGAACCGGTCGCGGAGAAGGTCATGGCGAGGGACGTGGCGCGTCCTCGCCGGGCAGCGTAAACGCGGGGTCGCGATTAACTGCATGCGAGGCCGGGCGCGGCATAAGCCGTGCCCGGCCTCGGTTTTTGTGGGACAGTGCTCGCTCGAGTTAGTGCGCGCACTGGGGTAGCAGAACCCTCACCCGCGCGCGACGACGCGCGGCGGCCTCTCCCAGAGGGAGAGGCAATTAATCAGGCGCGGACTCTCCCAGAGAGAGAGTTCGATCTAGTGTCCTGAGTTAGATATGCGCTGAAAAATAGAATCCACCGGGGAGGCCAACCCCCAAAACCGGTACCGGCTTCGCTGACGCGAAGCTGTCCGAGATCCTTCGACTTCGTTCGCGTTGCTCACTTTGCTCAGGATGACGGTAAGCGCCGATCGGGCCGGCAAGAGCGCGATCACTTTTGCGACCAACTTCTACCTCGGGACACTAGCGGACCCTTTCAGAGAGAGACTTCGAGCTAAATGCCGCTATTTGATTGCCAATGCGTTCGGCGGCGAGCCCACGCCGCCCGCGACGTTGAGCGGCGACGACGTCAGGAAAAATGTGTAACGCCCGTCGGCGGCGCAATCGTCCGCCAGCGATTCGAGCTCCCAAAGTTCGCCGATCTGCATCCCGAACAGACCCAGCAAATGATGATGCATACAGACGTCGTTGTCCGAATTGAGGTTGAGCGGCACCGCTTCGAACGCTACGCCGTCGGTGGCGACGGCCGCGACATGATTATCCCAGAGCCAGCGCAGGACGTCCCGGCTCGCCTCAATCCCGGGCATCGGCGGGATCGCGGCCTCGCGACTGCTCGTCTGCTGCACGATCTCGTTGTACCGCTCGGGGTTCGCCTTTAGATAGCGCGTATATCCAATCCGGGCGAGCAGGATATCGCCTGGCCTCAAAGGAGATTTTTGCTCCATCAAGGCGGCCTGCACGTCCGTCAGCGGAAACACTTGCCGCGAATTGTAGTCGATACTCCTGCCGTGCGTCTCATAATACCGTGCGAGGTCGACCAGTACGCCGCGCCCGGCGATTCCGCGCTCGGCCAGGTTATGGATTCCTAATCGCGTTCCGCCGTTTCCCGGCAACTCCTCTTCTTGAAACCCGTTGTAGGCGCCGAAGGTCGGATGCTTGACGTGACATAGGGCATCCCACTGCGAGGAGCCTTGCAGATAGAAGTTGTCGAGGTAATCATCGCGCCCCCGATTTCCCGTCGGGAGTATGATGTGGTGGCGATAAGGGCCGCGCGCGGCAATTTGCGGAAAACTAATAGGCTGATTCAGGCTGAAGACGCTACCCTTCGTGATTTCCGCCGCAGCCAGCCGCACCACCTCCGGCGTGAGCAGGTTTATCGTACCAAGCTCGTCGGTATTCCCGAACAGACCCCAAGCCGAACCCGCAGGTGCGTCGGTCCTTTGCATTAATTCGTCGTAGCTTGGCAGATTCACCTTGAGCGCCGGTGGGACCGACGCAGTGACGCTCCTGCGCCGAGCTTTCGCGACGGCTGGGGCTCTGCGCGTGACTTTGGCCTTTGCAGACGCCGCCTTCGCCGACGCTGCGCGTGTCTGCTTGCGCTTCGCTCCGGCTGATTTGGTTCTCGCTTTTGCCATCGATTCGGCTCCCGGCTGTGACGCCGCGTTTTTCACCTTTCCGCGTTTTTCACCTTTCCGCGCTGCTCCGTTGTCGCCGCGCCTTTTCAGCGAATCAGCTTTCTCTCAGGATTCTCCTCTCAGGATTCTCCTCTCAGGACTTGGCCCGGCGTTTCTCCGGTCGGCTGCCCGCCCTCGAGAATCGGACTGCCATTGACGATCACGGTATGGATTCCCTCGGACTCGCGGATAAGCCGCGCCTGTTGTGCCGGGAGGTCCCGCACCAACGACGAGCGGCCAGTGCCGACGCGCTGCGGATCGAAGATGACAATGTCCGCCGCGTAGCCGGGCTTCAGATTGCCGCGGTCCCTGAGGCCGAACACTTCGGCCGGATGACTCGTGATGCGCGCGACCGCCTCCTCGATACTCAGTACCGATGTCTCGCGAACCCAATGCGAAAGCAGGTAGCTGGGGAAATCCGCGTTGCACAGCGTTGCCAGATGAGCTCCGGCGTCGGTTTCGAGCAGCACGTTCGGATCCTTGAGCATCTTGCCGAGCACGCTGTCCTCGGTGTCGAACATGAGATAGTCGAAATCGACGGCGCAATCCTCCGTCACGCACAGATCGAGATACGTTTCGAGCGGGTCCTTGCCCAATGACGCCGCGATCGCGGCAATCGACTGCCCTTCGAGGCTCTTATGATCGGGCCGCTTCGCTTCCTTCACAAGCATGTAGCTCCAGCCATTGAAGGCAGTATCGGCAGCGAGTTCGCTTCTCATTTCCGCGCGCGTCGCCGGATCGGATAGCGCCGCGATCCTTTCGACCCCGCGAAGGAACATCACCTTGCGCCAGGCCGGATGATGCGCGAACGGCGGCATCAGCTTGTTCCAGTTGAGATACATCCCGAAGCGCCTGCAGCCCATCTGCGGATACAGCCGCACGGAATTGGCGGCCGCCACCTTCGCGGTTTCAGACAGGATGTGCAACGAGCGTTCGGGATATCGAGGCATATACCGGACCGAGACGAAGGTCAGGGGACGCTGCGATTCCTTCGCGAGCGACACAAGTTCAGGCAGGTCGCCTACGTCATCATTGCCCTTGGGATGCAGAACCAACTTCGCAGTGAACTCCATCACGCCGCGGTTCACCTGGCGCATGGCTCTCGCGACGGCGGTCAACTCGTTCATATCGGCAAATGCGCTCGGAACAGACTTTCCCTCGCCGTCGACATGCACCGGAATGCGTGAGGAGGAAAACCCCAGCGCGCCGGCCTTGAGCCCCGCAGCAACCACCTGCTGGATGCGCGCGACTTCGTCCGCTGTGGCCGTACGGCGGCAGTCCTCTCCCATCACGTTACGGCGCACGGCAGAATGTCCGATGTAGCATCCCATGTTGATTGCCTTGGGACGCCGATCGATCGCGTCGATGAAACTCGAATAGTCGTCCCATTCCCAGGGCAAGCCGGCCTGAAGCGCGGGCAGCGGCATGTCCTCGACGACCGCGAGCATATGGGTCAGGTACGGGCGGTCCTCCGGCTTGCACGGCGCGAGCGTGAAGCCGCAGTTGCCGGTGACGACCGATGTCACCCCGTGCCATGATGAGCAACTGAACATCGGGTCCCAGAAGACTTGGGCGTCGTAATGGGTGTGCGGGTCGACGAAGCCGGGCGCCACCACCAGATCGGAGGCGTCGATGGTTCGCTTTGCGCTGGCGTTCACCTTGCCGACCTCGGCGACTCTCGAGCCTTCGATCGCAACGTCGCCATGAAATCGCGGCTTTCCGCTCCCGTCGACTATCGTCCCGTTCCTGATCACAAGGTCATATGCCATGGTGCTCTCCGCTCTATGCTCGATGTGTATCTCCGACAAGTCGTGCTTACTCCCGTAGCGCCGATTTTGAAACCTCCACCGCTTCTGGCGCTCGCTTGCCCTTATGGTTTAAAAGCTGCGCAGGGAGTCCGGTGCAGGGTCGCTATGGCACGAACACCTGAAACACTCGCCATAGCGCCTCGAGGAGTCATAACAAATGGGCTCAGAACTGATGCGCGGTTTTCGGATGATCGACTTGACGGACGAGAAGGGCGCGCTTTGTGGAAAAATCTTTGCCGACCTCGGCGCGGATGTGATCAAGGTCGAACCGCCGAAGGGCTGTTCGACGCGGCGAATCCCGCCCTTCCTCGATGATATTTCTGGGCCGGACCGCAGCCTGTACGCAATCGCGTATCATGCGGGTAAGCGTTCGGTCACGCTCAACCTCGAATCCGCCGACGGCCGCACGCTGCTCACCGACCTTGTCCGGCGCGCCGACTTCATCGTCGAATCGTTTCCGGTCGGTCACATGGAGTCGTTGGGACTTGGTTACGACGCGCTGGCGAAGCTGAATCCGCGCCTCATTTATGCTTCGATTACACCATTTGGCGACACGGGCCCTGCGAAGCATTACAAGGCCGCCGACATCGTGACCTGGGCGGCGGGCGGAATGATGTACCTCACTGGCGACGAGGGCCGGCCGCCCCTGGAGTTGAGCCTGCCGCAGGCCGGGTTGCACGCCGGCGCCGAAGCCGCAGTCGCATCCCTGATCGCCCATTACCCGCGCGAAATCGAAGGCCTCGGGCAGCAAGTCGTGGTCGACATGCAGGCGTGCATCGTCTGGACGCTGATGAACGAGCAGGCAATGCCGATCCTGCATGGCAACCATCTGCGGCGGAGCGGCATCTTCACTGGCGCGATCGGCGGCCGTCGCAAGACCATGTTCCGATGCAAGGACGGGTTTATATCCGGCTTGCTGGCTGGCGGACCGTATCTGAACTCCACCAACGCAACTATCGAATGGATGCGCGAAGAAGGGGCCGCGCCCGAATGGCTCGCGCGGGAGGGCGGACTCAAGTCGCTCACGCCGGAAGGGTTCATGAGTGCGAATGTGAAGGACTTCGACGAACTGGAACGAGCGGAGGACGCCGTCGAGCGATTCTTCATGACCAAAACGAAACGCGAAATTTGGGACAACATCCTCAAACGCAGGATTCTCGCGGCGCCCGTGACCACCGCCGCGGACATCGCCAATGATCCGCAACTCAAGGACCGCGATTATTTCGTCGAGGTCGAATCCAAAGCGCTGGGCCGCACACTCACGCTCCCGGGCGCTTTTGCAAAACTCAGCAAAACGCCAATCGGCCCCGCCGGCGCAGCGCCGCAGGTCGGCGAACACAACCACGACGTTTACTGCGAACTTTTAGGCAAGCGTCCCGATCAACTGGCCGAACTTCGAGCGAACGGCGCGATATAGGTACGAGGTCACTGCGATGAGACGTTACGCTTTCGAGGGAATCCACCTCCTCGATTTCACCTGGTACGGCGTCGGTCCTATCACGACCAAATATCTCGCAGACAATGGCGCCGACGTGATCCGTATCGAGTCGTCGGCGCGTCTCGACGGTTTGCGTCACGCGCCGCCGTGGAAGGACGCGAAGCCCGGCGTCAATAACAGCCAGTTCTTCGCAAGCTACAATACTTCCAAGAAGGGCATCACGCTCGACATGAGCAAGCCCAAGGCGCGCGAGATTTTTCTCCGGATGCTCCCGTGGGCCGATGTCGTGACCGAGAACTTCACGCCCAAAGCGCTGCGCAAGTGGGACCTCGATTATGAGCACCTGAGCGCGTTGAAACCCGAATTGATCATGCTCTCAACTTGTATGCATGGGCAGAGCGGGCCCCATCGCGATTACCCCGGCTTCGGCAACCTGATGGCGGCGCTTTCGGGCTTCTACCATATCGCGGGCTATTCCGAGTCGGAATTGTGTCCGCCTTACGGCGCGTATACGGATTTCATCGCTCCGCGCTTCGCCGCGTGCTCGCTGATGGCCGCGCTCGATTACAAGCGCCGCACCGGCAAGGGCCAGTATATCGACATGGCGCAGTACGAGGCCGCGTTGCACAATCTCGCGCCGGCGCTCGTCGACTATTTCGCAACCGGCCGTGTGCTTGGACCGCAGGCTAATCGCTCTGAGCGCTACGCTCCGCATGGCGCGTACCGCTGCGCCGACGAGGATGGCCATGAGCGCTGGATCGCGTTTGCGGTCGCGGATGATCGCGAGTGGCGCGCGATGCTCGAGGTTCTTGGTAACCCCGCGTCTGACGCCTCGATGGCTACCGCGGCTGACGCCTCGTTGACTACGATGACTGGACGTTTGAGTAATCGCGAGGCACTCGACGGATTTGTCGCCGCGCTCGTTCGCAATCGCAACGCGGAACAGTTAACCGCGGCGCTGCAAGCCGCGGGAGTGTCAGCTTATCCAGTCCAGAACTGCGTCGATTTGCATCGCGACGAAAATCTCGAAGCGTTCCGCTTCTGGCACTGGCTCGATCATCCGCATATGGGACCGTCGCCCTATGAAGGCCTCGAGCACCGGCTAAGCCGCACGCCGGGAGGATTGCGCAGTCCCGCGCCCATCGTCGGACAGCACAACGAAGAGATTCTGGGCGGGATGCTCGGCATGAGCGCGGCGGAAATCGAGCAGCTCAAGCAGGAAGAAATTGTGTTCTGATGCAGCGCCGGATGCAGGCTCGGGCGCGTCGGAACCTGTTTCCTGGCAGGATGTTGAGCAATCCTCAAAAAATCGACGCGGTAGCGGCGCGAAAGAAATCCAATGAGCATGTGCCGGGCAACTGCCTCTGCGGCGCGGTCGAGCTCGAGATCGATTTCCCGGCGTTCTGGGCCTGGCACGATCATTCGAGCGCGAGCCGGCGCGCCCACGGCGCGGCCTATGCCACCTACATCGGTGTCTGGCGCAAGCATTTCCGCGTGACGAAGGGGCGGAAGCGGATCACGCGCTTCGAGGACAAGACGGGGGCGGCAAGAAGCTTTTGCGCGCGATGCGGCACGCCGCTGATCTATGAGTGGAAGCGCTCGCCGCACATGATCAATATTCCGCGCGCGCTTTTCACGACGCGCACCGGCCGCGAACCGCGCTATCACCTGAACATCGAGGAACGGCAGGATTGGGCTTACACGGGCGAGCGGCTGGTCCCGTTGAAAGGATATCCCGGCGTGGTGTGGGAGCGCCCGAAAACAAAGAAGCGGCGGCGCGATATTGAAAATAGTTCGCTATAGCTTCGCCGCGAACGCATAATCCGACATCATCATCAAGAGCGACGCGGAGAAAAGCATGGACTACAAACACATCATCCTCGAAAAACAGGATCGGATCGCGCGCATCATTTTGAACCGCCCGCAGTATCGCAATGCGCAGTCGACCGCCCTTCTCAAGGAACTGGACCACGCGTTCGAAGAAGCGGCCGCTGATGACGATGTCAGGGTCGTCATCCTGGCCGGCGCCGGTGATCATTTTTCCTCCGGCCATGATCTGGGCACCCCGGATGAGCGCGCCGACACCGGAAGCTATCTGAATACCAAGGGACTCACGAACCGCCATCGGCGTTCGTGGGAATTGTTTCTCGACAACACGCTCCGCTGGAGGGATTTGCCTAAGCCGACGATCGCGCAGGTTCAGGGCTACTGCATCTTCGGCGGGTACATGTTTGCATCTGCGATGGACCTGATTGTGGCTGCCGACGACGCGATGTTCCTCCCCTCGCTCACGCAATATTTCTCCGCACCTTGGGACGTCGGTGTCCGCAAGTCGAAGGAGATTCTATTTCAAAGCCGTTTCATCGACGCGCAAGAAGCGCTGCGACTCGGCCTCGTCAATCTCGTCGTTCCGCGCGCCGATTTGGAAAAGGAGACGCTCGCGCTGGCTGCGCGTATCGCCGAAACCGAT
>WNFT01003982.1_pt1 | contig 17160 bp, 8 predicted proteins | sample 5400191 | NCBI WGS metagenome assembly WNFT01 (sample SAMN13153359, study PRJNA577476) | soil metagenome | isolation source: 80 cm saprolite under Madrone tree | place: USA:California | collected 2016-06-14 | reverse complement strand
TGGGGCGCAACGATTCCGCCTACGTTTCCTTCGATCGCGCCGTCCACCTCAACCCGGGCTACGCCGATGCTCTGAACAACCGCGGCGTCATCAAGCTCTGGAGAGGCGATTTCGCGGGGGGGATGGAGGACTTCTCGCTCGCGATCGCGCGGAACAACAGGCACCGGGGCGCGTATGCCAACCGGGCGCTCGCGTACGCCCGAACCGGCCAATACGAGAAGTCGATCGCAGACAGCCGCCGCGCCATCGAGCTGGAGCCCGGCAACCCAAACACCTATCTGGAGTACGGCTCCATGGGGGCGGCCTTCCAGCATCTGGGACGCAATGACTCCGCCTACGCCTGCTTCGATCGGGCGATCGCGCTCAACCCGAATTACTACGAGGGTCTGAACAACCGGGGCGTCGTCAAGGTCTGGAGGGGTGATCCAGCCGGGGCGGTGTCCGACTTCTCGCGAGCGATCGGGCTGAATCCTTCATACCGGGATGCGTACGCCAATCGGGCCATCGCGTACGCCAAGATGCACGAATCCGAAAAGTCCGCCGCCGACAGGCGCCGCGCCGGCGAGCTGCGATCGGAGAAGCCTTGACGATCGGAGGGGCGGGGTCAGCTGCCGGAGCTCGCGCTCAGCTGCCGGAGTTCCTGCCCGACGCAAGGACCTGCTTCAGCATCTCCTCGTTGGTGGGCCACTGCTCCAGGGTCTTCCGCAGCTCGACGATGGCCTGCTTGGGCGGCAGCCCCAGCGCCTGTCTGCGAAGCCGGTTGATCGCGTCGATCTCCTCCTTGGAGTAGAGAAGCTCGTCGCGCCGCGTCCCGCTCTTCGCGATATTGATGGCGGGGAAGATCCGCTGATCGGAAAGGGAGCGGTCGAGCACGATCTCGCTGTTCCCGGTTCCCTTGAACTCCTCGAAGATCATGTCGTCCATGCGCGAGCCGGTCTCGATCAAGGCGGTGGCGAGGACCGTGATCGACCCGCCGTTCTCCACGTTCCGCGCCATCCCGAAGAACTTGCGCGGGATCTCGAGCGCTCGAGAATCCAGCCCGCCGCTCATGGTGCGCCCGGAGTCGGAGCCGTACGAATTGAATGCGCGGCCCATGCGCGTGAGGCTGTCCACCAGCACGACGACGTGCTTTCCACATGTCAGCTCACAGCGCACCTTGGCCATGCACATGGTCGCGAGCTGGACGTGATCCTCCAGCGATTGATCGCTGCTGCTCGCCAGCACTTCGGCCGAAACCGTTCGCCTGAAGTGGGTCACCTCCTCGGGCCGCTCGTCGACCAGCAGGACCACCACGCTGGTGTCGGGGGCGTCTGCGAGGATGGCGGCGGCGAAATCCTCCAGCAGCTGGGTCTTGCCGGCCTTCGGGGGCGAGACGATCAGCCCGCGCGTGCCGCGTCCCACGGGCGCGAAGAGATCGATGATGCGCATCGACACGTTCCCGCCGGCGCCCAGGTGAAAACGGCTGTCGGGATTCGTGGCCGTCAGTTTTTCGAACGGAGCGCGCTCGCGAAAGGTCTCGGGCGCCATCCCGCAGATCGATTCGACGTTATCGAGCCGCAGCCCCTGTCTCTCGGATTGGGCAGAGCCGGAGACCAGAGCGCCGGAGATCAGCTGGAAGCGGTTGATGAGCGCGGCGGGGACGAAGACATCCTGCTTGCCGGGCGCGAAAGAGCGGGCCGGGTCGCGGAGAAAGCCGCCGCCCCGATCGAGGATTTCCAGGACTCCGGAAACGGTCATGAGACTCCTTACTGAAAGTTCATCTTTTTCAGGAATGCGCCCCACCGTGGATCGCCACGGAGGGAGGATAACCGTGTGCTGACATTGAGATCGCAAATCATCGTGCTTCGCTTCGCGTACGCCCGTTCCAGCCATGAGAATGCCTCATCGGCTTGGTCTCGGAGCGCGTGAATCTCCGCGATCTCGAACGGCATGGCGTCGGCGTACTTCTCGACCAGTTCCCTCAGAGCCTCATCAGAGGCACCTTCGCGTCCCGCTGCGTGGTGGATGATCGCGAGGCCCTGGAGGCGGTGGTTCTCGGATGGTTCGCACGTCGCCAGGGAGAGCGCTTCATCCTTTTTCCCCTCGTCCCATAGGACGAGCGCGAGCATCGATCTCGTGAATCCCCGTTCCGGGGCGAACTCGATCGCCTTTCGATACGCCTCCTCCGCCTCCGTGAGGCGTCCCGCGGCGTGATACGCGGTTCCGAGATTGACGTAAGCGAGGCAATTCAGGGGATCCTGCTCGATCGCGCGCCGATTGAAGCCGATCGCTTCCTCGAGACGGTTCTGGGTCCAGGCCAGCACGGCCGCGCGGCGAAGAACAGCCGCGTTCCCCGGCGCCAACTCCATCGCACGGCGCAGCGAATACTCCGCGCCGGTCCAGTTCCACTCGTGGACCAGCTTGATCCAGGCCAGGGCGGCGTGCCCCTCGGGCAGATCCGGCTCGAGCGAGAGCCCGCGCTCAACGGCCTCGCGCCCAAGCTCGTAGCCCTCCGCTACCAAGCCGTGGGTCGATTGACCAATGTGCGCCCTGCCCAGCTCCGCCCAAGCCAGCGCGAAGTCCGGATCCAGGTCGAGCGCCTCCTTGAAATACCCGACCGCCCGCGCCAGGTCCGGATTGGCCCGGTCCAGGAAGAACCGCCCCTGGAGGAAGAGCCGATGCGCCTCGACGCTGTGACCCCGGCCTCTTGCCGCCCTCGCCACGTCCGCCTTGGCCTCACCGCTCGTCCTCGAGTCCGCCACCTCGCCCAGGAGCGTCGTCCGGAGCTCCTTGACGACGGACTGAGCGATGTCATCCTGGACTGCGAAGATGTCGTCCAGCGCGCGATCGTACGTCTCCGACCAGAGATGATACCCATCCGAGACCTTCACCAGCTGGACCGAGATCCGTACACGGTTCCCTGCGGTGCGCACGCTGCCCTCGAGAAGTGTCGCCACGTTCAGTTTTCGACCGATGGTGGCCAGGTCGTCCGTCGTTCCCCGGAACTGGAAGGACGAGGTGCGCGCCGCGACCCGAAGGCCCCGGATCTTCGCGAGCACGTTGAGGAGCTCATCGGCCAGGCCGGCGGAGAAACACTCGTCCTCCTCGTCCCGGCTCCGGATCACGAACGGGAGCACCGCAATGGAGGCGACGAGCTGCGAAGGCGGCTTCGCGGGCGCCCCATGCTCCAGGGTGTGCCTCAGGCGGCGAAGCTCGTTCAGCACGTCGAGCGCGGTTTGGCTTCGCTGCCGGGGGTTCTTCTCCAGACACCGGCTCACAATGCGATCGAAGTCTTCGGGAAGGTCGGCGCGCACGTTCGTGAGTGACTCGGGCGTGTCGCGCAGGATGGAGGAACCAACGTCCGCCTGTGTCCTCCCGGTGAAGGGGCGCCGGCCCGCCGCCAACTCGTACAGGATGATCCCCAGCGCGAAGAGATCCGTACGCGTGTCCACCGCTTCGCCGCGAATTTGCTCGGGAGCCATGTAGGGCACGGTGCCCAGCACCTGTCCCTTTCCCGAGAGGGGTTCCCCGGCCGTCTGCGTCATCTCCAGCGCCGGATCTGCACCGCTCGCGAGCTTCGCGAGACCGAAGTCCAGCACCTTCACACGCCCCTCGCGCGTCACCATCACATTCCCTGGCTTCAGGTCCCGGTGCACAACGCCCCGCTCGTGGGCCGCCACCAACGCATCGGCCAGCGGAATCGACAGCTCGAGCACCCGGGAAAGGGGCAGGCCGCCGGGAGTGACCAGTGTGGCGAGAGTCTGTCCATCGACAAGCTCCATGGTGAGGAAACGGACACCGTCCTCCTCCTCGATCGAGTGGAGCACCACGATGTTCGGGTGGTTGAGGCCGGCCACCGTGCGGGCCTCGCGCTCGAAGCGGCTCAAACGGTCGGCGGAGGAGGCGACGGGGCCGGGGAGCACCTTGACGGCGATGTCCCGCCCGAGTCGAGTGTCCCTCGCCAGGTAGACTTCACCCATGCCGCCCGCGCCGAGCCGGCCGAGAATCTCGTAGCTACCCAAACGGGTCTTGGGGTGAAGGACCATGGGGAAGGGAGTGTAGCTCCTCAGGGCCGTCACTGCCCCTTCGCCGGCGCGATGAACGCCGCGAGCGCGGGCTGGCCCTCGAGAAGAAGCGTGCAGAAGACGAGATATGGAACGAGAGGCGTACTTCTCATGCGGGCAGTAGCTTACACGAGTCCAGGCCAAAGTTGGCCACGTTTGGCGAGCTCCGATGCCGGAGCAGCGCGGAAGAGGACCGCTCTTGCCGCTTGCAGCGCCGCCGGAACCGAAACCGAAAGCGAAACCAAAATCCGTGAAGCGGAGACGGCGCGCGCGCTTGGTCCGCCCGATCGAGGCCGTCCACCGGTTCTGGCAGCGTGTCTCGGAGGGGCTCGAGGCCCAGCAGCTGTGGGAGCAGTTCCACTCGGAAGCTCACGCCAGCTACGAGCTCTATCGGAAGGAAGTGGATTGGGCGCCGCGCGAGAAGGAGTGGGGGTTTGTCCGCGGCCTGCGGCTCGCCAAGGAGCTTTTCTGGGCGGTCCTGTCGAAGCTCTCTCCGGCGCGTCGCGTCCTGCTGCTCCTCGCGCTCGGGCTGAGCTTCTTCGGAGCGCTGAGCGTCACGGTTCGCGACGTGTCCTTCAGCCTCGACCTCAGGGGCATTGGATTTTTCCTGGTCCTTCTCCTGCTCGGGCTCGAGCTGGCCGACCGGGTGACCATGAAGCGCGACCTCGAGATCGCGCGGGAGATCCAGCACTGGTTGGTCCCGGTATCGCCGCCGCGCGTCCCAGGCCTGGACATCGCTTTCACGACACGGCCGGCCAACACGGTGGCGGGGGACTATTACGACGCGTTCTTCCGCGACCCGGGGGAGAAACGTCTGCTGCTCGCCGTGGCGGATGTGGCCGGCAAGAGCGTGCCCGCGGCCATTCTCATGGCCACGTTCCAGGCGGGCCTGCACTCCTGCGCCTACGACCGGGAAGGTCCGCTCGAAGTCACCGAGCGTCTCAATCAGCTCGCGTGCGCGAGGAGCCTCGAGGGCAGGAGATTCACGACCGCGTTCCTGGCGGAGCTGGATCTCGATACTCTCTCCTTGCGGTACGTCAACGCCGGTCATAACGCCCCGGTGGTGCGACGAGCTTCGGGCGTCTGGGAGCGGTTGGAGCGGGGAGGGCTCCCTCTGGGGATTGATCCGGCCGCGCTGTACGAGTCGGGTTCCGCGCGCCTCGCCCAGGGCGACCTGCTCTTCATCTTCACGGACGGGCTCGTGGAAGCCATGGATACCTCGAACGCGGAGTACGGGGATTCTCGGATGATCGAAGCGCTCGAGGCGCTCCGGGGGGAAGGCGCCGCCGGGACCATACGAGCCCTGATCGAGCGGGTGGAGCGATTCGCGGCCGGCATGCGTCAGTACGACGACATCACCTGCCTGGCCCTGCGGGTCGAATAGCTTCCGGTGCGCGGCATCGGGACGGGAAGGGGGCGCGGTCGATGAAGAAGGTCCAAACGCGTGTGAAGCCCGGGACGAGACATCTCTCCTCCTCCACGAGGAGGAAAACGGCGCGAGCCGCGCCGGGCGAATCCATCCGCGTCGTGCCGCTGCATTACCCGAAGCCCGCGGTCTCGAGGGCCGATCTCGCGCGCCTGCGGGCGGCGGAGGAGCGCGATTTCTTCGACGGGCGGCCGGTCCCCGCGCCCGCCAAGGCGCGGCTGACCTATCGCGGCGGGCCCCTCATACAGAACGCCGAGGTGTTCACCATCTTCTGGGGAAGGACCTGGGGGACGACGCCGAGCTCGACGGGATTGATGAGCAAGCTCAATGGCTTTTTCGCGAATATCCTCGTGAGCCCTCTCATCGATCAGCTCGCGGAATACGACGTGCCGGGTCAGGCAATCGGACACGGCTCCTTCATCGGCACGGGTGTGATCAGCGCAGGCGCGCCAGAGCAGAGCGTCACGGACTCGACGCTCCAGACACAGCTCCGAAAATGGCTCAAAGCCAAGCTCGTGCCGAAGCAGAAGAAGAACACGCTCTATTTCGTCTATCTGGAGCCGGGCATTGTTTCGATCCTGGGTGGCGGGAGGTCGTGCCAGAACTACTGCGGCTATCACAGCAATGTCGGGCGCGCCTATTACGCGGTGATGCCCTATCCCGCGTGCGACGGATGCCTCGGCGGCCTACCCTCGTTCGACGCGCTCACCGGGACCAGCTCGCACGAGCTGTGCGAAGCCATCACGGACCCCATACCCGGCTCGGGATGGTACGACGATGTGAATGGGGAAATCGGCGACATCTGCGGCTGGACCTTCAAGCAGGTTGCCGGCTACACGGTGCAGCTCGAGTGGTCCAATCTGGAGGACAGGTGCGTGTGATCCGCGCCGCGATTTCGGGTCCCTGTACTCCCCGACGGAACGATCGGGCTCCTTGGCTGTACTAATCTTTTAGTATGAAGGTGATCTTCATGTTCACGCGGTACTCCACGATCTTGCCCCCCTCGATCTTCAGCTTCTGCTCCTGGATCCAGGCCCCCTTCACGTTCTGGAGGGTCTTGTTCGCTCGCTCGATTCCGATCCGGGTGGCATCCTCGAAGCTCTTGGTGGACGAAGCCGTGATCTCGGTGACCCTCGCGACAGCCATGGCGGGCACTCCTTTCATTGCGCGGCGTTTCGTAACAATCAACGGCAATGGGGTAGTGTACCACCGGTTGGTTCGCGGGGGCGTTCGTCGTGCTGGAGGCCGGGCGTTAGGGTTCCCTGCGCGCCGGCCCTTATTCGTCCTGCGATCGGTTCAGCCGTTTGTCGCGGGCCCAGAGGCTCCAGCTCTGGAGTCCCCACAGGAGGACCGGGAAAAACGCCAGGGTCGCGAGCGTGAGCACGAACCACCGCTTGATGGTCCACGCGCCGCTCTGCTGCTTCCACGTATCGTACTCGCGCGTGGACTCCCGCCGTTCCTTGGCGGCCTCGTCCTCTTGTTTCCGAAGGGTGCTCGCCAGGGAAGGGGGTAGATCGCCCGCCTTCTCCAGGCGATCGAGGGAGGACCTCACGCCGACCAGCTCGGATTCGATGGCCTGGCGCCGTTGCGCCAGGGCCTCGCCCGCAGCGTGAATGCGGTTCTCGTTCTGATAGAGGGCCGCGGCGACTCCAAAGTATGCCGCCAGCGCCGCGACGGCTACGGTCCGCCGAAGGTCCCGCTTCGTGGAGGTGGGAATGCTCACCCCGGCAGTATCGGCGCCCGCCGGGATGTCCTTGAGCCCCTGGGGGTTCGGCGCGCCCGTTGGCGCCCGGCCCGATCAGGATATGGAGAAAGGTGCCGATAATCCTCGTGTGAGTCGAATGGGGGCATTCTTGCGATTGGACTCGAGGGGCTTCAATCTGATCGAGCTCATGGTGGTGGTCGCCGTACTGTCCGCCCTCTTCGCGATCGCGATTCCCAACTACTACGCGATGAAGGCTCGGACCTTCGAGGCGGTCACCGAGGTCAACATGTACGACTTCCAGATCGCGGTCATCCATTTCTCGGTCGATCACGCCGGTCTCTACCCGACGCCCGCCGAAGACGCGCAGATCAAGGCGGGCATGAAAGGAGGCGCGTACCCCGAGAACCCGTTCACGGACGTCCAGGAACCGTGGGTGTGGGGCAGTCCGGGAGCACAAGCGCCGGGGACGATCGGCTCGGAACCGCCCGCCGGCGGCTACACGGCCGGATACAGGATCTGGGGAATGGGCCGCTCCGGTCAGCTCCCTTTGATGCTGCGGACCGACTAGCTCCTTCCACCCCTCCTTCGACAGGGATCCGCGCATCCGGATTCAGGGCGGGAATTCCATTATCATGGGCGCTCGTGAACTGGGACCGGTTCGGGGTATCGGCGGCGGACCTGCTCGAGCGTGAGGGGGCGGATTGACGCCTCCCGCGCGAAGGACGAAGCGGAGGCTCGGCGCTGTTCCGCCGCGAGCCGTCGAGCCGCGGCGGCGCTCGGCGTGGTGGCTCCCGATCCTCATCGCGCTGGTCACGGTTACCGCGTTCCTGCCCGCGATCCACAACGGATTTACCGACTGGGACGATCCTGTCTACGTCACGGACCAGCCCTTGATCCGGGATTCCTCCATCTCGGGCCTCGGGGAGATGTTCACCCACGTCGTGGAGGGAAACTACCACCCACTCACGATGGCCTCGCTCGCGGTCGACTACCGGTTCTGGAAGCTGGATCCGCGCGGGTATCACATCACCAACATCGCCCTTCACGTGCTTGTCACCCTCGCGGTTTTCTGGTTCGTGTACCTCCTCACGGCTTCGAAGACGATGTCCGCGATCACCGCGCTCTTCGTTGGCATTCATCCGCTGCACGTGGAGTCGGTGGCGTGGGTCTCGGGCCGGAAGGACCCTCTGTACGGGCTCTTCTACCTCGGTGCGTGCATCAGCTATGTCCTCTGGGTGCGAGGACGGAAATCCCGGGCGGCCGCCTACGCCGCATCGGTGGCGCTTTTCGTCCTATCGCTTCTATCCAAGGGGATGGCCGTTAGCCTCCCGCTGGCCCTCCTCGCGATCGACTTCTACCTTAAGCGGAAGGCGAGCTTGAAGAAGCTCCTGCTGGAAAAGGCGCCCTTCTTCCTGATCGCACTGGTCTTCGGCTACGTCGCCGTCCTGGCCCAGAGCAGGCAAGGCGCGGTGCAGAACCTTGGATCCTTCCCCTTTCTGGAGCGGATCCTCTTCGCGTGCTACGGAATCTCGGCGTACCTCATACGGGCCATCGTGCCGGGCAGGCTCTCCGCCCTCTATCCCTACCCCTTGAGGACCGCCGGGGGCGGACTGCCCCTTGTGTACTACCTGGCCCCGCTGGGCGTCCTGGCATTCGCCGCGGCGGTGCTCTCGAGCCTGCGCAAGGGCAGGGAGGTCGCGTTCGGCGCGCTCTTCTTCCTCGTGAACGTGGCGCTCGTTCTCCAGCTCTTCCCGGTGGGAAGCGCCGTGATCGCGGACCGCTACACCTATCTCTCCTACGTCGGCGTCGGATTCATCATCGCAAGGGCGTATCGATCCCTGAGCGGGGGAATTCTCGCGCGACGAGCCGTGGTCCGAACCGGGCTCTTGGTTCTGCTCGCGGTCGCGGGCTTCGGAGCGCTCTTCGCGACGCGGGCGCGGTGCGAGGTCTGGAAGGACAACATCACCCTCTGGAATGACGTCCTGGCCCAGTACCCCAATCTTCCGCTCGGCTACACGATGCGCGCTCGGTCCTACATGCAGCAGGGAAGGAACGCTCTCGCGCTCTCCGATGCTCAGAAGGCGTTGTCGCTGGACCCGAATCAGCCTCGGGCCCTGACCATGAGGGGAACGATCCGGTATCTGAATCGGGACAACGAGGCCGCGCTGGCCGACCTCGAGAAGGCGGTCCGTCTCGAGCCGAAGGAAGCTGTCCCATGGAACAGTCTGGGGGCGGTCCACCTCGCCATGGGCAGGCGCGATCTCGCGCTGGAGGATTTCACCCGGGCCGTGGCGCTCAAGAGAGACTACGCGGAGGCCTACCTGAACCGGGCGCTCGCGCTCAGCGGGCTGAACCGGTTCGGACAGGCGCTGGCGGATTTCGACGCTTCGATCCGGCTCAAGCCCGGGAACGCGAAGGCCTACCTCTGGAGAGGAGAGGCCAGAATCCTGTTAGGCGACAGGGCCGGCGCTGCCGAGGACTATGGACGATCGCTGGCCGTCGATCCCAATGAGAAGTCGGCGTGGTACGCCCGGGCCAAGGCCTATGAGCGATTGGGGCGGTACGCCGAGGCGCTCCGGGACGCGCTGCAGGCCAAGGCCCTGGGCTACCCCCTGCCGCCCGCCTACATTGACGCGCTGAGAAAGGCGGGCGAGCCGGGAGCACGATCGAGGTAATTGCACGACCGTCCGCCTCAGCCTGTACAATCCTCCTAGCCTGTAATCCCGCTTCCGCGCGCTTGTTCCCCGGGAGTTCGGGGCGGCAGAGGAAGGAAATCGAAGGCTCGCGAATCGGGGTCCGAGCCGGAGGGCTTAAGTCCCGTTGAGCGCGAGCTGGGTCTTCGGAAACTGGAGCAGCGCGGGCCGCCGGCGGCCGGCCTCGGATACGAGCCCCCTCCGGGGCGAGCTCCTGAGCGTGGAGCACCTCGAGGAGCGCGCCCGCATTCTGGCCGCAAGCTACACCCTCGCGCGCAATCCGCGGCAACGCCCGCTCCGCTTCGCGCCCCGCCTGCATGAAAATGCCAGGGTTCTCCGAAACGCCTACCAGGTTCTGGCCACGGACGTGCGCCGCGGGGAACCGGTGGCCCCGGCGGCGGAATGGCTGCTGGACAACTTCCACCTCGTGGAAACCGAGATCCTCGAGGTTCGGAAGAATCTCCCTCAACGCTACTACCTCGACCTTCCCAAGCTGGCGGTGCGCGATCTGGCGGGCATGGCGCGGGTGCACGCCATGGCGCTCGAGTTCATTCGCCACAGCGACGCGCGCTTCGATCTCCATCGTCTGACGCGCTTCGTCAGCGCCTACCAGACGGTGGCGCCGCTCACGTTGGGCGAGCTCTGGGCCTGGCCAAGCATGCTCAAGCTCAGCCTGATCGAGAATCTGAGAAGGCTCACCGACGAGATCATGGAGAGCCGCGACGGAGAAGCGGAGGCCGATCGCTACTTCGCGCGCTTCGAATCGATCGGACCGGGGGAGCCGCTGCCTCCTCTCCCGGCGAACATCTCGAACCCGTTCGTGGTTCAGCTCGTCCAGCGCACCCGCGAGCTTGGCCCGAGGATCTCGGAGCTTCGCGTCGAGCTGGAGAAGAGGCTCAAGCTGATGGGCATGAGCGTGGACGAGGCCGTGCGAGCCGAGCATCAGCGGCAGACCATGGGGCAGGCGTCCACGGGCAACTCGATCACCGGCCTCAGGCTGGTCTCCACGACCGACTGGAATCGCGCGATCGAGAGGGTGAGCCTCATGGAGCAGGTGCTGCAGCGCGATCCCGCCGCCGTCTACGGCAGGATGGATTTCCGCAGCAGGGACCGCTACCGGCAGGCGGTCGAGGAGCTGTCCGAGCCGACCGGGGAGGCCCAGCTTCGCGTGGTGCGCCGGGCCATCGAGAGCGCCCGCCAGGGCGAGAGGCGGCCGGAGGATCCCAGCGGGCATATCGGGTACCACCTGATCGGCCCCGGACGGCGCGACTTCGAGCTGGACGTCGCGTACGTCCCCCGTCTCAAGCAGCGCATCCGCCGCTTCATCTTCCGGCACAGCGTCGCCCTGTATCTCGGATCGATCTCGCTCTTCACCGCGCTGATTGCCGCCGCGGCCATGGTCTACGCGTGGATTGAGGGGGCTTCGCAGCCGCTCGTGCCCTGGATCGGCCTGCTCGCCCTCCTGCCCGCGAGCCAGCTCGCCTCCGCGATCGTCCAGAAGGGGGTGCACCGTGTCGCCAGACCGAGGCGCCTGCCCAGGGTCGAGCTGAAGAACGGCGTACCCGAAGGGGCCCGCACCATGGTCGTGGTGCCCACGCTTCTCGCGAGCGCCGCGGGCGCGCGCGCGCAGATCGAGCACCTCGAGGTGCAGGCGCTCGGGAACATGGATCCGAATCTTCACTTCGCGCTGCTCACGGACTACCCGGATGCGACCGAGGCCGACCGGCCGCAAGACCAGCACATTCTGACGGCGGCGATCGAGGGCATCGAGGCGCTCAACGCCCGCTACGGAAACGGTCGACAAGACAGGTTCTACCTGTTCCACCGGCCCCGACAGTGGAACCCGCGCCAGGGCGTATGGATGGGGTGGGAGCGCAAGCGCGGGAAGATCGAAGAGTTCAACGCCCTGCTCCGAGGCGCCACGGACACGTCCTTCCACATCATGGTCGGCGACCGATCCATTCTCGAGAAGATCCGCTACGTCATCACGCTGGACGCCGACACGCGGTTGCCCCGCGACGCCGCCGGCCAGCTGATCGGGATCATCGAGCATCCCCTGAACCGCCCGCATTTCGATCCCCGTCTGCGCCGCGTGACGGCGGGGTACGGAATCTTGCAGCCCCGCGTGAGCGTCACGCTGTCGAGCGCGGCAGGGTCGCTCTTCGCGCGCGTCTACGCCGGCCACACCGGCGTGGATCCCTACACGACGGCGGTCTCGGACACCTACCAGGACCTCTTCAACGAGGGCATCTTCACGGGCAAGGGCCTGTACGACGTGGACGCGTTCATGGCGGCGCTGGAGGGGCGCGTCCCAGAGAACGCGCTCCTCTCGCACGACCTGTTCGAGGGCATCTACGCGCGGACCGCCCTGGTCTCCGACGTGGAAGTGGTGGATGATTTTCCTTCGAGCGTCCTGGCCCACGCGAGGCGCCAGCGCCGATGGGTTCGCGGCGACTGGCAGATCCTCGCGTGGCTCTTCCCCTGGGTGCCCACGCGACACGGTCTCGAGCGGAATCGTCTCCCCCTGATCAGCCGATGGAAGATCCTCGACAATCTCAGACGAAGCCTCGTGGCCCCGAGCACGTTCGCGCTCCTTGCCTCGGCCTGGACCTGGCTGCCCGGGTCGCCCTGGGCGTGGACCCTCGCGGTGATCGCGGGTCTCTGCTTCCCGATCTATCCGCGCGTCTGGCGCGGCCTCAAGGGTCCCGCGGACCATCAGCCGTTCGGTGTTTTTCTACGCGACCTGCGCGAAGAGCTGGCGACCGCGGGAGCACAGGTCCTCCTCGAGCTGACACTGCTCGCGTACCACTCCTACGAGATGGTACACGCGATCGCGCTCACGCTCGTGCGGATGATCTTCACGCAGCGGAAGCTGCTCGAATGGGAGACGGCGGCCGCGGTGGCGGCCCGCTCGGCGGGATTGACGGGCGGCCAGGGCCTGCGCGCTTTCGCGAACGGGATGTGGGCGAGCCCCGCTGCGGCGATCACGCTTTACGCCGGCACGCTCGCCGCGCGACCCGCCGCGATCCCCGCCGCCTCGCCGCTCCTCCTTCTCTGGCTCTCGGCGCCTCTCGTCGCGTTCTGGCTGAGCCGGCCGGCCTCTCCGCGACCGGTCGTCCTGGACGCGCGCGATCGAGAGTATCTGCTCGAGGTCGCGCGGAGCACCTGGACCTACTTCCTGGCATCGATGGACGAAGCCGGGCACTGGCTCCCTGCGGACAACATTCAAGACAAGCCCGCGCGGCTTACGGCCGGCCGCACGTCACCGACGAACATCGGCATGGCCCTTCTCGCGACGTTGTCGGCGCACGACCTCCGCTTCCTCGACCACCGCGAGACCCTGGATCGCATCGATCGGACGATCACAACGATCGAGGGTCTCGAGAAACACGACGGGCATCTGTTGAACTGGTACGACATCAGGAGTCTGGCGCCGCTCCAGCCTCGGTACGTGTCGACGGTGGACAGCGCGAATCTCGCGGGAGCGCTGCTGACGCTCGCGGCCGGATTGCGGCGGCTCGACATCGAGGCCGTCCCCTCCGAGGAGGACAACACGCGTCGCGCCCAGATCGCCGATCGGGCGGAAGCGATCGCGGATGGCATGAATTTTGGATTTCTGTACGACCGGGATCGCCGGATTTTCTCCATCGGGTACCGGCTCGCGGACATGGAGGGCCCGGGACGTCTGGACACCTCCTACTACGATCTCCTCGCCTCCGAAGCCCGCCTCGCGAGCTTCGTCGCGATCGCCAAGGGGGACATCCCCCAGGAGCATTGGTTCCAGCTGGGGCGCGGCCTCGTGAGCGTCGCCGGAATGCCCACCCTGGTTTCCTGGAGCGGATCGATGTTCGAATATCTCATGCCGCTCCTCCTCATGCGGAGCTACCCGGACACGCTGCTCCATCACTCGTGCGGCGCCGCGGTTCGCGCGCAGATCGCCCACGGGCGGAGCCAGGGCGTGCCCTGGGGGATTTCGGAATCCGCGTTCAACGTCGTGGACCGGTACGGGACCTACCAGTACAAGGCATTCGGCGTCCCCGAGCTCGGCCTGAAACGAGGCTTGTTGGAGGATCTGGTGATCGCGCCTTATGCCACGGCTCTCGCCGCGATGGTGGATCCCGCCGAGGCGGCGGCCAACCTGAGACGCTTGGCGCGGGCGGGAGCGAAAGGGGAGTTCGGATTCTACGAGGCGCTCGACTATACGCCGCGGGATACCGAGAAGACGCCGGATCGCGCCTCTCCGGAGGGCCCCGTCCGGCCCACGCCGGTCGAGGCCTTCTTTGCGCACCACCAGGGAATGACCGTCGTGGCGCTCGCCAACGCCCTCCTGAACGACCGGATGGTGTCTCGCTTTCACTCCGACGCGCGGATCCAGGCGACCGAGCTCCTTCTCCAAGAGAGGGTGCCGCGCTTCGTACCTCTCACCCGGCCCAGGCCGGTCGAGGTGACTCGCGTGGCTCCTGTGATTCCCACCCTGCGGCCCCGGCGCTTCCGGGGCGCCGACACCCGGTATCCGCACGCGGCGTTCCTCTCCAACGGCCGTTACGTATCGGTCGTGACCAACGCCGGAGGCGGCGGGAGCGCGTGCCGCGGTCTTTCGGTCACGCGGCAGCGTCAGGACGCGGTCACGGACCCGGGCAGTCAGTTTCTCTACCTGCGCGACGTGCGAAGCGGCGCGGTCTGGTCGGCCACCTATCAACCGATGCGCCGTGATCCGGACGAATACCGGACGACCTTCTTCGCCGAAAAGGCGGTGATCCGCCATCGCGGCGAGGAGATCGACTCGCAGCTCGAGATCGCGGTCTCCACCGAGGATGACGTCGAGGTGCGGCGGCTCTCGCTCACAAACTTGAGCCCGCATCAGCGCGAGATCGAGATCACGAGCTACGCGGAGGTGGCGCTCGCTACGCCGGCGGAGGATCTGGCGCATCCGGCCTTCGGAAAGCTGTTCCTCGAGACGGAATGCCGTCCAGAGACCGCTTCACTCCTCTGCGGGCGGCGCAAGCGCTCGCCCGAGGAGCCCGGTGCCTGGGCCATCCACGTGCTGAGCCTGGAGGGCCGCCCTCAGAGCGCCGTGGAATGGGAGACCGACCGCACGCGGTTCCTCGGCCGCGGCCGCGGGCCCGACGATCCGATCGCGCTCGACGGGAGGGCCCTTTCGGGTACGACAGGCGCCACGCTGGATCCGATCCTGAGTCTCCGCCAGCGCATCCGGCTCGCGCCGGGCGGGTTCGCGCGTCTCGCCTTCGCCACCGGCATGGCCGGGGACCGGGACGCCGCGATCGCCCTCTGCATGAAATACGCGGACCCGACCTCGGCGCCGCGAACCTTCGCGCTCGCGGCGACGCAGCTCTCGATCTCGATTCGCCATCTCGGTATCACGATCGACGAGGCGCAGCTCTACGAGCGCCTTGCCTCGCGCGTCTTCTACGCGGACCGCTCTCTGGGAGCGCCGCCCGAGATCCTCCAGAGCAATACGCTCGGACAGTCGGGGCTCTGGAGCCACGGCATTTCGGGCGATCTCCCGATTCTGCTCATACGCGTCTGCGAAGGGGACGATCTCCTCCTCGTGCGCCAGGTCCTGCGCGCTCAGGACTACTGGCGCCTCAAAGGGCTGAGCGCGGACGTTGTGATTTTGAACGACCATCCCGTGGGGTACCGGAACGAGATCCACGAGCAGCTCAACACGCTGCTCGAGGGGGGACCCTGGGGAGCGTGGAAGGACCGCCCCGGCGGCGCGTTCCTCCTCACCGGGGACGGCATGAGCGAGTCCGACCGGACGCTGCTCGTAGCCGTGGCGCGCGCGGTGCTGAGCGGGGAACGGGGGACGTTACAAGAGCAGCTCGATCGCCCCTATCCCGAGCCCCAGTGGCCCGGGGCGCTCGAGATCACGCGCACATCCCGAGAAACGCCCGAGCCCGACGGGGCTGCCGAGATCGAAATCCCCCGGCTCACGCTCTGGAACGGCCGCGGGGGATTCACACCGGACGCAAAGGAATACGTGATCGTCCTGAACGGCTCCGACGAGACGCCCCTCCCTTGGGCCAACATGCTCGCCAATCCGCGATTCGGATCCGTGGTAACGGCGGCGGGCCCCAGCTATACGTGGGCCGAGAACAGCAGGGAGAACCGGCTCACGCCGTTCGCCAACGATCCCGTGACCGAAGCAACGGGCGAGGCGCTCTTCCTGCGCGACGACGAGTCGGGGGCGGCATGGGGGGCGACCCCGGGTCCGATGCGCCGTACCGCGCAGAGCGGCCGGTGGATCGTGCGTCACGGCGCCGGGGTGACGCGCTACGTGCACCGCGAGCGTGGAATCCGCCATGAGCTCGCGATCTTCGTGCATGCCTCGGACCCTGTGCGGTTCGCCCTGCTCACGCTCGTGAATCAGACCGACCGGGCGCGCCGTCTCAGCGCCTTCGGCTACAGCGAGTGGAAGCTGGGTCCGCCGCGCGCCGGCGAGGAGATCCACGTGCGCACCGAGTCCGATGCCGAGACGTCGGCCGTGCTCGCACTGAATCCATACAACCAGGCGTTCCGGGGACGGGTCGCCTTCGCGCACGCGGGCCCGCTCGCATCGGCGACGGGGGACCGCATGGAGTTCCTGGGGCGGAACGGCACCATCGCGCGACCGGCAGCGCTGGGCCGGAGCCAGCTCTCCAACACCGTGGGCGCGGGGCTCGATCCCTGCGCCGCACTCCAAGTCTCTATCCCTCTCGCCCCCGGCGAGACGCGCCAGGTCGTCTTCCTCCTGGGCCAGGGCGAGGATCGCGCTCACGCCCTCCGGCTGGTTCGCGCGCACGGCTCGGTTCCCGCCGCGCTGGCCGCGCTCGGGGAAGTCGAGCGATCCTGGGACAAGCTCCTCGGCACGATCGAGGTCCGCACACCGGACGATTCATTCGACTTCCTGATGAATCGCTGGCTTCTGAACGAGTGCGTGTCCAGCCGCTACTGGGCCCGCACCGCGTACTACCAGCCGGGCGGCGCGTACGGCTTCCGCGACCAGCTCCAGGACGTGACGGCGCTCACCTTCGCGGCTCCGGATCTCTTCCGTGAGCACATCTTGAGAGCCGCGGGGCGGCAGTTCCGCGAGGGGGACGTGCAACACTGGTGGCACGCCCACTCGGGAGCCGGCGTGCGCACGCGCTGCTCCGATGATCGCTTGTGGCTGCCCTTCGCGGTCGCGCGCTATCTCGAGGCGATCGGTGACGCCACGCTCCTCGACCAACGCGTGCCCTTCCTCGATGCGCCGCCGCTCGAGCCCGACCAGACCGAGGCCTACGGACAACCCTC